>Ga0209186_1001452_pt1 | contig 17577 bp, 9 predicted proteins | sample SidtaG_FD_187426 | JGI IMG/M metagenome (GOLD analysis project Ga0209186, IMG submission 187426) | Marine algal microbial communities from Sidmouth, United Kingdom - Sidmouth_Male2 metaG (SPAdes) (version 2) | ecosystem: Host-associated > Algae > Red algae > Unclassified | place: Sidmouth, United...
AGCTTCGTCGGGAACCGACGGCTTATCATAGGCGGGGGTTTCAACCCCCGTTAAGAAGTACGAGCCATCCTCGTCAGGAACTGACGGTTTATTAAAAGAGGGCTTCAGCCCGCGTTTCTAGGGTGAGGATTTCAGTCATTGCGTACCAAACGAAATCGATTCGGCGGAAGCTTCGTCGGGAACCGACGGCTTATCATAGGCGGGGGTTTCAACCCCCGTTAAGAAGTACGAGCCATCCTCGTCAGGAACTGACGGTTTATTAAAAGAGGGCTTCAGCCCGCGTTTCTAGGGTGAGGATTTCAGTCATTGCGTACCAAACGAAATCGATTCGGCGGAAGCTTCGTCGGGAACCGACGGCTTATCATAGGCGGGGGTTTCAACCCCCGTTAAGAAGTACGAGCCATCCTCGTCAGGAACTGACGGTTTATTAAAAGAGGGCTTCAGCCCGCCCTCATGTCCAAAGGTATTTCGAATCATATTCAATTTCATGACGTTCGATAAACTGAATAAACTCCTCCTTGAAGGTCATACGTTGATGATGTTTTCTTTGCCCGTGGATATACGAGAGGACAGCCTGCTGGTTTGATTTGCTAACCGTGAAAGCCGCATATCCGTCTTGCCACTGTAACTTGGCGCCCAACAAACCCTCTTTGTTAATCTGCTTTGACGAGCCGCCCTTTACCCGCTTCATGGCTTCCGATACCGTCATGGTTTTGGGGATGCGAAAAAGCGCGTGAATATGATCATCAAACCCACCAACTTGAATGACAGTGATGTCATTTCGAGTAGCAACTCCACCGATGATTTTCCAAACATCGGTTTCGATGAATTCCGTGAAAAGAGGTAAACGATCTTTAGTGCTCCAAATACAATGGTAGAGTAAGTTGGTTAATGTGCTAGCCATGGTAAATAATCATTAAGGTGGCTTTTAGAATCAATCTTAAACATTCTATATTTGATCAAACAGTTGCTCCCTTGAGATATGTGGGGCGGGCTAAAGCCCTCTTTGATAAACCGTCGGTTCCCGACGTGGATTTCGCCACCGTTTCCACGGGGGTTGAAACCCCCGCCTATGTCTAAACCGTCGGTTCCCGACGATCATCTGCTCATCACTGGTAAACATCCTGCCTAAGGATAAACCGTTGGTTCCCGACCTAGATTTCGCCACCGTTTCCACGGGGGAGAACCCCCCGCCTATGTCTAAACCGTCGGTTCCCGACGATCATCTGCTCATCACTGGTAAACATCCTGCCTAAGGATAAACCGTTGGTTCCCGACCTAGATTTCGCCACCGTTTCCACGGGGGAGAACCCCCGCCTATGTCTAAACCGTCGGTTCCCGACGATCATCTGCTCATCACTGGTAAACATCCTGCCTAAGGATAAACCGTTGGTTCCCGACCTAGATTTCGCCACCGTTTCCACGGGGGCTGAAACCCCCGCCTATGTCTAAACCGTCGGTTCCCGACGACCATCTGCTCATCACCAGTAAACAACCTCAAGCCAAACGCGCGATGCCCTCACGGGTTGGCAAGGGATCACGATTCCCTTTGCCCTGGCACTTTATCGCGGCTCCAGCCGAGGCAAAGGCCAACGACTCGCGTGGCGGCAAGCCATCCAATATCGCAACTGCCAAAGCGCCGCAAAAGACATCTCCAGCCCCGGTCGTATCCACCGCTTGAATCGAAAAAGCGTCCTGCTGGATCCGCTTTTCTCCTTTGCGAAACCAACTCGCACCCGCCGCGCCTTGGGTCCGAATCACATGCGACACCCCGAGATCCCAGAGCCGTTCCACCGCGCGATCCGCCCCAAACCCAGCGATAAAACCTTCCGACGCTACGACAACATCAACATGCGGAATCAAGGCCTCAAAACCCGGCTTGATTGACCCCGCATCGAGCAACACGGACAACTCTTGCATCTTTGACTGCTTCAGCCGCTTCACCCTTTTCACAAGCCCAGCCGCCGCTTCGCCGCACCACCCATCCACATGCAACAAGCCGACGTCGTCTAGCTCGGCTACCTCTGCTTCTCTCAGCTCAGAAATCGTCCCCTTCCCGCGCATGTAGGCAATGCTTCGCTCCGCTGTCGCCCGACTCACCCACACCTGCGCCACCCCAGTCTTCAGTTCGGGATCTCGAACACTCAAACTGAGATCAACCCCTTCACCTGCCAGATCCTCAGCAATAAACTCGCCCGCGGTATCCGTCCCCCACGCACTCATAAACGAGGTCACAACTCCCAGGCGTTGCGCCGTGACCAAGGCGGTCGGAACCGGGCCACCCACCTGCGACCAGGTTTCATCCGCAGCACATTTACAATCCGGTGCCGATAGCCCAGGCAATAACATCACCTGATCCAGCATCACGGATCCAATTCCAAGTAGTCGTTTAGGCATAGCTCAGCCAATCAAAGTCGTTCCTCCGAGGCAATTACCGGAACTGCTTCAAGGTTGAATTCTTCCGCGCAACGATTTAGAGAGGACCATGAATTCAGTCTCTATTGGCCCCTCTATCACCGCCGGCGAAAACCAGCCGCTTTTCCTCATCTCCGGTCCCTGCGTGATCGAAAGCCGCGAGCTTTGCCTCAAGATCGCCCGCGCCTTGGCCGAGCTGGCCAGCACAGAAAACATTCCCCTCGTGTTCAAAGCTTCCTTCGACAAAGCCAATCGGACGTCAAAAGATAGCTATCGAGGTCCCGGCCTCGAAGAGGGCATGGATATTCTCGCAGAGATCAAAGCCGAAACCGGTCTTCCCATCCTCACCGACGTGCATACCGAAGAACAAGTTACCGCCGTGGCGAAGGTTTGTGACATCTTGCAGATTCCCGCCTTCCTTTGCCGGCAAACCGACCTCGTAGTCGCCTGTGGCGAAAGTGGCGCGGTGATCAACATCAAGAAGGGCCAGTTCCTCGCGCCCAAAGATGTCGGACACATCGTGGAAAAAGTGGTTCAGACCGGAAATAAAAATGTCCTCATCACCGAGCGCGGGGTGTCCTTCGGATACAACAATTTGGTGGCCGACATGCGCTCCCTCGTGCAGTTGCAAGAGCACGGCTACCCGGTCATTTTCGACGCGACTCACAGCGTACAACGGCCCGGCGGCGGCGGCGGCTTCACCGCCGGCGACGGACATCTCGCCCCAAATCTAGCTCGGGCCGCAGTCGCTACCGGCTGCCAGGGGGTGTTTATCGAAACCCACCTCAATCCAGCCGAAGCCATGAGCGACAAAGAAAACGCCATCCCCTTCGAACGGATGTCGACGCTCTGGAAACAACTAAGCGGTATTCACGGCATCGTTCAGGCTGGGTAAAAGGGCGGGACGCGCGGGTGAAGGGAAGCGGAACCTCGGGTTTAGGTCGAAGCGGAAGTACAACGAGCAGTGCACCCGAGCATGGAGCAAACCTACAACAAGACGCAGCCGCCAATCGAACTCCGAAGGGATAGCCAGTCGATGTACCGACCCCTTCTCATTGGCACAGACGCGGGACGCCTCTGCTGCTTTATAACCGCCCCGATAAAAAAGAACCGTACCATGCCCTTCCAGGGCGATTTCGTGCCATCGCCTTCCTAGGCGGGGGCGAGCAGGCTTGCTTGGCCCACAAAAAAAGCCCCGCTAAAAGCGGGGCTATTGTCCTAAAAACCGGTTCGCGTTAGCGGCGGTTTTTGTATTTAGGGCTATCGATATAGACCTCTGAGCGGCGGTTACGCTGCATGTTCGTGTCAGTTGTGTTTGGCACGAGAGGACGATCAAAGCTAAAGCCTTTGGTGCTCATACGGCTACTCGCGATGCCTTTGTTCATGAAGTATTTCTTCACGGCAACCGCACGGCGCTGCGAGAGATCCAAGTTATACCCGTGATCAGACTCAGGACGCTTGTCAGCGTGACCTTCGATTTTCGCGGTGCTGTTAGGATCTTCGCGGAGGATGCGAACAACCGCATCAAGCTCAGCGAAGTCAGAGGAACGAATGGTGTCGTTGTCGTAGTCAAACTCGAGGAGAAGTTCGAAGCGAATCAAGTCATCGCTACCATCCAATGGATTGGTGTTGTCTTCGATGACTTCGTGTCCGTCATGTACGCCACCCGCGTCCGTGTCCTGATTGAGAGGATCGGTGCGATAGCTGTTCACTTCTTCACCGTCTTTAAGCAAGTCGTAGTCGGTGTCCGGGTTTAATGGATCGGTGCGGTAGGTATTGACTTCTTCGCCATCGAGGAGTCCGTCGCCGTCCGTGTCTTTGTTTTTCGGATTGGTTTTGTGAATATTGACTTCGTCACCATCGTTTAGCCCGTCACCGTCGGTATCAGGGTTAAGTGGGTTGGTGTTGTACTTGAAGATTTCGTCGTAGTCGCTGAGTCCGTCACCATCGGTGTCTGGGTTCAATGGATCGGTGTTGTACTTGAAGATTTCATCGTAGTCGTTGATTCCGTCGCCATCGGTATCAGGATTCAACGGATCGGTCTTGTACTTATTGATTTCGTCGCCGTCGGATAGTCCGTCACCGTCAGAGTCGCGGCTGTTCGGATCGGTACCAAGCTGGCGCTCTTGTTCGTCAGACATTCCGTCACCATCAGAATCTTTAGGGAAGTTACCCATGCCTGCCAAAGAAGCAGAACCAAGTGAATCAACACCCAAGCGGTAGTTAACTCCAAGGGTATAAATCAAGTTTGCTTCTGTGTCTGGTCCAACCAACTGGGAAAGAATGTCGCCACGCAATGCCCAGCGATCCGCCGCTTGGCCACGCCCGATGTGCCACATCATCCCGCCACCGGCGGTCAAAATGAATTCGGTATCACCGGTGTCCACTTCTTCTTCGTAGTGGATTACGCCCACACCAGCAGTGAGGAACGGGTCCCAACGCAAGTTGCGGATGGCCCGCAAGTGATACATGCCGTCAAGACCAAGGCGAACCGCCCATGTGTCTTCACCGGTCAAACGATTCCGCTGCGGATTAAGACCTTTGCGAGCATCTAGCTTCGGCATGAAGTCCAACAAACCCTCAGCCGCAAACCGACTGTTAAAGTTGTGACCGAGACGAAGATTGAAGAGTTTGCCGAAGCCCCCATCTTTAACTTCTTCATCACCTTCATAGTCAATTCCACCAATACCAGCGGCTACATACCACGGGGCACGGTCGAAAAGAGTTTCTTGGGCCTGCGAACTGAGGCTCCCAATTAAGAAAAGACTGAAAAAGGCTCCTAAAAAGAACCTGCTACCATTTTTATACATCAATGACTCCTGGAGTTACCATTTTTCCGTTGATACCAATTTTCGGATGCTTGGCAATGATATTTCTTAAGCTGACACAAGTTAGCTTAAATAGGCCCTTTTTTGACAAAACAGAAACAAAATGGACCTACATTTACCAAGCGGGCTATTCCGGCGATTCGACTCGGATCCGCAGGGACTTCCGGGCCCCATCAGCGGTCCCGCAACTGATTTCATGCCGCCCTAGCTGTAAATCCCACATCATGATCTCGCCTGAATCAACCGAACCAAGCGGAATCCCATTTACGAACCAAAAGATACGATGCGCCGAAGTTTGAGCCCGTAGCGGAATCTCGGTTGTCCGCGATGTTAACGCAAAGGTTTCCCCAGGAACCGGAGATAAAATTCGGAGTGCGTCCCCTCGTACCGCCGCGTTCGCTCGTTTCGCTCGTTTGGCTCCGCCTGCGCTGGTGGATTGGTCATGCGGATGTCCATGCGACGTAAGCGCTCGTGCCAGCTCCGCCGGCCATTGCTCCCCACCCCCTTGACTCCGATGCACCGAGCAGACATCCGAATGCGACACCACATCCACCGCCCACGCGTCCACCGCCTGCGGACAATGCGGCGAAACCGAATGACCGCTCCGGGCACAGACCGAACGTCGAACCAGATTCGAGGGCGTGGCCAGCCCCTCCCCACCCTCAGGCCGAAGCAAATCAAACAACGCATGCGCCAGAGGAGCCGCCACCTCGACCCCAACCAAGGAAGACGCCGGGGCACGATTTGGATTCCCCAACCAAACCCCAACCACGGTTTTTGCATCATACGCCACGCACCAGGCATCTCGATGCGCGGCCGAGGTTCCGGTTTTCCAGGCCACATTCGCCACCACGGCCCGGTCTTGAGTCAGCATCTCCCACATAAGAAAACAGGTCTCGGACGAAAAAAGGTGTTTACCAGCACCGGCGCGGTCAAGATCGTCGCCAGCATCGTGGTTGGAAACCTGCCACTCAATGGCAGGCTTTTTTTTGGCGCTGCCACTCAATGGCACGTCTTGGGAATGAACTTGAGATCGGAGCTGCCAGGGCAAAAACTCGCCGCCGCGTGCGAGGCAGGCGGTGGCGTTCACCAAATCGACCAAGCGCACATCGCATCCGCCCAGCACGAGGTTGAGCCCGTAATGGCTTGCCGGCTGATCAAGCGTCTCAAAACCCAACTCGCGAAGGCGGGTCAAGAAGGGTTCGACCCCGAGTTTCTGCGTCACCCGCAAGGCAGGAAGATTAAGCGATCGAGCCAAAGCCTCGCGAGCCGGGACCATGCCGCTAAAGGTGCGGTCGTAATTGTCGGCCACATACCCACGAAGCGCCATGGGCAAGTCGGCCAAGGCGAGTTGCGGCGTCAGCATGCCCTTTTCGATGGCGAGAGCGTAGGCGAAAGGCTTGAGCGAGGAGCCGGGTGAGCGCTTTGCGGTGGCAGCATTGACTTGTCCCGCGTGATCTTGATCGCGAAAATCGGGCGAGCCGACGAGAGCGCGAATTTCTCCGCTGGCGACATCGAGCACCACCGCGGCGGCGCCGAAGATTCCCTTCTCTTGCCAGTTGGGGCGCTGCGCGAGCAGATGGTCTTCAACCCGGTGCTGCCAATCGAGATCGAGGCTCGTGGTCACGCTTCCTTTGAGCGGGGTATCGAGAACCATCTCACAGAAATGCGGAGCGGAGAATGGGACAATCGGGTCGCGGAGTTCGATCGGGGCCTGCACCGCGGCGTCATGCTGGGCCTGGTCGATCCATTCGTTGGCCAGCATGCGTTCGAGCACGAAGTCCCGGCGCTTCTTGGCTCCGGTGGGATTCCGGTCGGGGCGCAGGCGTTCGGGGGATTGAGGTAGCCCCGCGAGCAGCGCGGCTTCGGGGAGGGCGAGATCGCATGGCTCTTTCGCGAAATAATGTAAAGAGGCGGCGCGGACCCCGAGCCGGTTGCCGCCGTAGGGAGTACGATTGAGGTACTGTTCTAAGATGCTTTCCTTATCGATGGCGGCCTCCATTTGCAGAGCGCGGAAGGCTTCGATCACCTTGGTGCGCAGGGTGCGCTCGCGTGGTTCGGTGAGACGGATGACTTGGGTGCTAATGGTCGAGGCGCCGCTGATGCGGCGGAGGTTTGAGGTGTTTTGCACCACGGCGCGGGAGATGGCGATGGGATCGAGGCCGGGGTGATTGAAGAAGCGTTTGTCTTCCACCGCGATGAGCGCGAGGGGCATCCAATCGCCGGCTTGTTCGAGCGAGATCGGGAAGCAACGTTGCTCGTCTGGGCTCAGGGTGCTGCGTAAGACCTGACCGTTGCGATCGAGCAAAGTGACCGATTCAGAATAGGTCGCAAGCTCGTAGCCTTGAAAAGGGAAACGGTGATTCAGCAGGAGGGCGCCGAGGACAAGTAGCGCGCAGGTCGCAAGCGCGAGGATCCGATGCCGCCAAATAAATTGGCAGGGCCAGCGCAGAAAGCGGCAGAGACATTGGGAAATTCGGCTAGAAGAAATGGAAGACATCCGAGTGGATGGTGCAAAGCATGAACCGGGTTTGAAAGAGAAAAATTCCAGTGGGGCTTGGAGCTACGAGGAGAAACCTAGAAAGATGTAGCCTGTGCCTTAGCGGAGGTTTAGATGGAAGGAAAACAAAGCTGCGACACATCCAAGCACCCACTGGAATTAGGTATTTAACTCAACAAATTGGTTCGGTTCATAAGGGATCTAAAGTGAATGATGAAGACGGCCTAAGAGAAGATTCAAGAGAAGGTTTAAAGCGGTGGGATTAAAATACGCTCGCCGACACGGACTTGGTAGCGGGAAGCAAATTGGTTCAGGCGGCGGATTTGGTCCACGCTGGTGACAAAGGAGGCCGCGATGCTTTCCAAGGTTTCGTCCTCCATCACGGTGTAGGGAATGCTGTCGGGCGCAACTCCATTGCTCCCTGTAGAATTCCTCGCAGCAAAACTGACGTGATAACTGACGGCCGGCACCTTGATGCGATCGCCGGTTTTGAGCGGCTCAGATTTTTCTGCATTGGCTTTTTCTGAGTCGGTTTTTCCTAAATCGTTTTTGGCCTCGCGATTTAAGCCTCGTAAAGCATCCACCTCAACACCGAATTGCTCTGCGACGGACGACCAGGAATCGCCTTTTTGAACGAGGTACTGCTGCACCTTTGGTTGGATTGTTTTGACGGCAAGCGCGCTGGCATCTGCTTTGAGCAAGGCGCTTTGATCGAGATCTTTATCGCTTAAAATGGTGATCGTTCCCGCCCCGTGGAGGCTGCGGATCTCTGCATCGTACATGCACTCGGCGCGAACCGCAGGATAGACAAAGCGGCCTTCGCTGACCGCGCGCACCGCGACATGGGTGAGGCATTTGCCCTTCAGTTCATCTGCGAAGATCAAGCTGCGGTCATCGCGGGCCTCGATGTGGCGAATGGGAAGTTTTTTCCACCCCTTCTCAGTTGGGGCTTTCCACTGGCCACGATACCGAAGTGGCTCGGGTTCGAAGCCTGAAGGCAGGAGGTCTTGGATGACAAGATTGTCGATACTCTGATTGCCGGCGTCGAGGCGGAGTTCGATAAGCAAGAGGTCACCTTTGGCGATGCGATTCAGGTCGACCGCTTTTCCCGCGCGGTTGAGCACGCGGCGACGAATGGAAATTAACTGATCGAGCTCAGGTTCGACACTCACCTTGGGCACCCCAGAAGACTGCCAGGAAACAAAGACGGACCCTTCGCCGGTGTTCTCGACTTCGACCTCAGAAATATCTTCTTTCAAGCAGCTGATGCCCGCATCGCCGTCGAAGAACCGAAGTCCCGAATCCGCGACGTGGATGAGCCCCGTGATGTCATCGCTTTCGTCCGCAAAGCGTTCGGCGTAGGCACCGACCGCGAGCAGCACTTGCGCGTGTTCGTGGGTACTGAAGCGACGTGCGTTTTTGGTGACTCGGCTCAGCTTGGTCACGAGGTCGGGCACGACATTGCGATCGGGATCAAGCAGCATCCAGAGCTGCAAGCGTTTTGCGTCGTCGATAAGGGAAGAGCTCAACACGCCAGTGGTGCGACGTGCTGAGCTGGGGTTTTTCAGAAAGTCTTTATGGTTCGCGAGCTCGAGAGCAGCCCGACGATCACCGCTATGAGCGTAGGCGAGCGCGAGGTTCAACTTGGTGACCAAGCTCGGAGATTCCAATTCAGCAAGGCGGTGCATCCAACCGCGATCGGGACGACCGGCCTTGGCCAAAATCAGGCAGTAGCTGGAACGCAGATCATCCGCATTGGCTTCGCGAATGCGTCGATGTAAGCTAGATTCGACCCAGGCCAGAGCGCGGTTGAGTCGGGTTTCGGAAACACGATAGCCACGGCGTTTGGCTTCGACTAAAAAGTCAGTGGCATAGCAGCTCGCGAAAGCAGAATAACTGCTACTGGAGGACCACCATCCGAAGTGACCACGTGAGCTTTGCATTCCTAATATGCGTTCGATCCCGTGGTTCACATACTGCTCAACGTCTTCGGGCGTGATGCTATCAGGGCGGATCATGGCCGCGAGATCGGGCAGGACGAGGAGAGGAAAAGCAGATGAAGTCGTTTGCTCGAGGCAACCGTAGGGATAGTCGAGCAGCGCGTCGAGCGAGGAGCGAAACTGCAAGGCAGGGCGAGCGGAAACTTGGAGCTCATAGCTCCCCGTACGTCCGACCAGTTGGTCTTCGAAGGGTACGGAGAAGCGCTGCCCAGGCTTGACCATGGCAGTGTGAACGAAGCGGGTTTCGCCGTGTGGTGGGCGGACGGAAATCTCGGTTTCCTCGATGCTCCGGTCCTGCTTCATGCGCGCGTTGAGAATGAAGGTCGCGACGCCTGGGCTCTCTCCGGCTTTGATCGGGATGGAAACAATCGCGCTGCCTTGGGCGGGGACGTTCACCTTCCGCTTTAGCTTTCCGATGAGCGGCGCGGTGGTTTGCAAATCGAGGGCAATGGTTTCAGCCGCATCGGTATTGTTGTAAAGACGAACCGGCATGTGTAGCTCATCGCCAGGAGCGAGGAAACGAGGAATACTAGCACGAACCGTCAAACTGCGGCGGCAGGTCGAACTCGCTTCGCCACTGCCAAAACGATCTTCGTGATGCGCGATGACGACAAATCGGATGCGTCCACTGAACTCAGGAATTTCGAGTGGAATGGTGAGGGCACCGTTGGCATCGGTTTCGAGCGAGGTCTGCCACACCACCATGGGGCGAAAGCGCTTGGCCTCAAATGGATTGAGAAATTGGCCGCGACCGCCAGGGCCTTCGTCGCCCCCTGCCCCCGTTTGCAGGCGCTGGATTCCTTTAGTGTCAAGCTCGGGAATGAGGTGCTTGTAGAGGTCGCCGTGCTTCACGTCGGCCCGACGATCGGCGTAGAACCAGCCTTGTGGATCGGGAATTTTGTAGCCCGATTTGAGCATGAGCAAGCCTTCGTCGATGGCCATGAGAGTACAGCGGGCGCGGGTGCCTTTGCCCGCGTGGTCGAGAATATGAATCTGCACCGGAACCGGCTCTTTCGGGCGGATCACCTCGGGTACATCGAGTCGAACCTGGAGCTGACGCGCTTCCGGATTGAGTGGGATATTGATGCGTTGGGTGGTGCTGTGACGGCGCCAGGTTTTCTCGCGAACCGCGGGGCGAATCAGGGTGACGGTGGCGTAGACATTGGGGAGGTGTTGCGCGGTGAGCGGGATGTCGATTTCGCTCCCGTCGGCTGGCACGGTGAGGCGACGTACATCGAGGATGCGGTCGGTTTCGAGAGTGAAGAGAGCTTCGCCGGCGAAGGGAGGCTTGACCCAAAGCTTGGCGGTTTCGCCGGGGAGGAAGCTGGGTTGATTCAGGGTAAGCTCGACCGCGCCGAAATCTTTTTCTCCGCTGCCATCGCTATCATCGCTATCATCGCGAACATCCCAGAGGGAAGATTTGTCGGTGGCGCTTAAGGCAATGCTACTCGCGAGCTCGCGCTTGCTGTCGGTGACATGCAATTCGTAGTGACCGGCTTTGGGTAGAACAACATCGATTTCGCCTTCACCTTGCTGGAGCGAAACAGGCCATTCTTCCAAGGTTTCCACTACGCGTTGGTCTTGGTAAAACCAAGAGCCGGAATCGCTTTTGGTGAGGACTGGGGTGGTGCGAACCCGGCGCAACTCTGCTTTCAATTCGCGTGGAGCGGATAGCAAGCTACCTTCTGGATTCACGCAAACGAGCGCGACGGAACAAGCTTCTTTGGGACGGATTTTTTCGCTGGGGGCTTTGATTCCGAGGTAGGCTTCACGAAGGTGAATGGGAAACCAGTGGGACTTGCTGACGGTGCGCCCGCTCGGCTCAAAAGCGGTTCCGTAAAAGACCGCGAGCAAGGAGGCGGGGACCCGGAGTTCTGGGTCAAAGTGCGCTTCAAAAGTGGCGAGGCCGTCTGCATCGGTTTCGGTTTTGGCCAGCTTCATGCTTTGTGGATCGAAGGTCACTTCGTTGTCGTGAAAGCGGTAACCAGGCCAAGCGCTGCTGTTGAAGGCACGGGCTTTGAGCTTTACTTTCGCTTCGGCTTTGAGCTCGGCCGCGCTGCCCCCGAAGAGCTGTCGGACCTGCATGCGGCAGGCAAGGTGCCCGGGTGCGAGGAGCTCGGTATTGAGTTCGGTCTCGATGGTGGGAGGCACCAGTTCATCGACCTTGAGACTGGTTTTTCCAAGCAGGCGGCCGGGGGTATGAATCTCAACCGAGTAGGTCGCGAGGGCGGCACTGCGCGGGATGTCGAATTCAAAATTCACTTCGCCTTTGGCATCGAGAATACCTGGGCGCGACAGGAGGAGATCGCTGGATCCGGACTTCACTTCGAGCAAAACCGGAAAGGCTTCTGGGGTTTTCCAGGCGTCACCGCGAACGATGGCTTGCACCAGCACCGGCGTGCCCGGGCGAACCGTGGGACGATCGGTGAAGACAAAGGCTTCGGGCTTTCCCACCATGTAGGGTCGCGTTGCTTTTGACGCGAGGGAATCCGCCCACTGCGGGGTCAGGTTGACAATGGAAAAATCATCGCCGTGGCGAACACGAATCATCCAAGCCCGCGCGGGGGTATCGGCATCAGGCCCCTTCAGCTTGACCTGTACGAGGCCCATGGCATCGGTGCTGCCCTGCCCCAAAACTTGGTGGGTGTGGCTGATCACCTCGACCTGCGCGTTGGTAATCGCTTTGCCGGTCTCGATCGAATTCGCCCATACGAGGATGGTTTCATCTCCGTGGGTGATGTAGGAGTTTCCGCCTGCAATGGATTCGGTAATGGGAGACTGCTTGGCAGTGATCCCAATGTCGGTGAGGACGATCACTTGGCGGCTGGAGGTTTCGCGGCCAACCAGATCGATATGGAACACCCCTTGAGTTCGCCCGCCAAGCAGGTCCTTTAAGTCAAGCGCGTAGGTCTTGGCTTCGTCTTGTTCACCGCTGAGTTCGATCTTCTTTTCCGCGATGGTGTGGCTGTAGCCTTGATGACTGTGGCCGTAGTAAGATGGGGAAAGTCCGTCAGAATCCTTGGTAAAGTAGCTGAGGTTATTCGGGTAAATTTCGTGTACCGACAAGGTGGCTCGGTCGAGGTTGACCGCCCGTACTTGAACCACCTGATCACCACCTGGAGAGACGAAGCCCTGCGTTTGTGCGAAGAGAATTTTCGAGGGGCGGCTGTCGACAAAAACATCACGCTCTATAGGCTCTTGCAATCGTTCGCCAGCCTTGTTCATGAGGCCTTTGTGGAAGGTAAAGGTGTAGGAGGTACCGGGTTTGAAATCCCCGTTGAGGGTGATCGGGTAGTAGGAACTTGGCGTGAGGGTGAGATCGAAATCAACCCGTGGGGCGACGGAAATCAGCTCGTGAAGGTTGCGGTTGATGAGGGCGAGATTGGGCCGAAAACGAATGGTTGGCTGGCCGAAGGATGGAGTGTAGCTGCTACTGCTGCGGATCTCGATGCGTTTGCGGAGATTCACCGTGTAGCTAAGCGATGCAGAAACGATGTCCGGATTGCAGCTGCTGGCAAGCCCGGGAAATAGTTTTACCGAAACCGATGTGGTGTCGGCCGCGTTGAACTTAAGTCGATGCTCCTTTCCGACCGAGGCTTGCGCCACGGTGTAAGGCACTAAATCGTTATGTGAATCAAGCAGGTCGAGGTGCTTGCTGAGGTTGGCTGAATCCACGGGGGCATTCAATCTAACGCGGACTTCTGCATTGCGATTGGGATCGAGTGATTCGACGCCAACTTGGTCGAGATGAATTTTGGGAGCTTCGTATTGGATCGAGGCCTTGGCCATCTTGATTTTATGTGCGGTAAAATAGGCGGGGGAGATGGAAACCTTGTGAACCTTGCAGGCATTCCATTCGGTGGCGGGTCGGAAGATGACCGTGCTGCGATCTCTCCAAAGATAGAGGCCGCCTTGGGGTGGCTCAATTTTTAGCGGGCCGAGAGTGCTCCAGGTGTTGAGGTCTTCTTCTTCGACAATCGGATCGGAAAACTCCCAGCGCATAGAGCCACGAGCGGAGAGACCTTGCTGAGCGGCTGGGGAGATACGCGTGACGGAAGAGATCACAGAACGAGGAGCCTTGCTGCGCTCGTTAGCATTGGCATCGGCGGCGGCTTTGACTTGCAGGTCGATATAGCCTTCGATGTCGGTATAGCCTTCGCTGTCGGTATAGCCTTCGCTGTCGGTATAGCCATCGCTGTCGGTATAGCCATCGCTGTCGGTATAGCCATCGGTTTGAGCTGCTGCGAAAGCATACACCCCGGATGCAGATGCGTCCGAGTTCGGAGCCGGCCGTAAGACCGCCCACGTATTTAAAATTAAAAAAGCACAGCCGAGAAAAAACCATCGGTACCGCGTTAGTGCCTGCTTCATGTTCTACCATTCCCTTTTTGTAGAATGCAGAATGACAGAACAATGTGTCAAAAATATGACAGGCATGTGAAACAGTGTTACAGAGGCATTTTTCTGACTGATTGAACGTAAATAAACCAAGGGCATGTCCTGCGCCTCGCTTAGAGTTCCCCTTTAAGACAAGGCTGATTCCTCGTTGCAGCCTTTGGGGCGGATTCCCACGGTGTAACATGTCTCGAAAAATGACCACGATAGCTTATCGACGTGCTATTGGTGATACCTGCGTAACAGGCACTGATGAAACTAAGAGAAGCCGATTTGTTTGGAAAGGAGTTCGCTCTGCCCTGAAAAGAAAGCCGGAGGCTTGAAGGCAATTAGCCGGTCGGTGACCGAAGGGAACCACCCGAACAATCGGCAATATAAATTTCGAGCGCTGGCGGCGCGATCGGAGAACAAACGACACGCTGCGCTTTTATTTCAGGAACACAGAAGGACAATCGCCCGCTCGGGTTTGGAGTTCTGACCAGAAGTCAAACGGGATTAAACATGTGCCATTGGTCTCCGTCTCTCAACCGTCCCCGGAGGAGCCGACGCCTATTGCTTGGGGTTTCAACCCCAAGATCGTCCGAGCAAACCCACCGCGCCCCGGAGGTGGGGCACGCCGTTTTTCAAGTCATGCTGGTATTCACCCAGACGGTTTTTCACCACTGGAAAGGGAATGACACCAATCGCACGTAGATAAGCCATCAAATCATTTTTTTGCGACATTTTACATCGTGGGAATCCGCCCCGAAGTGGGCGGGATAGGGTTGCCCGTGTGCAAGGCCGCGAAGCGGCCGCAGCGCCGGGTTACGTGCAGGCGTGAGAAGGCAACGAGGGATAAGCCCTGTATTTGAAGAGAAATCGGAGCGAGGCGCAGCACCGCGCCAGATGGCTAAAACCGTACAATTTTCAGTTAAAAATCGTATTCTGAGCACGCATCAGTTGACCTCTGCTTTTTTGAAAGGCATCGCCCATATTGGTTTCTATTCCGACCGCGCTTCCAGCGCTTCATATTATTTCCCAATGAATTCCGGTGGTTCCCTTCGGTCACCGACCGGCTAATTGCCTTCAAGCCTCCGGCTTTCTTTTCAGGGCAGAGCGAACTCCTTTCCATACAAATCGGCTTAACTAAGTGCCATTGGGGAATGACACCTTACAGCATACGTCTGACGGAACGCTGGTTAGTTAGTTAGGTAGGTAAATCGCGGGGGAACATGGCGCGTTGAACCGTGCCGCCTCCGAGAACAACTTCGGACCAGTGCTCGGCCTCGAGTTCGATATGAATCACCCCGGCGGTAGGAACGTTAGCAAAGCCAGCGCCCTTAAAATAATTGGCAAACATGGTGGTGCCAGGGTTGTGGCCGAGGAGGAAAACAACCTCGTCTGCGTCATCAAATTCGCGCAGGACTTGAATCATGTCATCGATCCCGGCGAGATAGAGTCGGGCGTCGAGATTGAGATTCGCTTCGGCGACCTTGCAAGGCGCAGCGATATGAGACCAAGTTTCTTGAGTGCGTTCGGATGTGCTGATACTGGCTTTTTGAATCTGAGGCAGCTCGGCCGCGATGTACTCGGCCATGCGTGGAGCATCGGTGCGCCCGCGTAAATTGAGCGGTCGGTCGTGATCGGATAGATCGGGGTGATCCCAAGAGGACTTGGCGTGGCGCATGAGGATCAGGTGTTTCATAGAAGGAGATGTTTTACTGGCTGAGAATGGCGAAGTTGAATGAGAATGCCGAAGTTGAATAAAACCTACAAGGTTTGACGGCACAAAAAAACGGGAGCCCGAAAGCTCCCGTCCAAGGTTTGTACCCTTATTGTTTCCTACTACAGAAAAGCGTTTTAGAGACCGACGTCTTACTTGATTTTTTTGTCCATCCAACGGCCAACCGCTGGGTGTCCGCCAAGACCAATGGCAATTGCACCACCCACACCGAGGGCAAATGCAGCCGCGATGACGAGAGCCATGAATGGGGTCTCGGTGATGTTTTTAGAAATGCCGGTCATGCTCAAGGCCATGAAACCAGCGAAGATCAAGATGCCCCACTTGGCGATGTTGGCCAAGAGTGCGTTGTGTCCAGAAAGGTTGCTGTGCACGAGGTTCGCAATGAAGATCGCGATACCGAGAACAATGACCGCTCCCAAGATGTGGAAGTATCCACCGAGGAAGTTTTGACCGAGGTCAGAGATGAAACCGAGGTTCATCAATCCCAAGGCCTGAGTAACGACGGTCACCATGATGGTGATCATAACAAGCATGCTGATGATGCCCGAAGGGGACTTGGTACCGGATTTGTCCATGTTGCCTTTGAAGCCCATTTTAGCTGGGAAGCTGTTTACGTTGGCTGCATTGAGCAAGTTGTAGATCAATTTTTGAACCACAGAAGCGATCAAGTAACCGATGCCGATGAGGATCAATCCGCTCACAACATTTGGGATGTTGTCGGTGATCTTTTTAACCATATCGGTCACAGGCTCGGTGATGCCTGGGATGTTGAAGATCGCGAGGATCGCAGGAAGCATGATCAAGATGATGAAGTAGTATACACCGTTGGTCGCTGCTGTGGTGACTGGAGCACCGTCCATCATGCCGAGGCGTTCGTCGACTTTCGCGCCGGACATCACACCTGCAAGGAGGTTTTTGACAATCTTGGCGATCATGAGAACGAGGAACAAAACAATGCCACCGGCAATGAGGTTCGGAATGTAGCCCATGAATTTGGTAAACATCGCTTTGAGAGGCTCAACCGCGTCGTTCATACCCGCGACGTTTAGGGCAATCATCAATATGAAGAGAAGGAGGAGATAATAAACGAAGGAGCTGACGCCCTTTTCGATGCCTTCGGATTTAAGACCGAGTTTAGAAGCAACCTTGGTGTCAAAGTCTGTCTTACCAAGACCTTTGCCAACCATGTTGCCAATCCGTTTAGCAATCCATTTACCAACGAGGAAGATGACCAAGGCAGCAATATACTTGCCGGCTGGACCTAGTTTACCGGAAATGAGATCAACCCAATCCATGATACCGCTACTTGCGCCTTCTGCCGCCAGATGTGTGAATGTATTCATATCTACTACCTATTTTCGTGTTTACTATCGATTATACCGTCAGGATAATAGATCACTCAGAATGTAATGAAGTCACAGAGAAGAAGGATTAATGGGGGATGAATCACAACGGACAAAACGTGTTTGACAGCGACCGATTTACGAAGTAGCCAATCCATTCCCTTGAAAGTGGGGGGTTAGCTCAGTTGGGAGAGCACTTGTATGGCATACAAGAGGTCGTGGGTTCGAACCCCATACCCTCCACCATTTTTCTTCATGGGATCTTTTTTCTTCATGGGATCTTTTTTCTTCATGGGATCTTTTTCTTCATGGCCTGCCGTTTGGCGAATGCCATTGTTTTAGCATGTGCTGTAGCGTGGAATTTATTCCGTGT
>Ga0209186_1001453_pt1 | contig 17576 bp, 22 predicted proteins | sample SidtaG_FD_187426 | JGI IMG/M metagenome (GOLD analysis project Ga0209186, IMG submission 187426) | Marine algal microbial communities from Sidmouth, United Kingdom - Sidmouth_Male2 metaG (SPAdes) (version 2) | ecosystem: Host-associated > Algae > Red algae > Unclassified | place: Sidmouth...
GGGGGGGGGGGGGGGGGGGGGGGGGGCGGCGCTGTGCGGGGGGTCCACAGATTGGGGGCAGACCCCCCACATTTGGATTTGGGGGCGGCGGCGGACCGCCAGCCCGCCGCTGGGCCCCGTCGGGCAACGCCACGCAGGAGCGAAATAAAATCCGTCCGCGGTGGCATCAGCGCGGGTGGGGAGGTCAGGAGCGGAATCTCTGCGCCTCTGGCAACTGACGGCAGGGGCCAACCCCCTCACCCCCCTCCCTCTTGCCCTCGCACCCTTGCGCGACCACGCTCGCAGCTGGCGCACCGCCGCGGGTGTGTCTGGTGCGCCCCGCGCACCGGTGAACGAAAGGGGAAGCTCGTGTACGGAGTGACCATGCAAAATACGAAGAAAACACGCGAAAGCAGGGACAAGGGGTGGCCGGACGTCAGCGGGCTGCATGCGCGGTTGGTACCATCTCCTGAGCAGTCGACGACTCGTGTTTTTCTTTTTTCAGAAGTGACGCAGGACACGTCCGCTGCTTCCGGGTTGCTGCGCTGGTTGGCCGACGGCTAGACACGACAGGCGGCGTCTCGAGGCGCGGGCGCCTTCACATTCCAAGGTAGACCGAACACGCGGGTGGCTGCTGCCGCAGCTGCAATGGGGTGGGCGGGGGGGCGGTCCCGAGGCGGAGGGGGCTGGCGGTGGTGCCCCCCCAATATTTCATCCCGGTTGCGCCCACGCCCCCTCGGGAGCCATTCTCCATCGCTCGCTCGTTTACCCAAATCGAGAGGCAGTCGCACGGGGATTGCAACACACCCCGCGTGAGCCAACGAGACGAGCAGCGGCGACGTCAAGAAAAATCGATGGCCAGTAGTGGCCGCAAGGGAGGCCAAGGCCAGCGGCCCCCGGCCCGGCCGCCGTTCGCGGCACGCTCCGCAACGGGCCGGAAGTGGGTTCTCCAAGTCAAAGCACGCCTGCAATATCTGCGGCTTGGGGACGTGGAACGCTTGCCAGCAGCGAATACGCAAGCGTGGCGGGAGGGACGGAAAAGCGCATGCATCGCGCCGCGCTTCCGCACCTCCACCGATCCTCGTTGCCGAACGGACGTCGACCCCCACTGTCACGGGTCGCAGAAGCGCGAACGCGCGACTGCTGCAAGGTTCGAAATTCTACTCCTCACGTGAACAATTTCAATTACATTTTGTGTGATAGGAGTCAGTCGTGTCACGGACCTTATTTAGACGAGATCCTGTCATTCGGTATCCATGGCTGACAATATGGTGCTTTGCTAATAAATGGCCAGCAGTCCGGGGATGCAGTTTTCCCAAACAAAACTACACCCTCTCTAAGGGGTCTAATTCGGCGATGTCGTGTGCGAGAGAGAAAACAACGCGTCTGTTTCGTGACGACGGGCTCCATGTCTGGTGAGAATTTCAGGACGCAAGCCATGTCTTTGTGGCCCAGTCCCACAGGAAACCTGATCAGGTGCCCCCACAGCAAACCCCATCGCACGCAGGAGGCCCTCTCTCAAATGGGTGGGCAAACCATCGAGTGCCAGAATTGCTAAGGGCAATGTTATTAATCGATACCCCTAGCATGAGCACTCTGGGAGGGGCAGTACATTCGGTTGTCGTCTGACGGCTGAAATGGGTGGGCAAACCACGCAGTGCGGTTCGAACGGCTGACCGCCCAAGATCTTGAGGCGTCGAGCTGCACGCATTTTCATTGGACGGATCAATGTGTCGCTTCGCGGCAATCGACTGAGACGTCCTGGCTGATAGACCCACGAGTTGGTCTCGACACTTGTCGGGGCAGATATCCTGTCTGCGCGCCATTGCTGCCCAGTCAAATGTGCTCTGGGTCAGTGGCCGAGCTTTTGGGTTCTTGGCCTGGTCAACCCCTGATACAACAAGCCAAGCAGCGTGCCCAGCAGACACCACAGCTTCCGTGGCGGCCTTCCCATAGAGCGCGACGACCGCCCTCGTGGTTAATCAAGCTGCAATGGCAACTGTCCTGCTGATCCTTTGTTTACATCGCGCGCAGGATGGCACGTGCTTTGCCGTCTTTCTCGAGCGGGCCTGCTCGGCCGGACCATGGTTGGCTGCTTGACGGTGATCATCTTCATCACGCCTGCTCCCCTCTTTCTCCCCGGCACATGGTCGCCGCCGACGTGCATGCCAGCAGCGTGCGGGTTCACCAAGGGCGGCGACGGCACGGGCATCCGAGGCGGCGGCCACCACGCGCGGGCGTCGGCGTCCACGCCCGTGATCTTCTGGTGCGCACTTGCGGGTGCGCCGAGGTCGTCCATGACGGGGCATCCTGGGCTGTGAGCACCCCTTCGTCACCAGTGACGCCGTGCACGCCTGGGGTCTTCTTGTGCGGCTCGTCGGCGCGCGACGGAGCCGACGCGAAGGTCTTCAGCTGCACCAAGGTGCACCTGACGGGCGCGCCAACTGCAGCGGTTGCGTCTGCCTCTGACGTGGCTGCGGTCCAGGTGCTGTCGAGCGTTGCTGTGGACGGCATGTTTCTGGAAAGCACTCGGCTGCACGTCCTAGACCTCTTGGAGGAGGGCTACAGCGCGGACGACGTAGCCGATATTATCGGATGCTCCACGCGTTCCATGCGACGCTGGGTGCATCACATGGCCGCGAACGGTACGGTATGGCGGAACCCGGATCTTCGAAACCTGCACGCCGATGCCGCTGTACGCAATGTCGACCTGACCAGAGCCATCCTCACTCTTGTGGAGGCCGAGCCCGCCGCCTTCCTGTCGAGCCACGTGGACCTGTTGGTGGCATTGAGCCTTGACTATCCAACAAGCGATCACCGCTACGTGAGCGCGTCAACGGTGTACCGCATCTTGCGGAGGCATGACTACACGCGCAAGAAGATTGAGCGCCTATATGCGGAGAGGTCCCTCGCAGCTCAGCGCGCTTTTGCGGTCGCTTTCAACGAGATTCCGCCCCGGTGCGTCGTGTCCGTGGACGAGACGCACACGGCCGGCAGCGACCTGTACTTGAAGTACGGGCGGACGCGGCGCAACGTCCGGTGCGTGCTCTACGACCGAGATGCGCGAACGGTACCGCGCACAAGCACTATGATGGCCGTGTCCCTTACTCACGGGGTGCTGTGGTCGCAGACGGTCATTGTCGTTACGGCCCAAACCGCCGACGACTGGCGCCTGTTCCTGCAGTGCCTCCGAAGCCAAATGAATACGTACATCCCGGGCCTCCCCTGGGATATGCAGCCTGATGCATGCGTAGTACTTTACGACAATGCCGGCATCCACGACGAGGCGGGGGACGAGTACATGCAGGCCAACGGAATGCATCACGTGCGCCTTCCGCCGTACTCCCCCAACCTCCAACCGATTGAGGGCGTCTTCAGCGATTTGAAGAAGCACGTTCGCTCGCTCGTGTACGAGGATGGGCGGTATTTGGACAAGCCGATGCGCCTGATGGCGGCGGCTGTTTCGATGCTGACCACCGCGCAGGTCGCTGGCCAGTTTTCTCGAGTGTACAACAACCTGGCAGAGCTACTGGCCGATGGCCCCCATTGATGCGTGTGCTTTTTCATTTTGCTCCTACGTCTGCGTGGCCGTCTGGTTTCTCTCGTTCGATAAACCATAGCTGTCTTTTCGGCATTCACGTGGCCTTCTTACGGCATTGATTCCATGCAACAGCGGTGCGTGAGCCACACGAGAATTGCATGCTCGTCACCAGCTTTGTGCTCACACTGTCGATCCTCTCCACGCCCGCCGCGTCGAGTGTTGTGTGTAAGACGTAGCACAGAGCGCTTTTCAAACAAGCATGTGGAGGAAGCGCCCTTGTCACGGTCGGTGCAGAAGGCGCCTCCACTGCTGCGTGCGGGTTGTCAGCGACGAATGGGGAAGTCGTCAAGGGGGACGAAAAAGACGATGTATTCATTCATGGCTGCGTGTGCAGGGGGTAGTAGGAGGACCTTGAAGAGGTCACCTGCGACGTTATCTGCCATGGCAGGTGCTACGCGCGCCACATGAACAGAAAAAATGACGACCGCAGTGGCGGTAGGGGCTTCAGGTCGGAGGACATGTTGGGCAGTGCCTTCGACAGAGTGTGACGCACGCCGACAGAACGTCGCTTGCGATAAGTGGGAGCCCGACTCTGCCCCGGGCACCGGAGCAGCCGAATGCTACGTCGGCTGCTGTTTTCCGTCGGTTGGTGCTGCTGCGAGCCGCCCCGCCGACGGCGGATGCCGCGTCTGCTCATCGCTCAGCGGCGTCCTCTGACCACCGCCCGACCACCGCCCACAGCAGTTCGGAAGCTGGGCCACAAGACAAATGAAAAAAACGGCACGCGAACTGTGGCTTCACGCCAGGTGAAACAAATAGCTTCGAAATGCCGTCTTCAATGGCACTTGCAGCACGTTCTGTCAGACGAAGGGTAGCCCCCTGATGCTGGAATGTGCATTTAGGGTTCTTTCGCTTTTCTCGTACAGTTGAGCAAGCTGAGTCATTGTCAAGTGCCTGCGAAAATCCTGGCAAGATCGCTGGTGCAACAAGGGTCCAGGTCGCACTTGAGCCAGCTTGCGTATGCTCAATGTGCCAATGAGCATACGATTGACGGAGGCCACTCGGCAAGTGGTGCGAAAGCACTACTTCAGTAGCGCTTCCATGTCAATGTGCGTTCCTATCCATCGATGGGTCTGAGACAGATGGCCTTTGAGCGCGCGTGAGCTGTATCGTGAGAGGCACCGTGTGCAGAATCGTCCGCGATCTCGCTCGTTGGCAAGATGCTCGGGCGAGCGTTCCGTTTTCTTTCCACGATCGGTGACGATCGTGTCGGAGAACCCGTCGCTTTCCATCATGGGTCGCTGTCCAGCATCCCACCCATCCCCCCTCCACACCGTCGTCCTCTCATTATCCTGTAGGTCCGCCCGTCTTCTTGTCATCCCCGTTCCGACCCATTACCTGCTGCCGCCGTTGTACTGCTCCAGTGCCGTGCCTTACTCATGGGTCTTCCGACATGGCGATCACTGTCCCGTTTTCGTTGGCGGCCTTTTTCGGTGATGACACGTCGTGGACGACGACGCGAGGCTCCTCGCTGTACATCGCAGGTATGTTTATACGAGAGCTACTGTGCCACGTCACTTTCTCGTTGCTCAGGACTGTCTCTGTGCGTCGTAGTATCAACAGTGCGTGTCCTGGACGCTTTGTGTTTCGTGTCACAGGCTCATTCTACCGCTCAGCACATGTGTCCGACAAACTGACATTCGTTGCCTCTTTTCTTTAAATGGGAGAACAGGAGACGGTCTCTCATCCTCATCACCCATGAAGCCAAAGTCCAACGAATACGGTGGCACCCACGCGCCTGTGGATGGCGGTGCGCACACCACTCATCTTCTGCGACCCTCATGAACGTCGTCAAGGACGACAGGAGGGTGCTGACGACGGGGGCGCTGCGAAAGTGCACGGCAACGGGATCCGAGCGGCAATGTCCTCTCATACAGAAGCTACAACTTGTTCGCAGGCGGTGCCTCGACCGCGTCTACCACGCACACGCTGCCGGCAGCCCAGCAAACGCTTGCCTTCCACTCTGGGTCCAAGGAAGAGACAGCATCGAGGGTACTAAAGCACTAAGCACCACGTTGTCGCCACAGCAGAGCGCGGTGAGGACTAGGGCTCGAACATTTCCTGATGGGCTCTCCGTGAGATAGCGTGGCTCTGTGGAGCGCATGAGTCATCAAGGAGGAGATAGGCGGATGGTGAGGTCCCCTTGTGAGCTCCTTACCTAGCGATATTTTGTATCCAGTACCTTCGTGCGTTTTATGAGAGTGATGTGTAACAATGAGGTGTGCCGTAGTCGGCGTGCCGTTGTTCTATAGAGGCACAGGTCGACCAAGACACGGATTTGCGCGAGCGCTGTACAGGTGCAGGCACAAGGTTCTTTTGCTATCCAGAAAAATCACGCGTCGTCCCCGGTGGCCGCGGTCCATCCCTTGGACAGAGGCAGTCCCGCTGAGAGAGCGATCCTCCTCTGCGGCCACCACTGTCCACCACTGTGCCTGCACCAATCGCCGCCAATCCGTCCTGGTCCTCAACCAGCTCCATCTCCTTAGCCACGCAGACAGGAGGACGCTCCAATGCAACCCCCGTCGCACATCTCTCGCTCTGTGTCGGCCTCCCGCTTTCGCCCGCGTCGCGCGGGACGGCGCCGCGGCCCCGCGCCAGCACCAATGCTTGCTTGGAGCCCTGTTCCTGACGGGTGTGACGCGGTCGCGGCGGCGCTTAGGCACAGGCGTCGCCGCACTGGTGGCACGCCACCCCGCCCTGATGAGCGTGGTGTCCTGAGGACGCGCCATCATGCTTCTGGACCTGGCTCTTCCACCAACCAACTCGTGGCGCCTGCCATCATGGCCGTGGGTTTGACAGCCGATGCGGCTGCGGCAGCCAATGATGTGCTACAGGGCCCAGATTGCAGTACTGTCGTCAACGACGGGGCGCACATCATATCGACTGATGCGAGTTCCACTGCCTTAGTAGCAGACGCTGTGGCGGTAGATTGTGTTACCGCTACACTTCAGAAGCAGGAGAAGGCTTCAGCTGTGGCGACTGAGGAAGCCGCAGAGACTTCTTCACTGGCGACGTCTGCAACCGCTCCAGTCACGTCGCTGCATCTACGGGAGCTTCCTGTGCCATCGTCCGACCGTACGTAGCGCAGCATGAGTGAGCATACCCTTGTCGCGCAGTCACAATAGTGGAGAAGTCGAATCGCCCCTTTTTTGCTGCAGCGCGTGTATGCATATTCAACGTCCGCACGGTTTACATCCAAGAGCCAGCCAACACATCTGTGGAAAGCGCATTAGAAGAGAGAAACTGATCCATAGTGAAAAGAAGAGCTAGAATCTACGAGGACGACAGATGCGTGGCCTCCAGCAGATCTGCAACATCTCTCTCGGTGTACAACGAGCAAACAAAGTCAATCTTACGGAGGGCAACGTCCGCGCTCATGATGCTGGGACGTACGCTCCCAAAGTTGTTCAATGTCCAGCGCCCAGTAGCCAGCTTCTGTGTGATGGCCGAGTGCCCCTTGAGCCCGCATCGCGTGCAAACAGCCGCGGAGACGCAGCCAGGATTGCAGCAAGGACCTACCACAGCGAACGGGTGTTCCGCTGGAAGGTGGCTACGGCACTCGTGCTGCTTCAAAGGACACGTGCGTGCTCCATGTCCCGGACGCCCAGGTGCCGGTTTAAAATGACAAATGAGGCACGTCATTTATCTGCTGCCGTTGCCGCCGATGCAGGGGGTCTGTTCATCCGAAAGACGCCATCATCCGAAAAAAGGTCAACCAAAACCATTGCTCCGATAGAGCACTATGTCAGCTTCCCTCTCGAGCAGCAACACGCAAGACAACAGCACCTCATCAAGGGTGACCTCAATCGTATCGACCCCGAGCCAATGCGATCGGTCCCTCCCAAGTGCGATGCAACGAGCCAGCATGACATACACTGTTCTCGGCACACCGGGCCAGTCGCCGATGAGTACCTTGCACGGGCAGCGGGACACGGAGCGTACCTTGCACGGGGAGCGGGACACGGAGGAGTGAGAGGGGAAGAAGGTGCCCAGCACCGTGCTGTCACCGTCGCGAGCGAGGAGGACGATGCGTGGCAGTGTCGCGCAAGCATGGACGATCTGGAAGCGTGTGGACATGCGGCCAGCGCCCAACGATCGTCTGAGCCGAAGACAGGATCACAATCGTGTCCACCCCGTGAGATCCCACTTCAGACGGCGGCTGATGCTTGCAGAATGAGGTTCTCAATGCTACGAGACTCGAGCTTCCGTTCCCGTTGCCCGTCACAGTCATCTTGGGTACCCTGATAGCAAACTCAGAGCCAAATTCGGTGTGAAGACACATGAAACGGGCGGCGTAGCCTCCCCGGCTTGTTGTTTCGGCACCCTGCAGCCTTTCTCGGGAGTACTCTGCACTCCGCCGGGGGTCATATCCGCGCCCGGATCCTTCAGCGCGTGGGCAACAAACGAAGTCGTACAAGCTCTTTATAGCAATGGGGATTTAGATCCGTCAATGCATCCCTGCTTTTGGGGTGTGGGGGTCTTCCTCTACAGCGACTCCAGAGGCGCGCGGAGCTCCCCTCCCATTGGCTTCCGCACTGGTGTCAGAATGTGGGACGCGAAGCGCCACTTTGAGTGGCATATGGCTCGGTTATACCCATGACTACAAATATGCGAGTTCACAGCTCTTCGGATTGTTTCCGAATTTCATCACGTGAAGGAGTTCTTCGACCTGTGCTGAATGGGCCCCATCAGTCTGACGACAACTGAGGGCATGTGCAGTGCAGAACCTTCATTGCTGGTGAGGCAACAAATGCTCGTAATGTGACATATGTCCAGAGTTCCTTCGTCATGAGCGCAGCAAAGTTGAGCTGCCGGTTATTCATTCGGATTCGAAATTCTTGTGGCTTGACCTGTGCATTGAATCTCAAGCTGGCAACTGATCTTCGATGAGAGGGGCGTTGAGAAGGGTGTGCGTGGAAATGTCACATGGATCTTTTTTCATTGAATTCGCAGATATTGTCAATCGAGATGTTGTCGCATCCATTTGGAATAAATTTGGCGAGTTGTCATCGCTTTCTCGTGGCGCCCCACGCCGCGCTCGCGTTTCTGTCGTCCAAGTCTGGGCATGCCGCGTCGCCTTCACCGGTGCAAGCCACTGCCGTCACGGGGACTGACCAAACTGTCTCGGTGGAGTGCACCCTGCTGATCATGTTGACGACTCTCGCGTGCTCCTTGCCGTCGTGTGACATGCAGTCTGTGGCGACCCTGACGCACTTCTCGCCGCGCCGCCGTCCTGGTTGTGTGACATGCTGCCTCGCCATCGTCACCCGGCGCAGCTCCGCCGGGTGCGCGCCGCGCCCCCTCCGTCGAGTCGGTCGTGTACGCGCTGCCGCCAAGGCAGTGTATCTCACACTGGTGGCGAGTGGAGTGGCCGCGCCCTCACTGCAGCCCTGCTTCGCCAGTCACAAATGCTGGGTGGGGTCTATGTAATAGTGTCGTTCTGCTCGTGTCAACAGCGGCAAGTGCCAAGACTTTAATGTAGGAGGAACAGGAGAGCAAAACTGCCATCAGGGATGTGGTACCTACTTGTTCGCGTCACCATCACACTGCTCATCTTCGCTATCCACACTCCCATCCGCTTTAGCGCGCACTTCAACCGGAACCGGCCGATGCCACGCAGCAGCGCTGGGTGCGTGATCGTTCATGGCAGCGGCGGTAGGCACTGACGGAAGACGCCCCCCAACAGTGACAGGTGCCTCTACGACTGTCGTGTTGAGAAATGAAGACGGCACGGCCGGCAGAGAGCGGCGTACGGAGTGAGGGTCAACTGCGGGGGACCCGCGCATATTGCGGAGCAAGAATGGATTGCGAGACAGACCGACTGCGCCTTCAGGCTCCGCAGCTCCTTGTCCGCCTGCCTCATCCGCTGCACTGCCCCCGGCTTCTTGTAGACCGGCAGTGACGCTCGCACGTCCCACTGCTGGTACCGGAGCGCCCGTCGCAGGTCCCGGAAGCTGCTCGTCTTGACGGACGACGCGGTGGTGGGGCAGCCTCCCGGCAGCCGTCAGAGACTTGTTGTCAGGAACATCGGATGCCACACCCCACACGCGGGAGAAGATCGTCTCGGTTTCGTTGCGGCGTATTCCGGTTATGTCGAAGTTGGGGCAGTCGGTGCCCATGCCAGGGTCGCCGTCTTGCGCAGCGGCAACGGCAGCGGCGCGACTGCGGAGGAATGATGACCGGTCCGCATCCTCCCGCATCTGCCGAACTAGCACCTTGTCACTCGCCTTGCCCACATGAGTCGGACAAAAGGCCGCAAAGAGGTCGTCAAGCCGCAGGCAAGGCCCCACCCTCGCGCAGGGTGGGGTGTAGGCCACGGGCGGTGTCGTTCCATACAGGCAGCAGTAGTGATAGACATTGGGACAGGTAGGCTCGAAACACCCAACCGTGGCGCCCTTGCCCATGCACACGGCGCATGTCAGCCGCCGGCTCCGATAGTAGGCCGAAGATACGCCCACCAGCAGATCCGTCGTGTCGGGGTCGTGGTGGATGTCGGGTGCCCACCGCGCGCACACCGCGTGGATGTAGATCATCTTCGCTCTCTTGCCATTCTGGTACGGCCCAAGAATGGGCGACGCCAAGAACCCGCCAGTTCTGCTAACGGTGGGGCAGAAATCGCACATCAGCTCGTCCGCTTCCACGGGCCCCCCCATACGATCAGCCTCTGCCGCTCGGTGCCTTGACAATGTAGCGCTACCTTGGCCTTGGGTCCCGCTTCCTTGGGCGACACCACCCTTGGCTCGCGCTTTACCCTTACCCTTGTAGGTAGGTGCGGCCACTGTCCGCGCATTTGCATCGGCTCGCGCTTCAGCTGCAGCTGCTGCGCGCCGCGAGCGCCTGCGTTCTTGTCTACCCCGCTGCCTTGAAGCCCTTGTCGATGGAAACTGGAGCGACGTCTCCCGCCACGTCTCGATTCTGCCGCCGACGGCTCCATGCGTCTTCTTGGGCACCGCTGAAGACGAAGCACCCGGATCTAGTGACACGCCGCGAGACGTAGCTGCATGGTGGCGAGGCACTCGGCTTGAAGCTCCCCCGGAATCCCGTTCTTCGGAAGTAGACACGGCCCCAAGGGAAGGCGGAGATGGTGCTCGACGTGGTGATGCAGGTTGCGCGTCACTCCCGAGTGCGCAGGCGTGCGACGCGGCGGCACCTGCAACAGGCGTGTCGACTGAAGGAGGAAGCCCTGGTGCAAAAGGGTCAGGTCCTCGGGATGGACCCCCTACCTCAGCGGCCGTCAGTGCTGGAGTGTGCGGCGCCACGTCCTCGTCCGAGGAAATCAGCGAAATGTACACTATTGCTGCCGGGAACGACGTACGACCCATTGAAGCAGGCGGCCCTGGTGGCGGCGGCGTAGAGCTCATAGTTCGTGACACCCCGCTGCCGGCATAATCCCAGAGCGTGACGGGGTAGGTGGTCGTGCAGGCTGACCCAACTGAGGGCACAAGCCGTCGGTGACTCGTCCCCTGCCAAGTCCCAGAAATGACTCCACAGATGATCCGGGCAGTAGCGACACACATGAAACAGAAGGAATACCCGGGCGGACGGGCGATGCAGCCATCCTGTCTCGCGGCACGAGCTGACTGCCTGTGAGGGCGCTGTTGAGCTTCATCCAGAGATGTGCTCTGGCAGGCTGCGCAGGCATCGAGACGGAATCAACGGCCACCGAGCCAAGAGGCACTGCAGAAATTCATGCTGCCTACTGGTCCAGAGTGCGGCCGCCACACGCGGTCGTAGCCGCCTGTCCAATGAAGTGCTGACTGCAGCACCTTCAAGTCCCAAAAAAGTGTACCATGGGTCAGGCCTGGTGCTCTTCTGGCGACGGCAACGGGTCTCCTGGTCTTCTGCACTCCTGAAGAGCCACACCGGCTAGTCATGAATCCTCATGGCCGGCGACCCGAGGCGCACTGAAGGGGCACATTGGTGGCCTCTGCCAACGTATTCACCACGAGTGAAGTGTGTCTGCTACTGATCGCCACAGAATTCTGGCCCGTCTTGCGGGCGGGCGACACAACATGTTACGTCTGCCTGTTGAAGCGCCTGTGCAGAGCTACGTACGTCACTTGTACGGAGGAACGGAGCGCTTCCGGGAACCGCACGCGGCTAGCCGTGTTGCTGGGCGCCCAGAGGCTCCAGCGGCAATCCGAGAGAACAGGAATGTCGGGCTGAGCCATTGCCACAAAAGGGCGAGGGACACCCACGCCCTCCATTTCCATGGGTCCTATGCGTGCGACGAGGCATCAAGCAGCCCGCAGACACAAAGGGTGGGCACCGCCTGCTCATGCTGTTTGGCTTGGCGTGTCGGTGCTCTGAGGAACACACGTGAACCGACTGTCCATGAAGTACCACCGCCGGCCCGTTTCCATGGTACCACCGCGCGCCCGTTGGGGATCAGATCGTCGCCGAGAAGGCGCATGGAAACTGCACAGCGGGCGCCGGGCGGATGGTGGTCGTCGTCGGCGACAAGACCAGCAACATTCCATACCCTCGTGGCCAGGGATTGCGGCGAGATCGCCGCTGGATGGTCATGGGTCAATGCGGGAGGAAATATGATTTTGTTGGCAGTCCCAAGCGTGATCTGTGTGAATTTAGTCTCGTGACAAGCCCGCCCTCCGATTCGACCACTTGGTTGGAAATCCGCAGCTGGACTCTCACCCGTCACCGAGTCTCTTGATGAGTATGCTCGGGCTGCAGCATGCAATGGCTCCCGCCGTCATGGTGTTTGTCTGCCTTTGTCGTGGCGCCGACGAAACAAGGCCCTTGACGCGGCCTCAAGCAGCGTTATCGGCGGATTGATGCCTTCGATGCGGCTCGCCCCCGATACCAGCATTGGTAGAGTCCCACCATTCGGGTGACTGCTGATCGTTTCGGGCTTTTCAGAACAAGAACAGCAAAGATGCGCGCTCGGAGAAGGTGGAACCTGCTTCTGGTGCTGGCCTCCTTCGCAACATGCAAAGACTATGACATTAAACACGAAGAAATATCAAACGTCCATGCAATGCATCGCCGATCGAGCCGCATGTGATCTACTGCCCGCTAGGCCCCGGGTCCGACGCCCCCAAAGCTGCCACTGCCGCGGCAACCAACGGCCCTCCGACACCGGATGCCGCCGCGGCCGCCGCCGCCGCCTTGGTCACCACGAGCTGGACGGCGCGTGCCATACTCGGTAGGGTTGCAGACCGCAGAGAGTCGGGCATGGCGGAGCAGAGCCATTCAGAGACCAGCGCAGGGGTCATCGTGCCCGATGTCAGCATGTAGCCTCGCACTTGCTTCTCAATAGCACCCTTGACAATGAGACCCGCAACCTCAGCATCCACGTCCTCCAGAGGGCACTGACACAGCTCCACTGAGACGGCGTGCGCAATGCGTAGGGGTGGCATGCCGCCAAAGTGAGGAGAGAAAAAGACCGGTAACGGGACTTCGAAGCGCTGGCGGGTGGTCGCCGGCCAGTCGCCGTTGCTGCTGCTCGCTGCAGCGACGGGGTCATCGACAACAATGACAGCTTCATTCTTGACCTTGTTCTTCCCCTTGCCCTTCCTTCCCGATCGCATCGACGCGGCACCCTTCCCTTTGGCTGTGCCAGTCGAGCGACGCTGGCCGAGCGCGACCGCCGACGCATACCGGTCCGTCCGGCTCTGCCGACCACCTACATGTGCATGCAGCGCCTTGGGCACACCGCCGCTGCCGGAGCCCCCACCCCTGCGCGCACCTTTGGCGGCAACCGCCGCGCCGCCATCGCTGGAGGAGTTGTCGTACTCCTTGTCGTCATCACCCAACGAATCGGGCGTGCTCTCGTCCATGCTGCTCTCCGCCGCGGCCGCCGCCGCATGTCCAGCCGCAACAGCTCCCAGGTGCGCATTGTCACATGCAGCTTCGAAGGAGGCCTTGTTCTTCGGGTTGAGGACGGCAGCGTCGCTGTTCATATCCTCGAGGACACGCACGGTCTCGTTGATGTCCAAGCTTTCCACGTTCGTGTTCCCTCGGATGCGAGAGGTCATCACCCGCCGCTGGTGCGCATCGACAGCGGCCGCAGCGGCGACGCTGTGAGAGTTGTCCACCATGCTCTTGATGGACACGTCGGTCATGAGGGAGCAGACAAAGTCGGCCTTGCAGAGCGCCTTTTTGCTCGGCTTGCGCACAACGCGACCATGGACGTTGATCTTCCACCGCCGGGTGTTCAACGTCTGGGTGCCGTACAGGTGCCCAGGAACACCGCACGTGTTGCATTTGGACTTGTGCACGCAGCCAGCGCTCACGCAGTGGCCGGCCTCAAAGAACGGATGACCCTCGGGGAGGCTGCGGCGACACTCAGTCTGCCTCAGAGGACAGCTCCGAGCTGTGTGCTTCGGGCCGTCCGGTGGGCTCACGTAGTTGCACATGCTGCACCGCGTCATGCCGGCGAGCACGTTGTGCAACAACAATGATGAACCACACTCCCCGTGGCGACCGTCGTGCTGGTGCGGCCGTCTCTTCCGCCGCTGCCGTTTTCGCCGTCGCCGCCGCCGTTGACGCCGTCGTCACCACCGTCGCCATTGACACCGTCGTCACCGTCGTTGACGCCGTCGATGTCGACGCGGATCTGACCAGCGTGCCGTCGCGGCAATGACGTGCTGCCCGGCAAAATGTGCCGCTGGGTGACTGACTGGAGCCTAATGATCCTGTTCTCGGCGCGCCCACACACTCGAGCACAGTATCTGAAGCTCCCACACTCGCGTGCAGACAGAGAATGGCAATACCATGTCATCTCCACTGGGCCCCCGATCTCTGGCTGCAGTGCATCGGACCGACTGGCAACAACTCGGAGAGACGGTCGTGCTCCCGAGACCCGCGGCATGTCGTCGTCCCGAACGCGTTGCCCTACAATTGGCTAAACGACCACTCGCGACCGAGTGGGCCGCCCGGGGGCCGCGCGCGAGACAAATCGGTCCATGAAGGTTTCTCGAAACTATTGCTCAACCGGGTTGGCCATTTATTAGCAAAGCACCATAGAGAGTGTCAACAGTTGGCTTGCGAGGTTTTGGAGAGAACGGCTGTACAGCCGTTCTCCCCAAATTCCCGAACTGCAACAGTTCCAGAAGGGTTCGAAACCGGCCTCTGCGGGGTTGTAGAGCCCGATTTGGAACTCTGTTGCAACAGTTGCAGTGCGGTTTTGTTGGGAGAACGGCTGTATGTGTACTTGTTGGACGGCCCCTCGTCCCCACCTCCCGCTGTGAGTTCGGAAAAAACCTCACCTTGCCGCCCGCGCACCTACCGGAGGAAACTTTATTGTTTCGAAGAGGAGTCTTCAACAGTGCCAATGGCCCGTCGCTGTCTTGTCGATGAATGCCGACTACGGCTACACAACGCGGACGGCGGCGGCGGCGGCGCCACCGGGACCACTGAGCACTAGAATATATTGACTCCCCCAGCGACTCTGTTTACTCCCCCAGATGAGTCCCATGCGACTATACTAACACTATTGACTCCGGGCACAACGTAGGGCAATTGATGGGCAGCCCGCTGGCCACTGCTGCCCATGCGGCCCCCCAACAGTCCGCGATACTCACCTCTACCTACCATTGCTTCCCCCCCATCCCCCTCCTTCCCTCAACCCAAACCTCCACCCGTCCCCCTCATGGCGGGGATCACGCCGCCGCAAAAGTCACGACGACCAACGGCGACTTGCTACGGTCGGTCGTGGTACGTCCAGCATTGAAATAGGCGACGTCCTGGATGAAGGGCCCCGCCGTGTGTCGGAGGAAGCCGGAGCGGAAGATGTAGACGGTCATTTTCGTGCCACGCACATTGAAGGTCGTGGCGAAAACAAGGCCGAGAAAGCTCCTGGAGCTTTTCTTGTCAATGGAATCCTTGAGGACCAAAACTGCGGGAGAGGTTAAGAAAGAGGCGCCAAAGCGAGGAGGGGAAGGGCGGGAGAGCGTTTGGGGACAAAAGACAGCGAACACCACAGTCAGACCGGCGGACGTCCGTTCGAAAGGGAAAGCATGGGCATCTGGCAGCGGTCGCCAACACAGCACAACGCCGACAGCTAATCACTTGCACATCGTGGCACGGGCACGATCCCGAAGGGAGCAGGACGCTGTTGGCCCGTACCCCGACGAGACTCAAAGGACCGCAAGCACCGCACTCAGCGCCGGGCCGTAAGGGGGCATCGGCCAGCCACAATCCCCGCTCCAACATTCAGAGGAAGGCCGGGGCGCCAGCCCCATCGACCGCACTGACGGGCGAGCTCGGTCGAGATGCACGCTCATCCCCACAAGTCACATCCCCCGTCCCCCCCCACCAATAGCGAGCCGGGCACGTACTGTGGAACTGATCGACGAGCTTTGTGCCGCCCACAGTCGCCGATGCCAGGAGCTGGAAAGTACCGATGACCCACGCGCGCACCGACGGCGCGGGGACCCCCAAAATGACCTCTCGCACGCCCCCGAGCTCCCTTTCGGTAGAGAAGTCGCCGTCCATGCCAGTCTGGTGAACGACGCCGTACAAGGAGTCTTCGAGCCGCCCGCTATCCGCAGCTTCGCCTGCGCGCGCCGCTACCGGGACATGCGCTGCGATCCAGCGGGCATCACCGCCGTCACCATCAGTGGCAGGGAAGAGTGGCGCCGCCCGGGAGATGGCGCCCACGCCGGCGGCAATGGTGTTGCCGTCAATCGTGACGCTTGCGATGGCGGCGCCAGGCATTTCCCGCGCCACGGACGCCGACGAAAGGGCGGCGGTACAGACAACGGCGGTGGCGGCGGTGGCAACGAACCGCAACGCTGTGCGGTGGGGCGCCATGGTGTCAGGCGGTAGGGGCCGTTCGTGTCGCACCCAGCAGCTACGCAGCAATGTTCGAGGGCGCGAAGGGGAGAGCAGCGGGGTCGACGAGGAGTAGCGGCGGCGGCAGGATAGAGTGGCAGATCCTGTTGTCCGCGGCGCGTGCGACTTGGTGGGCTTGGGAGTTGGGTCGCCTGCGAACGGGCCAGTCCCATTTATTCTTCCACGGCTGCGGCGAGCTCAGGCTGCTGCGTCGCCCCCACGGCCCCGAGCGCACTTCCCGTCGCCACCCCACGACGGCCACGGACACCAACACCGGAGGGGGCATCGACAAATCCGCCGGCGCATCACCCTGCACGCCTAGACGCAGCAACAGCCGCCCCCCCTGAAGCGGCATCAAGGGGCAGAGGGCAAGGGGCACTACGGCAAGAAGCGCCATCCAGCGGTCAGGCACGACCCCCCGTACATGTCTGCTGCTCCTCACAGGACGGCGGCTGCATGGCGGTCACGACACCAGCTGTCAATCGGCGCGGCAGACTACGCGGCGGGTACTCCTGCTTGGTAGTCGCAGCGGGTGGTTGGGCGGTGCTACAACCACGGAGGGGAGCACGCCTCGCCCGTGGCGGCCGCCGAGCGGACGGGCAGCCGCCCCACTCCCCACCGAGCTGCCCAACGTGCAGATGGCGAGGTGGGGGGCGGCATGGTGCCGGCACCCGCCCGGCCGCCGCGCCCCCATCGCTCGCGGGGATGTTGAAGCAGATGAGCGTCGGGCCGTCGATTCGTGGGGGGGCGGCTGCTCCCACGCGCGGGGCCGCACGCGGCGCGGTCACCGCCAACCGCTGCTGCATTGGGGAGGAAGAGCGCTGCATCCCGACCTCACATGTGAGGAGCGCACCTGCCACGTCTGCTCGTTGAACGAGTGGGCGATCACGTGCCGGACGCGGGGAACGGGTGCGGGCGCCCAACGGTCACGGGCTGCTCGGGTTCTGCTCGTCGACCGACGGCGGTGACGAGGACGCCCCTCCCGCGAGCGCGAGCGCAGCGCTACAGGCATTATTCAGTTATATCCACTGCCATTTGTTTACACTGTCAGGAGCGACTTATGCGAGCATCTGCTGACTTGCGGATCCGCAGCAATCGTACGAATCCAGTACCCCAACATGGAGAAAAGAGTACGACTGGCAGGATTTACAAGGATCTCGGCGAGAAAAAAATTCAATATTTGATTGACTTGGCACTAAAC
>Ga0209186_1001461_pt1 | contig 17506 bp, 12 predicted proteins | sample SidtaG_FD_187426 | JGI IMG/M metagenome (GOLD analysis project Ga0209186, IMG submission 187426) | Marine algal microbial communities from Sidmouth, United Kingdom - Sidmouth_Male2 metaG (SPAdes) (version 2) | ecosystem: Host-associated > Algae > Red algae > Unclassified | place: Sidmouth...
TTACTTATAAATTATTTTATTTTTATTTTGTAAAAAATTCATTTTGAATAAATTATTAACAAACATTGTCGCCTGACATTTCAAAAATGTCCGCCGACTGAGGTTTACCTTTAATTTTAAAACTCATATTATAAAAACGACTTTTCGTTCGCCCTAATAGCAGTAATGACACACAATGCGCCCACATACGCCTCATCATTATGATGTGTGATAAAACAAATATCACGAATTTGCTGTCTGGAAAATTCACTGTTAAAAGCAAGTGGAGCGATTCGCATGGCTGCTCCATTACCGGCAGCGTATTCGCCTCTTCTCCCGACTTGACTCCAATGCGCTCCCAACTCCAACTCTCTCAAGGCTTTCAATGTACTCGCGCCAATTCCTCTTAGTTTCCTCTGTTTATATAATTTCAAAAAATGCTTAACAAGTATTTCAGGTTTCAGTTGAGCATCTTCAATCATAGCCTCGATTGTTGCTAAAGTCAATTGAGTATCGTCGGTAATCTGCCAAGTAGGTTTTACCTTTTCAGGTTTTCCGAAGAGATACAGGGTGTCGTCGTCTTTCTGCTCAACAACATTCTCATAAGCACTTCCAAAAGCATCACCAATTGCTCCGCCGATAATACATCCTTCAAATCGTTGTGCTTTTGTCATGAGTAGTTTTTACTTGTAACTTATGTTACGCAGGAACATGTCCGCAGCTTGTCAGTCCGCAGTCCGCAGTTGAACGCGAGCATGTTTCACGTCTGTCTGCGGACTATTCTTCTGAAAAAGCCATTATAAAGTTCAAATTAGATGTTTTGCGTAACATCAGTTGTAAGACGAATCACGAGTTAACGAATCACAAATCACGGCATTATTTAGGATGATAAACCCGCACCGCATTCTTATAAACCGTCTCCTTGTCCAATGAAATATCTTTCGTTTGTTTATTGACCAATAACTCCATTTGGTCATCATAATGCGGGCTGTCGGGCTTCCAGCTATTGCCAAAAAGATTGACCGTTTTGAGCAGTTCCAAACCATCTTCGCCGAAGCCTGCATACATAATGAAGGTATCGCCGTGCTTCATTTGTACTTTGTTTTTACCGTGTTTTTTGAGGTGACAATTGGCGAGTGTATTGGTGCTGCCGTACATCGGGAGTTCCTTATCGCCGCGCACAATTTTTTGAACATCGCCAAGTGGTACTTCGAGTGTACCGTAATGTTTTAGTAGAAAATCGCGGGCAAAACGTAAACCCTCAACATATTTTTCTTCGGGTAAGGTATTCTCATATAATGCAAAATTTTCGGATATAAATTCCTGTAGATACATGGTCATTACCGCCATGAATGCCGCGTGTTTGTTTTCGACATTCATACGCCAATCCCATTTTTTTAAATGCTCATCAACTACATGCAAATCAGGATATTTTGAAGGCAATTCAAAAAGAATATTAAGGTCCATCGCATTGCGAAAACTGATGTCGGTAGGGTGGTAGCCCTCATCGTCGCGTATGGCTTTGATGTCTTCAAAACTCACTTTTTCGTGTTGGTCGATGAGGTATTTAAAACGCTTGGCGCGGTGTGTGTTGGAGGTCATCAGCCCGAAAGTAGCGGGGTAATCATCGGGCTTTGGATTTTCGTTGGCAGCCGTCGCGTCGAATGGCGTACTGTTCGCATCGAATACATACCCTGCCTGTGGATTGACCACACGGACGTTCATTTCGCGCGGCATGATGGTGTCATAAGACCACATTGTAGCAGAAGTATTGCCGGGTACAAGTCCGCGCCATTCGTAGTCGGATGAGCGTACGGGCATGAGGGCGTTATTATCGTGGAAAATATTACCATCCTTGTCAGCATAAGTAATCGTTTGGCAGGGAATGCCTTGTATATCAATGGCTTGTTGGAATTCATCGAAATTTTGTGCCAAGCCCATTCTGTACCATTGTTCGGCGGTTTTTATATTAAAAAAAGCATTATTGCGGAAAGCGAATACGCCGGATTTATTTTTGGCGGTAGGTCCATAGACACTTCTGTAGTATTTCTTTTTGATGGGTAAAACGATTGGTCCAATCTTAACACGCAATTTGGCGTGATGCTTTTCCAATTCCAACCATTCGCCATCATATTCATATAAATTTTTGTTTTTTGGATGCATTTTTAATTCAAATACATCTGAATAATCGTCATAATTGGTCGTGTGTGTCCATGCGAAATTGGGCGTAACCGCGATAAAAGGCGTGATGCCCCCGGCTACGAAAGTTGCCCCAAAAATATCAAGCCCTTCGTCTGTTTTGATACCAACTTCCCAAAAACTTGCGGGTCCGTCGATGGGTTGGTGCGGATTGCCGACGAGGTAGGCTCTGCCATCAGTGGTTTTGAGTGGACTGTATGCCATCGCATTGGAGCCGCCGCCTTGATACCTTCCGAGGGTGGGGTAGAGGTCCATTTTATTGTCCATGACTTTGGCGATGTCAAGTACAGCATTATTGTTGACCAAGAAATTAAGGACAAAGATTTCAAGGATTTCGTGTTTTTTAATATTACCAAGTCCTTTTAACAACAATTCTTCGGGATGCAACTCGGCATAACGATTAACACCCTCGGCGTATGCTGTCAAAATAGCATCGTACTCGGGGCTGACATCTTGCTCGTAGCGACTTTCGACAAATTCACTGATTTGAAACATTTGCATGATAAAATCAATCACTGCGCCATCGGGTCCGAGCAAAGTGCCGGTCTTACCGCGTGCAGCAGCGAAGGTTTCTTGCATGATATTGAAATTGTCTTCGCATTGTGCCCATGCGACGCCATAGGCGGCTTCGGCATTGGTCGGCGCATAGACAAACGGAATTCCAAAACTATCGCGAACGATTTCGATATTTTCAGGATTAATTTGTGTAAAAGCGGTGTGAGAGGTGATGATAAAGACGAATAACAGAGGGAGTCTAATCATTAGTTGAATTGATGAATTGTTTGTGAAATAGCGAAATTTCGCTGACGGGTGCTTTTGCAAATATATGAAAAGACACTAAATTTACAATGCAAGCATTGTAAATTTAACGTTCTTTTATCTGGCTGGACTTTGGACAAAAAGGGAATTAGGGAATTGGAAAATTAGGTTTAAATTCTTAATACATTGATTATCATCCCGATAATTATCGGGATAATTTTTATTATAAATAAAAACATATATTTTATTTTACTTTGTAATAAATTAAATAACAGGGTTTTACCCAATGTCTTCGCCAAATTATGAATTATGAATTTTGAATGATGAATGAATTTAAATTCTACTTTGTTTTTTATTGATAATAAATTTCTTACAAATTATACATTTTTAATCATTCATAATTTTTCATTCAAAATTCAAAATTGGCGAACACATTGTTTACCTAATTTCGAATTTTCCAATTACCAAATGTCCAAAGTCTAGTTATCTGGGAGAGGTGTGATTTATTCAAATCAGTTGCTCTCACAACGCTGCCGCTTTAATTACGTCATTAGACTGATTCGGTGAGTGCCGATATTATAAGGACGATTAATGCAGTCGCGTATGATGTGATAATGACTTTCGTTATTGACAAAATCAATGTCTTCCACATCCAAAATTAAGATAGGAATGTCATTTTCAACTTTAAAATATTCCAGATAGGCAGTTTGTATTTTCAGGAGGTAGTCGGAAGAAATTTCTTGCTCATACTCGCGTCCGCGACGCTTGATTTGCTGAATGACTTTCTCTACAGAACGGTGCAAATAAACGAGCAATTGAGGTTTGGGAAAATTAGCATTTAGGATATTAAAAAAACGTTGAAAAAGCCGATACTCCTCTCCTTTCAGCGTGGTATTGGCGAAAAGCAAGGTCTTCAAAAAAAAGTAATCGGCGATGGTTTTTTGCCGAAAGAGGTCTTGTTCCAACATCGTCTGTTGTATCTGCTGATACCTTTCAGACATGAAGAATAATTCGACAGAAAAGGCATGACGGTCAGGGTTTTCATAAAACATCGGCAGGAATGGATTGTCCGAAAATTCCTCCAAAATCAAACGCGACCCAAAATCCTCTGACAACATCTGAGAAAGTGTCGTTTTTCCCGCCCCGATGTTGCCTTCTATGGCGATAAAGTTGTATATCAATTCTTCCATTTAAGCATTGTAGCATTATTCAAAAGTGAAACTTTTCACTGCGTCCACAAAGATTTTTACATTATCCAAAGGCGTATCAGGATAGACACCATGACCGAGATTGCAGATATATTTGTCGCCAAAATCGCGTACCATCTGATGCGTAGTCGCGCAAATGGTATCTTCGGGGGCATAGAGGAGGCAAGGGTCAAGATTGCCTTGTAAGGTCTTGCTTTCACCCACCAGACGACGGGCTTCCTGTGGTGTCGTATTCCAATCTATGCCTACTACATTGCAGTTCAATTGACCGATTTCCGGCAGCGCAAACCACGCATTTTTTGCAAAAACAGTTACAGGAACTTCCGTAATCGCATCACAAATTTGACGGATATAAGGCAGCGCGTAGGTCTTGTATTGTTCGGGCGTAAGGATACCTGCCCACGAATCAAAAATCTGTACGAGGTCCGCCCCCGCTTTGATTTGACCATGTAGGTAATCAATCGTAGTTTCGGTTATTTTTTGCAATAAAACGTGTGACGAAATAGGTTTTTTGTACAAAAAACGACGCGCTTTTGAAAAGGTCTTGCTACCCGAACCTTCGAGCATATACGCCATAATCGTCCACGGCGCACCTGCAAAACCGATGAGTGGTACACGTCCGTTGAGTGCGGTTTTGGTCAGTCGAATTGCCTTATAAACGTAGTCCAATTGAACGGCAGCTTTTTCTCCGGCGATGAGTTTATCCACATCTTCCTCCAACTGAATGGTCATCGGAAACATCGGTCCTTTGCCCGGAATCATCTCATAACGCAAGCCCATCACTTCCGGCACCACGAGGATGTCAGAGAATATAATCGCCGCATCTACACCAAGTTCGTCTATCGGTTGGATAGTGACTTCACAAGCCAATTCAGGCGTCTCGACCAATTCCTTGAAACCCGACAAACTCGCACGTAACTCCCTGTACTGCGGTAAGATACGCCCCGCTTGTCGCATCAACCATACGGGCGGACGCTCGACGGTTTCGCCGCGTGCGGCACGTAGTAGGAGGTCATTTTTTAGGGTTGGTGTTTCTTTTTCTTGGCTTGTCGATTGCTCGTTATTCATAGTTTTAATTGCTGATTTTCTCTATGTCCTTTCGATAATTTTAGAAAAATGTGAAAAGTATAACATGTATAATGATAAATAGTGGCACTCCCACAATCAAAATTAATTTACCGTATTTTCTTGTGTCAGGTTCAAATGTGTAATATTTATTTCCTTCGGGGTCAACGCTTTTGTCATAGCCATAATAATAGCCCATTCCAATTCCTCCGATAAGACCTAATAGGCTTAAAAACCAAATTCCTACCGTTACAGCGAAAAACCAAAAAAGCATGACACCGCGATTGGCTTTTTCCCCCTGCCTCATTTTGCGTATTCTTCGACGACGTAGTTCTGCGATTCTTTTATCATCCACCTTAATGCCTCTTTCCCGGAGAATCAACTTTGCCATCGTGACATCCTGTATCGACCATTCATCGGGTTTTTCCAGCACTTCCCATAGTTCGTTTTTATTTAATTCCTTCAAATAATAATCCTCCGGCACGTCACCGAATTCCATAATTTGTTGTTCAATCAGGGCATCTATGTTCGGGAAATCGCTTGGATGTAATTTGAGTACTACTTTTGGTAGTATTGTTGACCCCAAAACTACAGAGTGGTTATTCTCTTTTGGAGCTTCGGCAGAATACGGAATATTATGTTGTTCCAGTAATTCAATGTAATCATTTGCCTGTTCGTTACTCGCAAAGGTTTTGTAGGTCTCAAATGCTTGATTTTGTTTATTGTTAAAAGCATCTTTGTCAAGGATAGTGCGATCTTTCATAGTGTTAATTTTTTATGGATGAAAAAATATTTGTTCCTTATTATATGTAGATAACGTATTAGAAAGTCATCTCAAAAGGTTATTATTTTTCAAATGTATAAAAAATAATATATTTTCCATAAAAAAAACAAAAAAAAACTGCGTACTACCCCGCGTCCGTACTGTCCACCGTCTCCGATAGCTATCGGAGTCCACCGTCCACCGTTTTAAAAATCGCTTTACTCTTCATTTCAAAATATTCCTTAATAAAAGCTGCTATCGTGATATTGTTTTCTACTAAAATTCGAGGGTCAGCCAGCGCGTGAATGATGATACTATCGGTTAGTGCCATCATATTTACATCAAAATTTTCTAATATATTTTCTTGAATGCCTTGTTCATAAAATTGTCGAAAACATTTCGTTCCAAAATCTGCCAATTCATCAATTTTTTGCCACAAATCGGGGTGTCGCTGTTTCAAAAACATCAAAAAATCATTGGAAATACCTGCTAATTCTTCGGATGCTGTTTGCAATGCGTTCGCGTAGCGATTCAGATACGATTCGCGTTCATCGAATAGTAAAGTTGCAAAACGCGATATTTGTTCAATTTTCAATTCTACCGCATCTGCAAGCAGTGCTTCTTTGGAATGATAATGTTTATAAAAAGTCGCTTTGCTGACGCCTACTTTTCGGGCGATTGTCGCCATCGTTTCTCTGTGCAATTCTCCATCCATCAACAAAGGCATCAAGGCTCGCAACCAAATTGCTTTGGTTTGCGGGTCTTCGATGCGTGCTTTATTGATTGATTTTCGTCCCATGAGCCACGTACCGACGACTTTAGCCGTCGAAGGATTTATATAAATTAAAATTTAGGTGGTGTTCGACAAAAATAGGGTGAGCAATTATACGCGAGTCGCAAGGCGAATTCCTTTGCTGAACATGGATATTTGAGTATTAAAACACCCATTTTTACACAAAAACATTCGCCTTGCGACTATTCCCTATTTTACTCGAACACCTCCCAAATTTACTTGACGGCTAAAGTCGTCAGTACAGGGTCTTACTTCTCGTCAAAACTAATTACGACTTTTGGGGTTCGAGGATGCGATTGACAAGTCAGTACAAAACCCGCTTCGACCTCATCCGCTTCGAGGGCATAATTGACATCCATTTCTACTTTGCCTTCCAGTACCTTTGCACGACACGTACAGCACACGCCGCCCTTACATGCGAAGGGTAAATCTGCCCCATTTTTCAATGCCGCATCAAGGATATTATCGCCCACCGAATTCAACGGAAAATCAAAAGCATCGCCATCTAAAATGACGGTGATTTGGCTATCAGATTTGGATGGAGTGGGGGAGTGGTCGGTCTTTGTTTTAGGTTTTATATTTTTTGTCGCTGCGGTAGTAAATAATTCAAAATGGATACGTTTTGGGGCTACGCCCAAATCTGTTAACGTATCTTTTACAGCAAAAATCATTTCTTCCGGTCCGCAGAGAAAATACTCATCGACTTCTTTTGCATCAAAAAACACTTTACAAAATTGCTGACATTTTTCCGCATTAATGCGACCATTAAATAGCGGACTACCGAGGACTTCCCGACTCAAAACATGATGAATACTCAGCCGCCCCAAATATTGATTTTTGAGGGCTTCGATTTCTTCCCGGAAAATGATGGAATCGAAATTTTTATTGCCATAAAACAAGGTAAAATGGCTCTTAGGCTCACGTTGCAAAACGGTTTTCATAATCGACATCACGGGCGTAATACCACTACCTGCTGCAAAACCGACGTAATGTTTAGCGTGATTTTCATCAAGCTCGGTGAAGAACTTCCCCATCGGCGTCATCACACTCAGCGCGTCACCCGATTGCAATTTTTGATTCGCAAAAGTCGAAAAAAGTCCTTGCGGAACATGCTTCACCGCCACCCTCAATTCTGCATCCAAAGGGCTGCTACAAATCGAATACGAACGACGTACATCTTCCCCGCCAATATCCGTCCGAAGGGTCAGATATTGTCCTTGTATAAATTTATAATCCGCTTTCAAATCCTGCGGCACATCGAATGCAATCGACACACAATCAGGTGTTTCGCGCCGGACTTCCTTAACTTTTAGTGTATAAAACTTTGGCATAAATTGAATGAAATTCCAAATTCTAAGCACCAAATTCCAAATCCCAAATCCCAATAAAATTGTGTACGTATTATGATTTGGAATTTGGAATTTGGTGCTTGGAATTTGTTACTGTGGGGCAAAGATACATAATTGAATGATTTTTGGTTTGGTGATTTTTGATGACATTTCACAAAATATAATCAATGTCTTCGCCAAATTGAGAATTGAGAATCCCGTCATTCGTCGGAACAAGTTGTATAATTGAGAATTAATTTAAAATTATAATTTATAATAAAAAGAAAATGAAATATTTACGAATATTTAAATAAAATAATTATCAACGCTCAATTATCAATTTTTCATTTGGCGAACATATTGATAATAACACATAATAAAAAAGACACTACGATAAAAAGTGTGGGTAAATAAACTTTTAGACTTTGGACAGAATGGGAATTGGGAAACTGGGAAATTAGGTTAAAATTCGTAATCTATTGATTATCAGTTATTTTAATTTTATTAGTGTAAAAAAACATGTAAATAATTATTTTTCATAAAAAACTAAAAAATAGGGGTTTACCGAATTTCCCAATTTCCTAATTTCCTCTGTCCAAAGTCTAAATAGATAAGACTTATCGTTTAATAAATAAATTACCCGAACTACTCGGCGTCCTCCAATACATCATCGAAGTCAGTAAAAAGCAATTTCCAGAACTTGTTTCAGCAGCCTAAGTATATTGAACGTTTCGCCGTCAGAATAGAAGTCAGATAAAACACAACCTGACTTCTGACCTCTTTTTCTCAAAAAAATACTAACTTACACCCATGAAAACAAGCGTCTTTTTATCCATTCTCATTAGCTTTTTATTCTTGCAAGCTTGTCCGACGACATCACGTACAGCGAATGAAAAGCCAAGCTCTTCCGTTGCCAAAAATTACGAAGAATACTGCGTCGGATGTCACGGCAAAAGTCGGGAAGATTTCCTCAATCGCACATGGCTGTGGGGCGAGTCGCGCGAGGAGATTTTTGCCTCTATCAAATATGGCAATGATGATGACGGAATGCCGGGTTACGATACCACATTCACCGATACGGAGATATACGAATTGGTAGATTTTGTACTGAGTGCAGAAGCAATTAAGATGTCTGACATTGGACGAAAAAAGACATCTAAAAAAGGTATCACTTCCGAAGATTTGAACTTTCGATTGGATACGTTGGCGACAGGTTTGGAGAACCCCTGGGGCTTGGAATTTTTGCCCAATGGCGATATATTGATTAGCGAATTATCGGGTGTTTTATATCGTCTTTCAGGAGAAAAATTAACAAAAATTGCAGGTGTTCCCACCGTAAAATACAGAAATCAGGGCGGCTTAATGGATGTTAAATTGCACCCGAATTATGCCGAAAACGGTTGGTTGTATTTTTCTTATTCAAAACCGAAACCGGAATACGACAACGAATCGACCACCGCTGTTATTCGCGCCAAATTATCCGAAAATCAACTTGTAGATGTACAGGAAATTTTCATTGCCGAACCTTACGCGACTACTTCGCGTCATTTTGGCTCGCGTTTAGAATTTGACTCAGAAGGCTTTCTTTATATCAGTGTAGGCGATAGAGGAATGCGCGATGATTTTCCGCAAAGCCTTACCAATCATTGCGGCAAAATCCATCGAATAAACGATGACGGTAATATTCCGTCAGACAATCCTTTTGTAAAAACAAAATGGGCGATACCATCTATTTGGTCATACGGACATCGCAACCCGCAAGGCATGGCACTCCATCCAAGCACGGGCGACCTCTGGACGCACGAACACGGACCACGCGGCGGCGACGAAATCAACCGCATCGAAAAAGGCTTGAATTATGGTTGGCCCATCATCTCTTATGGTATCAATTATTCCGGTACGCGCTTTACAGATATTACGGAAAAAGAAGGTATGGAGCAACCCGTTTTGTATTGGGTACCGTCAATTGCGCCTTGCGGGATGGATTTTGTCCGCGATGAAAAATACGGAACTTGGCAAGGCGATATTCTGGCGGGTTCGCTTCGATTTGAGTACCTGCATCGCTGTGTGATGGAAGGCAATCGGGTAGTGCGTGAGGAAAAATTATTGGAAGGCATCGGGCGGGTGCGTGTCATTAAGTCTGCACCGGATGGCTTTATTTATTTTGGTGTGGAGGCACCGGGAGCGGTGTACCGGATTGTGCCGCAATTGTAGGGTGGTATTTACCGACTTTAGCTACTCCAAGACACCTTACATCTTTGGACATCTATTGATACCCCACATCTCTAAGTATCCCGTTTAGACGTAAACAACGCACTGATTTTTTTGGGTACAAAATTCTGTGATATGCCTACGTTTACGAAACTTGAAAAGTTTAGCAAACGGAATTACTTATTTTTGTATTTAAAATTTCAATAAAGTATAAAATCTCTAATTGTCAATAAAATACAAAAATGCTGTTGTCTGCCATTTGCAAAATGTCAGCCAACTCGCACAACCGAAAAAGATGTGGGGTATTGATAGATATTTGGACATACAAGGTGACTTATTACAAGTCCGAATTTTGTCATAAAAAAACCTTCCGAACCCTCGTGTTCAGGACGCTTTTTTCGTGTTCCTATTTGCTTGATGGCTTAAAAAGGACTAAAATAGCTCATTCTCTCCACCAATATTCTATCAAATTTTAACAAGCCTTTGCTATTTTTATATAAATTTTAGTGTACATTTACTTTGAAAATGTGTGTAAAACCAACGTTTTATGCACTTCGAATGTGTTTCAATAAAGATTATTTTGAAGAATTTTGCATAACAAAAATGAGTCGAAATAACTGTGAGTTAAATCATTCATAATTCACTCATTCAAAATTCAAAATTAATTTTATTACTAACTATTTTAAATCATTATTACGTATGAAAAGTACACTACAAACACTAAGTTGCCTCTTAGCCATGCTGCTATTTGCAGGTGGACTTTTTGCCCAAAAAGGAACAGTTTCCGGTAAAATGACGGACGAAACCGGACAAGCCATCATCGGTGGTACGGTACGCTGCGTCGAACTCGGCACGGGTACAATTTCTGACATCGACGGAAATTACTCACTCCAAGTACCTGCCGGTACTTATACTTTCCAATTTGATTATTTGGGATATGGTACTGATATACAGACCATTGCAGTAGAAGGTGGTGCTACCAATACCGTCAATATTTCACTCGGCGAAGATGCTGTAAATCTTAATGTGGCAACTGTTTTGGGACGTAGAAAAGACCGCCTTGTGGTCGATTCACCTGTACCGATTGATGTCATCAATGCCGAAGAAATACAAGCGACAGGCGCAACACAAACCGTCGAAGTGCTGCAAATGTTGGTACCTTCGTACAGTGCGCCAAAGCAGGCGATTAGTGATGGTAGTGACCACTTCCGTATTGCAACTTTGCGTGGTCTCGGTCCTGACCAAGTATTGGTATTGGTCAATGGAAAACGCCGCCACACCAATGCACTCGTACACGTCAATGGTACAGTAGGTCGTGGTTCTACGGGTGTTGACATGAACGCGATTCCTGCGTCTTCGATTGAGCGTATTGAGGTCTTGCGCGACGGTGCGGCTGCTCAGTATGGTTCTGATGCTATCGCAGGTGTGATTAATATCGTCTTGAAAAAAAGTACGGACTTGGACATTGGACTCAATATCGGTACACACATCACGACGATGGAGCGCGGATATAATGCCGACGAAGGACTTTTTGACGGGCTGACCAATCAAGATATCCTCAATGCCAACAGTTCTATCCTCGACCCAAGCACGGGCGATTATATCACAAATTGGACAGAAGAAGTTGAAAATGTAAATATTACAGATGGTCAAAGAATTGACCTCAGTGCCAGCAAAGGCTTTGAGGTTGGTGATGGTGGTATAGTAAATGTCAGCCTCCAATATCGCAAACAAAACCCAACGGATAGAGACGGATTAGATAACCGTCAGCAATATTTCCGTGACAGTTTGGGGGCATTAGACCCTCGTGAAGCTACAATTGACCGTTCGCACCACAGATGGGGAGATGCTGATTTTCAGGATATTAGTGGATTTTTGAACGCTGAAATTCCTGTTGGAAATGTAACTGCCTATGCTTTTGCAGGACTGAGTCAAAGACAAGGAGAATCCGGTTGTTTCTATCGTCGTTCACTTGATAATCGTACTAACCGTGCTTTATATTCTGATGGCTTCTTGCCACTTATCGCGCCTACTTTGACGGATTTTTCGGGTACAGTCGGTGTAAAAGGTCAGGTGTCGGGTTGGAACTGGGATTTGAGTCAAGTTGTCGGTGGCAACCGCTTTAGGTTGGACATGGAAAATACCCACAATACATCTATGGGTAATCTCGGACAATTTACTTTTCCCGTTGATTCTCTCACAGGTGAAACTCCGGTACAAAAAACCGAAATGTACGATGGTACTTTGGTATTCAACCAACGTATCACCAACCTTGATATCAGTCGTGGTATTGAGGTCGGAGCTTTTGCAAGTCCTTTGAACTTGGCACTTGGTGCGGAGTTTAGAAGTGAAAACTATCAAATGGAGCAAGGCGAAATATCTTCTTACTACGATGGTAATGCTATTTCAGGCGGTATTCAGGACGGACCGAATCAAGGCAATGGCGCGAGTGCAGGTTGTCAGTGCTTTCCGGGTTGGAAAACTGCTGTTGACCAAAGCCGTAACAACGTTGGTGTCTATGCCGATGTTGAAACGGATATTACCGAAGCGTTTACGCTGGGTGTCGCAGGTCGCTTTGAAAATTATTCTGACTTTGGAGCTACCGTCACCGGAAAAGTTGCTGCCAGATATGAATTAGCCGAAGGTTTCGCACTTCGTGGAGCTGCAAGTACGGGTTTCCGTGCGCCTTCATTGGCACAGGGTAACTACACGGCTATCCAAACGACGACTTTTGGTACAGAACTCGTCGAAACGGGTATCTTCCCATTCAATGCAGCAGATGGTGTAGCGGCTGCACTTGGAGCAAAAGCATTGGAAGCTGAAAAATCGGTCAATCTCAGTGCAGGTTTGACTTTCAACACAGGTCAATTTGCCCTTACAATTGATGGTTATAACATTGCCGTGAATGACCGTATCATCCTTTCTGAGCAATTTAGAGGAGATGACCTCGCTGAATATTTGCTTACGCAAGGTATCCGTGCAGGTGCAGCAACTTACTTTACCAATGCTTTGAATACCAGCACGACAGGTCTTGACATCATTGTGCGTTATGGCTTGCCTATCAATGATGATAGCAGAGTAAGATTCATTCTTTCCGGTAATTTTAATCGAACGAAAGTAACCAATGTAGATGAAAATGCTGACGGCAGCAGATTCCTCCCGACACCGGACGAAATTGCGCCATATACAGACATTCCTTTATTTGGCGATATGCAAATTACTCGTTTAGAAAAAGGTACACCTTCTAATGTATTCAATTTAATGATTGATTACAAAGTAGGAGATTTTAGTGCCTTGCTCAAAAACGTTCGCTTCGGTCAAATCACTTGGGCAAACTTCAACGACTTGGGCAACCTCGTCATGCAAGAATATACCCCTAAAATCCGCACAGATTTAGAAGTCTCTTACAAAGTGATGGACGGCTTGCGCGTATCAATTGGTGCCAATAATCTATTGGATGTATATCCGGACAAAGCACGTAAAGACACTGCTTTTGGTGGTATCTTCCAGTACGGCGGTACATTCCCGCTTGGTTTCAACGGGCGATATATGTACGCAAGATTGAATTATAAATTAGCAGGAAAATAAACGTAACACAGGCTTCCGGCTTGTTTACGATAATAAAAAAAGGTCGTTCCATTCGGAACGACCTTTTTTATGCGTACTGGCGATTTTAATCAACAAGTTGTATTTTATATGTGTAAAAATTTGAAAATGATTGATTTGTAAAGAAATATTAAACTGAAGGGCGCAGTTCTAAACTGATTCCTAATCACAGCTATCCTCTCAAACTAGAACGTCTTGCTGAATTTATTTCAGCATCTCCCGAGCCACAAGCACAATATTAGATGTGAGCTAAGGTTTTGGTAAAGGCATTGTAAATCCAAAACAAACACGGTTTACACGATATTTTGTTGGAATTTGGAATTTGTTTTTGAGAATTTGCAAGTTGTCTGCAACTTGAATTATTTACAAGTTCTCAAAATAAGCGCATGAATTTTGCAGTTAATGTAGCGGCTGCTTTAGCTGCCGAACAAGCATTTTCATGACAAAAACATCTACACGAAAAAAATACCATTACAAAACACATCACAAAAGCACAGGGTTTAAACCCTGTGCTTTTGTGATGTGTATGATTTTTTTCGTATTTTTATTTAATGAAAATGCTTACGCACAGACTGATACCCTTTCCAATTGGCGTACCATCACCATCACCGAAATTAGCGACACGCTCACGCTTGATAGCCTCACAATCCTTCCTTCTACGGTAAGTGTAAAGGACAAATCAAACGGCAATTTTTTAGCGGATAATACTTTCTCAATTGCTGATAATCAATTAATTTTCAACAAAGAAATAAACGCCGAAGAAGGTCTCGAAATCAACTTCCGTGTAATGCCCTTCGCGCTTGGCACAGTAGCGACTCATAAGGATACTACGCGAATTGGAAAGGAGGATTTTTCGGATTATATTTTTCGATATGAACCTGTCGCAAACTCTGATGAACTATTTGAATTTCAAGGACTTGACTATCAAGGGAGCTTTGCGCGAGGCATTTCATTTGGTAATAATCAGGACTTGGTATTGAACAGTAGTTTTAACCTTCAACTCGCAGGAGATATAGGTGATGACATCGAAATACTCGCCGCGATTTCCGATAATAACATTCCACTCCAACCCGAAGGCAATACCCGCCAATTGCAGGAATTTGACCAAGTTTTTATTCAATTAAAAAAGGATAAAAGCAAACTCATTGCCGGAGATTACCAACTCACCCGACCTGCCGGATATTTTATGAATTACAACCGCCGTTTGCAAGGACTTTCCTTTGAAACAGGCGCGAAAATAGGAGAGGGAACGCTCGGCGGACGCGTCAGTGGCGCAGTGGCTCGCGGACAATTTGCACGAAATCAATTTTTCGGACAAGAGGGCAATCAAGGACCTTACAAATTAACAGGAGCGAATAATGAACGTTTCCTTATTGTATTGGCAGGAACAGAAAAAGTCTATATCGACGGCATCCTTCTCCAACGCGGTTCGGAAGACGATTATACGATTGATTATAATGCAGGTGAAATTACCTTTACTGCCAATCAATTGATTACCAAAGATAAACGTATTGTTATAGAATTTACCTATTCGACGGATAATTACCTACGGACGGTTTATGGTACAGGTTTAAATTACAAAACCGAAAAACTGAATACCTATTTCAATCTGTTTTCAGAACAAGACGCCAAAAATCAATCTGTCGGGCAAGACCTCACCGATACACAACGCGAACTCTTTGCTGAAGCCGGAGATGCTGTCGAAGACCGTCTCTTTCCGGCGGTAGATACGCTGGCAGATTTTGACCCGAATCGCATTATGTATGCAATGGTTGATTCGCTCGGATTCGACAGCGTTTTTGTGCATACGACCAATCCTGATTCAGCGCGTTTTGTGTTGCGATTTACGGAAGTAGGGCAGGGGAGTGGCAACTATATTCCTGTACAATCCTCCGCCAACGGGCGTATATACGCATGGGTCGCGCCGCTTGCAGATACGCCGCAAGGTACGCACGAGCCTGTCATTCGATTAGTTGCGCCACAACGCAAGCAATTATACACCTTTGGTGCTGATTATCAGTTGAATAAAAGTACAAATATCCTAACAGAAGTCGCGCTGAGTAATACGGATTTGAATACTTTTTCGGAGCTAGATGCAGGCGATGATGTGGGAATTGCAGTACGAAGTCGTATAGAAAATGAGTTTGTTTTTGGGAGGAAAAATCGCGAGCGTCCACCCCCCATCCCCCTCCAAAGGGGGAGAGTCGATTTACGTGAAAATGACGACAAAACCGCCAACTCCGTACTTCCAAATAAAGATACAAATCCCGATAGCCTATCCACCGAATCGAGGAAGAAAGAACTCTCCCCCTTTGGAGGGGGGCGGGGGGTGGAAACTACGCCAAATCCCAACCCAATCACCAATCACCAATCACCAATCACCCTCACGACCTTCGTAGATTATGAGTTTACAGACGGAAATTTCCGACGAATCGACCCTTATCGTGCCATCGAATTTCTGCGAGATTGGAATACAGATAGAACAGTACGAATAGATGAACACTTGCTCAATACAGGCGTCAATTTAGAGAAAAAAGGCTTGGGGAATATCCGATATACACTTGGTACTTATTTGCGCGATTCGATATATACAGGCATCAAACATTCAGCCGAAATGCGGGGCGGACACAAGGGCTTCGAAGTCGATATTTCGGGAAGTTTGCTGACTTCGCAAGGGCTAAAAGAAGACACCCGCTTTTTTCGTCCAAAGGCGAATTTGTCAAAAACATTTGCAAAGCTAAATGACTTAAAAATAGGTGTTTATGGAGAGCGTGAAGATAATCAGCGTTATGGTGCAGGGCGTGATACAATGGAGATTTCGAGCTTCAAATTTGATATTCTGAAAGCCTATTTGCAGACAGGCGAATCACAAATATTTCAATGGAGAACGGAATATACACGCCGCTATGATTATGCGCCGAGGGGAGCAGATTTTGGATTGGCAACAGTAGCAGATGAGGTTAATTTGAAAGGTTTGTGGGCAAAGTATAAACACTCACGTCTCAACTGGAATTTGACCTATCGAAACATGCGTGCGGATTCGTTGTTCACGCAAGAAAGGTCGCAAGAAACCTATCTCGGCAGGTTGGAATATTTGCTGCTTGTGAAGAAGGGATTTATTCGGGCGAATACGGTGTATGAGTTGGGTTCGGGGCAACAACAACGAATCGAATTTACCTACGTGCAGGTGAATCCGGGGGAAGGTGTTTATACTTGGATTGACCGAAATATGGACGGTGTGCGGCAGTTGGATGAATTTGAAATTGCGAATTTTACGGATAATGCAGACCACATTCGCGTGACGACTTTTACGAATGATTTTATCCGGTCGGATAATGTCAATTTCAGTCAGAGTGTAGAGATGAATCCCGCAAAATTGTGGCGAACGAGTAAGAAAAAACCTTTACAATTTTTATCTAAATTCAGAAATGTTGCCACCTTTCAAATTCAACGTAAAACCCTCGAATCGGCACAAGTACAACCCTGGAATCCATTTGAATTATCCGTAAATGATACGTCTTTGGTATCGTTGACGGCAAATATTCGTAATACGCTGTTTTTCAATAGAACGAATCAGAAATTTGGCGCACAATTC
>Ga0209186_1001462_pt1 | contig 17505 bp, 28 predicted proteins | sample SidtaG_FD_187426 | JGI IMG/M metagenome (GOLD analysis project Ga0209186, IMG submission 187426) | Marine algal microbial communities from Sidmouth, United Kingdom - Sidmouth_Male2 metaG (SPAdes) (version 2) | ecosystem: Host-associated > Algae > Red algae > Unclassified | place: Sidmouth...
GCACGCGCGTTGGACGCGCGGGCCAACCCTGAGGACAGTCGGTCGTGAGGGACGGCGAATGGATGTCGGGCGGCGTCGACGGCAAAGGCCGTGACGGCGCCGCGTCAAGGGCATCGCCGACGCGATCAAACTCGGCGTCGCCAATGGCGATGGTCGGCATCTCCCTCCTCTTCCGCGGACTTGAGATAGAGCCGACAGTCCCGGCCCCGCCCGCACGCATGGCGACGAACCTGCCCTCTGGGGCGGGTGCTGATTGACAAACAGCGCCCGGCCCTGGAGGGGTCGTGGACGTGTCGACGCGATGCGTGCCCGGGGCAGCGAGGCCGCGACAATCGGCGACATCGAGGATCGGAAACGGCGACGCCAAAGCGGGGCGCCCGAGCGTCCTCGCCTGCCCCCGTCGTCGTCAGCGGGCGCGGTGACACCGACGGGAGGAGGTCTTCCCGTCGTCCGATTCGCGCTGCGACGACGGCAGCGCGGGCTCCGCGAGGCGCGCGTCCCCCCTGGCGTAGGACGAAGTCGAAAGCCGCGACGCTTTCGGCGTGGGGTCCCACAGCCCCTGGCGGACCGCGGCGGCGGCGGCAGCGACGGGGTGCCTCCGCCGGCGTGGCTCTGGGGCGCGGCGGCGCCGTTGCAAGATTTTCGGTCTTCTGCGGCGGCGCCGCCGGATCAAACACGGCCCAATCGGCGGCAGTCTTGCCGCCGGCGCTCGACGCGCGTCTTCGCCTGCCCCCGTCGTCGTCGGCGGGCGTGGTGACGCCGACGGGGGGAAGGTCTTCCTGTCGCCCGATTCGCGCTGCGACGACGGCGGCGCGGATTCCGCGAGGCGCGCTTCCCCCTTGGCGTTAGGGGAAGTCGGGGGCCGAAACGCCTTCGGCGCGGGGGCGCACCGCCCCTGGCGGGCGGCGGCGGCGGCGGCAACTACGAGGTGCTTCTGCTGGCGCGGTGCGGTGGCGCCGCCGGATCGAGTTCGGCCCAGTTGGCGGCCGCCCTGCCCTGGGGGCGAGGCGCGAATTCCTCGTCTTCTCCGTAGCGGGCGGGCAATGTCCGCCTGTGTCGCCGGGGGGGCTGCCATCTTCGGTGTCGGATGCCGTCGGCCTTCAAATGCGCGCCACGTGATCGCCTCTTCTCCTGGACAGCGCGGCCCTGGGCGGGCGCACCGTGTGCGGCGGTTTTCCGGGTCTCCTGTTTTGCGCGTCGATGCGCTATTGGCGGTCTCCGTCGTGCGGCGCGGACGCCGCAGTCTAAGACGGGGGTGATGTAGTTCTCCGCCAGAGGCGATCTACTGGTGGCTGTGGGCGCTGGTGCGCGGACGCCGGCGGGCCGGTGGTGTGTCGCCTTTGTGCCGCGCCGCTGCGGCTTGTGAGTGCCTTCGGCGCACTTGCACGGGTGAGCTTGTCGGCTAGTCATGTGCGGACAGCGGGGCGGGTCAATCCATATGGAGGAGTGTCATGCATTGGAGGGAATTATCTGCATCGTAGGTATTTGGCAGCGCAGGACCGGGCCAACTAGTAGCCCCGGCTTCCGCGCAGCGGTTTCCGCCCTTTTAGGACGAAGGGCGACGACGGTGGGAGGCACCGTCCTCGCCGGCAAGTGAACCGTGTCTTCATGCCTTGGCGTTTCGATCGGCCCGACTTCCTGGACCTCGAGTCCCATAGCGGGTGTCGCGCGAGCGGCCGAGACGGTCGTTACCTCCCTCCTCTCCGAGGTGATCGAGATCCATCGTACTACACCGCCCAACGACCGCAACCCGACAGCCCAAGCCGTCCCGCCGAATGTCCGCCGCGCGCCTAATCTCCGACAACCGCCCAGGCAACGCCCGCCCACCTAACGTCTACCGGCCGATTGCCCACGGCCCGCCCTGCGTCCGCCCACCGCCCACCGCCTGCCCGCCTTCCATCCATCACCTGCCCACCCGCGGTCCACCCAACACCCACCGGCCGCCCGCTCTCCATCGGCCCATTTCCGCGTACCGGCCGGCTGCCCCCCACCCGCCCGACAGCGGCCTGCCGTTCGCTCTCCATATGCCGATCACCTGCCGGTCGGCCGCATCTCCGCCCGACCTCGATCCGCCGCGGGCTCACCGGCCGTACGCCCACAGTTCACCGGCCGCCCACGCTCCACTCGCTGGCTGCCTGCTCACCGCCTGCCCGCTGCCCGCCTAGCAGCCGCAGGCCTCCTGACGGCCCCCTCCTATACCCACAAGATTAGACGCAGTCGACGCAGCGCAGTGGAAGAATTGATGCAACCCGGTACACTCAACAATGCAAACAAAGACAAAGGAGATCCAGAGCAACGAAAAGACAGAACAGCAGCAAAAAGCACAAGCAAGCATACATACTCACAGTCACCCACGACTACAGGCCCTCAGGAGAAGCACCATCACTAACAATGAAATCCAGGTCCGAGGTAGTCTCGGACAAGCCCCGCGCACCCTCAAAGTCGAAGTCAACACGACTGACCACACACTTTCACCGACGCTTGCGCCGCACGATTGGACGCTCCTCAGAGATATCCGGTGACAGAGGATGATGCGCTCGGAGAACCCCGCACAGGTTATCCACGGCTGCGTCCGTGCCACTAGGCGCGCCGTTGCAGCCACCTCCGCCTGTTCATCGGTCTTGATGATCTTCGACGTACGTCCGCAGTTGCCTTAAGATGGCTCGGCTGTAGCGCTCCACTTGGCCGTTCGTCTGCAGGTGGTACGTCTTGGAATACCGGTTGGTGATCACAAGTAGCGAGCAGACCCCCTGGAGGAACGTGGAGCGGAACTAGGGGCCATTGTAGGACAACACCGTCGCTGGGGGTCCGTAGGCCGCCACCCAATGGTCCAAAAAGGCCGCCGCAATGGATTCCGCGTCGAACCGCTCAAGGTAGATGGCCCGCGTCATCTTGGAGAAGCGATCCACGATGACCAACAGGTGCTCATTCCCCGCCTCGGTTCGGGGGAGGGGACCGAGCAGGTCCATACACAAATCCGTCAGCGGTTCCGTCGGGGGGAATGTCTTGAGGTAGTTCGTCTTGCGAAGTTTTCCGACGCGGTTCCGCGCACACTGCACGCAGTTGTTCACGAAAGGCGTAGACGTCCACCACCATAGACTCCCAATAAAAGCACCGTCGCATCGACGTATACATCTTTTTGTCCCCCGGATGTCCGGCTGGCGGGGGGTAGTGCTCCCGCATCATCACCCCATATCGCATGTGGGTCGGCAAGTAGACTTGCGCTGCTCCTTCCAACGATGAAGTGCGGACCAAGAGGTCGTTCGGATCCTCGCGTAACGGAGACTTGTCATTGCTTTCCATGGCCGCCCGGACCTCGCTGCACCGGCCATACTCCGCTTGCCCCTCGAGGAGCTCCGCCAGCGTAAGGGGGGACAACTCCCCTCCCTCCGTCTGCGGCGGCAGTTGCCATGCGACTGAAGAGTTGGGTATGGCCAAACAGGGTACCGCGTCTGGTATCAGCCCGTTGTCACCCGTGGGTGTCGAGATGCGTGACATCGTGTCCGCCGCGTGGTGTGATGCACCCGGTCGCGTCTGCACCATGTAATCGAATTCCGCCAAGCTTCACCGCCACCGCGCCAGCGTCCCGTGCGACCCGTCCATTCGTAGCATCCAGTAGAGCGCCGCGTGGGCCGTGCGAACCGTGAAGAGCGTCCCCTCGATGCAGGGGTAGAGGAGAAGAGATGCCAACACCACCGCGAGGCGATTCCGCACCGTAGTGCTGTAGTTCCGCTCCTTTGCGTTGAGCGAGCGACTCCAGTAGCCCACGAGTTCCGTGGATTCGTCGGATTGTTCCTGTAGTAGGACCGCGCCGACCTGTCCCGCCCTTGAGTCGGTGTCCAACGTGTAAGCACCGTGTCGACGCGGTAGGCCGAGGATGGGCGCCTCTGTGAGCCGCCTCTGGAGCTCCTCGAACGCCCCCAATGCCTCGGCCGACAGAACCCCGCACCAATCGGGCCGCTTGGAACTTGTCATCGCGGCCAGCGGCCGTACCACATGGGCGTAGTCCTTGAAGATCCTCCGATAGACATTACACATCCCGAGGAAGCTGCGTAGGTACTTCCTGCACCGAGGGGGAGACACCTCCTTGAGCCCGCGGACACTCTTGTCCTGCACCTTCAGTTGCCCCCGGCCCACGACATGGCTCAAGTACTCCACTTCCTCCTGGAAAAAGTGGCACTTTTTGGCTGAGGGAGACACCCGCGCCGCAAAACGCCGCGAAAATTACCTGTAGGTGTTCCACGTGCTCCTTCGCCGACTGTGAGAAGACAATGATGTCGTCGAGGTACACCAGGCAACTCTTCCACTTGAGTCCCGCGAGGATCATATCGATAGCTCGCTGAAAGGTCACCGGGGCATTCGAAAGCCCGAAGGGGAGGCAGATGTCGCGGTAGGCCCCCTCGTGACAGACGAAGGTCGTCTTGTCGCGGTCCCCGTCCGCAACGGGGATCTACCAATACCCTGAGTTGCAGTCGAGAGAGGAGAACACCTTGGCGTCGCCGAGGAATTCGATGCAGTCTTCCATGCGGGGCAACGGATACACATCCCATACTTCCACCTCGTTGATCTGCCGGTAGTCCACACAGAACCGCAACGCCCCGTCGGGTATGGGAACCAGGACCATGGGGAAGGCCGAATATGCGCTCGAGGGTTCGATGACCCCGAGGTCCGGCTGTCGTTGCACCCCCTTGACGATGACGTCCCGCGACGCATGGCTTGACAGGTGCGGTTGGGCCCGCCGCGGACGTGGCCCGGGGGTCACCTCGATCCGATGCGGTGTGACGTCGACTTTCCCGAGCATTCCCGCCCATAGCGCCTTGTACTCCTCAAGGAGGTCGTCCACGTCGCCACACATCGTGTCGGGGACTCCCCCCCAGTGGACCTCCGGCTTGGGGTGCGTCTTGTCCAGCGGGTGAGGCGGGGATTGGCCCCCGTCGATCACCTTCGCTGCGTGGTGGCTCTTCTCACCATCTTTCTCGGGCTTGTCACGGGTATCCCCGCCCATCCTTCAGACTGTCCCCCGTTCCCCTTCATCCGCGAAGACGTGGAGCGGCGCATTTTCGGCCGTCGAGGTACCGAAGACGTGCCCCTTGGTCAGGTGGAACGGCACGTCACCGATGTTCGTGAGGTAGAGGGACCGCGGGGTGTTGGGGGAGAACTCCATGACGGCGTTGAGCAACATCACCTTTCGTCGGCTCACTTGGAACGGGCGCTCCCGCAGTAGGTGGACCCCCTTGACTCTGCAGCTCACTTGGACCGCCTGGATGCACCTCGGGCCCACGTTCACCCCTTTCCGAAGTCGGAAAGCCCCAGTCTCGGCCTTCGGCTTGTTCTCTCGCCGTGGGGGCGCAGGTCGCGTATTTCCCGTCCAACTCCGCACCGCCACCGTGGAGTTGCCATCGTCCGACTTGATCGTCTGCATCTTGGGAGAGATGGTTTCCACGTAGATCCGCTGGAAGTCCCACCCGAGGATGAGCGGTACCGACAGCGACTTGACCACTAGAAATTCGTACTCCATGGCAGTCCCCCCGACGTACATGGTCAGGGTCACCTCCTCATTCACCTTGAGCAGCTGCCCCGGGGCGTCCCTCACTTGGTTCCGGGGCGGCGCCCACGACGAGTAATCGTTCAACCTCTCGGGCAACATATCCGCGCGGATCACACTCGTCCCGGCGCCCGTGTCGACGACCTCCCTCGTAGGGGTGGGGGTCTTCCACGGTGCCAACTGGTACGACGCCCGGATCTCAAAATTCTCCTTGCGCAACAGAAACAGCATCCCCTTAAACCTCGGGAGGAATCGCCCACGACGGCAAGGGCATCGGGTTGGGACGGGCCACGTCGCACATACCCCCGGGGAGGCGAACGTGACACAACGGGGGACAACCGGGGAGTTGGGGCGTACAGGGGGGATTATAGGGGATGGCGAGGCCACCCCCCCTAGGCGTCTCCCGCCCCGCGGCGTCCCTTGGAGGAGGCTGCCACGGGTGGGGCATCCCCCTCATCCGCCTTTGTCGGCTCCACGCCGCCCAGCAGGTCGTCCCACAACAGGGCCACGATGGACACGCGGTCTTGGGCGGAGTCCGCTCCCCGGTTCTTCTGTCGTAGAGAGGTGGTCCTCGCGGCTCGCACGATGTCACGTTGCTTGTCCGTCAGGAACTCGCAATCCGGCACCCGGTGCCCACGTGTCCAGCACATTGATCACAGACGGGGACCCGTCGGGGCCTCACGCCGAGGATAGGGCGATGCACAAACGGTTCGGGACCCCGAAGTACCCGATGGGAGCACCGCGACCATCTCGTGCGCGGCGAGGTCCTCCTCGTCCCACGGAGAGCCGAGGAAGTGCGCCGAGAGGCCTCGAGGTCCCGTAGACGTCTGCCTATTCCGCGAGGATCTCCCAGTAGACCCTCGATTGACCAACGCGATGATGTCCTTGGCGGCTTGATACTTCCCCGCCACGTAGGTGGACAGCTGTTGTTAGCTCCGTTGCGCAGTATTGTAGACAAAAGCGTCGGTCCGTAGGTACTCCGGTAGGCCATGGATCAACTGCTGCTTCATCGTCCTCTCGGAGTGAATGTTGCCGCATAGCTGGGTGAGGCTCCGTAGGCGCACCGCGAAGGCGTCCACCCCCTCGTTGTGAGAGAGTGTCGCCCGTCCAACTCTTCTTGCGCCAGCCCCAAAGCGTGCGGCTCCGCGTAGGTTGACAGCGACCCATTGACAGCCACGGGGAAGGTCCCGAGAGCCCCCCGTCCCACCCAGTCTTCCGACCCCGGTAGGTTCCGAGTGAACCGCCTCTCAGCGACGGCCGCGAGGAAGTTGGGAATTAGGTAGAGGCCCATCCGTTTGGACACGTCGTTGTCATCGCACGCCTTGACGAGCTTTTGTAGCCACGAGAAAACCTTCAGGTGTTTCTTGCCATTGAACATCGGGGTCCCTCCGAAATAGAACTTCATATCTTTGCCGTCCGTCCCATCTTGCGAGCCTGCCACGCCCTGAAGGTCGAATGACGCTTACGAAGGCTGTAAGGTCGGTAGTCGAGGACGCCCGCGAAGCGATCTTCCGAGAACTTGAGGACCGCCAGCTTTCCGTGGCTCGCCTTCGCCTCCACGCGGTCCTAATCTTCCTCGGTTGTCGCCGGCAACGGCGAAGAAGATGTTTAAGACGAAGACGGCCAGGGACTACGATGACGCGGCGCTTTCCCTTTGATGCGGCTCTTCCGCGTGTCTGCGGGAGGACCCCGGCGTGGGGCATCTTCAGCAGAGCCCGTGGGGCTCTCCGCGATGACCCGGGAAACGTCGGCCAGCAACGACTCGCGGAACGTTGACATCGCCGTGTCGAGATCCGCCATCGCGAGAGGTGTCACCAGATCTTGTCCTTGTTCCGCCGATCCCGCCAAATCTTCCTGCCGTCGAGGAAGGGGGACATTGGCCCCCAGTTGTGCCCGCCGTCCCGCCTCGCCCACAAGATCCGCCAACGGGGGAGGCAGAGTGAAGAGAATCCCCGATCCACCCGCGGAATCCTCTGTCCCGGCGACCGCTTGTGTCACCGCGGGTGTACCCGCCAGCATACCGGCAGCATTCGCGTCCGACTTGGGGTGGCCGGGTGGCAGCGCCATAGTGGCCGCGCGGCAATCGAAGACAGTCCGACGCGGAAAGCCGCGTCGCCTTAAAGAACAAACGAACCAACGATCGGGGAACCGGCTACCCCGTACGGGCGTGGCCGCGACCGGAATCCCATGCTGCTTCACCGGAAATTGCGGAGGCTCTGAGCACCACCACTTTGGTTCGTCGTCCAGCCAAAGTGACTTCTTGATCAGCTCGGTCCGTCGAAGAAACTGCCGCGGACAACAACCCACAGCTCACCCTTTCCCAACAGGGGAGAGGATCACGGCAAAGCCCAGGGGGGAATCGTCGTCCAAAACACAGTTGATTCTATCAAACGGCGTCGAAGAGGGCCGCTCCCCGCCCATTAAACCCTCCCCGAAACCCAACTAGCGACGGCCAAAGTAGCCACCCCGAATACACCCAAAATAAGCGAATCTCACCAATTCAGAAGAAGTACAAGCGATGTAGGAAGGCTAGGAAATCCACTTGGGAAAAGCCCAGCCCCATCTGAGATCCAATCTCCCCGGGCCACAGCGGGTCGGCTGTGCGCCCGCCCGAGGGCCCGGTTGGACATTTTTCGGAAGGCGCTTGTCTGGGCGGGCCCCGCACCCCTGCGGGGGTCGCCCTCCGGGAGGGCGGGGATCCACAACCGCCACAAATACGCCGGTCTATTCTCCAACGCCCCCCTGCCCCCCCCACCAGGCTCCCTGTTAATCTCCATCCCTGACCACTCAGCCGCGCCGGGGGGGGGGGGACAGGGCTGTCAAGTGGTCAGGAATGTGGTGGGTCGATAGGGAGGAGGAAATGGAGGGTTTGTGGGGGAAAACCCCTTGTCAGGGGTGACACGGCCCCCGGCATGAGCCGGGGACGGGTCGTGACCCGTCACGTAACACCCCCCTATGGGGGTAGCGTGGGATAGCCCCCTCGGGCGCGTGTCCAGGGAGCCTGAGGGCCACGCACGAAACGACCCCTCTAGAGGGGCGCGAGGCGAGCAGCACCCGATCGGGCCCCCCTGCAGGGGTCTGAGGCCCTTTCGCAGCACGTTTCGCAGTTCCGCGGGGCCCACAGACCCGGGGTGCATTCTCTGCGAAAGAACATGTGGGCTCCGCACGGACCGTTACTGTATTTATGAGGCAAGCGAGCCAAGTATATTTCCAGTGCGATTCAAGTGATGTTTAATACTGGCGGGCCCCTTCGTGGTGGCCACCTTATTCACAGCAACTCGCACCGCGATGTACCCTCCCGTTTAGCAGACTGCCGCAGCGGCGCACGTCACTATCGCATTTGCGGCCATGTCTCGCGGGCGTGGACGTTTAGCTTCTCCATCCTCTGTTGTAAACACCCTTTTTACTCTTAGGGACGTACATGCCCGCTCCGGCGGTTGCTTTTCCCGCGTCTTGCGAATGCCGGCGGACGCCGATTTTGACTTGGTTTACATTTTGCGCCCTCGTCTCCCACGTCATGGGCTGTCTCCTTTATGCCGTACAGCTCTGGCCTTGCGGTACTTAGGTGGCCGTCGCTAGGTTGACATCTGTGCAGTATTTGGCGTGCACCCGGCCACGCTGTACCGGTCTCTGTGGGATGCGATTGACGCCATCGATGCGATCCCTTCCCTGGACTTGGACTTCCGGCTCAGCACATACGAGAGGCCATGGGTGGTTGGTGAACAGGTGGAAGGGATGCGGTTGTCGGTGGGGAAAGACACGAGAATGGGTCCGGGGTGACGAGGGGACGAGAGTGGTTTGCCGGACGGGTTGGTGCTGTCGCCGTCGGTCACGGAGACAGAAATGGCGCCTGCATGTACACAAATTGGTCTTCACCGATACCAGTTAATGTGTTCAACTCTTGCTCATTCGCGGGAACTACGTGCACCGCGGTGCATCCCGTGTTTGTCAACATACGCGGGGCGGCCGCGAATGTTGACAAATCGGGGATGCGCCGGGCTGCAGCACAGCCCGCGGCGGCCGTCACGAGCCAATAGGATCGTCGAATCGCGGGCCTCTTCTTCTGTGAAAGCGGTCAGCGAAAGGGCCTGACACACACAAGGGAGACACACGTCTTCCCGAATCCGGGCCCTCTGGAGGGACCGGGAAGCCTGTGGAAGCTTCCGCAATCCGAGCGTAAGCCGGACCAAGGTATGATCTCGACCAGGGATAAAATACCACCGGAATTCTGTCTCGGAAAATTGAAAAATCTTGGGACAAGTGCCGAGGTATTGGTTTTGGGTAAATCCTTAGATCTATGAAGTCTTGGTGTCTTTCGTGCCTCCACCCGAGACGGGCGGGGGTCCTCTTCCAGTGGAAAGGTAGTCGAGGATGTTGGGCAGGGGCCATTAGAGGCCCGGGCCTGAGACTGTGGCCCGTTGGGTACCGGTACCCCCGTGGTAGCGCCAGGGGGTCGGGATTGTGCGCGTCCTGCGCCTTGTTTCTGAGGGTATATGAGTGTATGCTTTGGGGTCATCGTACGTGTTCGAATAAAACATCGTTGCGTTTGCGTTGCTGGCGTCGTTTTGGAGCGCTTCGCGCGCGGTGATCCCGGCGTTCGCTTTGTATCTCTGGCGTTGCGTTCCGCATCCTGTCTGGATTTCCCGACGGGGTTATACCCCTTCGACTGTGAGGGCTGGATCCACTACAGGGTTGGAAGGACGGGTGGATCAGTATTCTCACCGAGGCACATGGGAGGCAGGCGGGTCACCCGGACCGAGTGTTTCCGCTCCATCGAGGCTTGACCACATACTAGAAGTTCTTTTTTTGCTTCCCAGATGGCGGACAGCGTTGCTGGAACGCAAGAACGCGGCGAGGCTCCGTCAGTGCTGCAAGACGTTTCCAGTCGAGCCGCCGACTTCGCCGCCTGTGTACGTGGGGACGGGGGGGAGTCCGAGTTCCACTCCGTTGGATGGGGCGTTCCTTGTGCGATAACGACCGGATCTTTCCTGATGCGTTTGGCAGCGTTCGTTCCCTACTGTCTGATCTTGGGCCTCGGCGTCACAGCACGGTGGTTTCATCGAGAAGCGCACTGCGTGAGTTTGTAGGCTCCTAATTGTCCATTTTGATATTCAAATGTTTAGCACGGCTCAGCAATTCCATTGCTCGAGTACTTACCCGGCTGAGAATCGGAACTCAATTTTGGTATTTCTTTATGCTTTTGTTGTATGTTCTGGACTTCGGTGTACTTGATTTGTTCGTCTCGTAGTGGGCACTCTCTGCTGGGGTGAGCTCGGGGGGGGACTTGTGTGGGGAGGTGCATGCCCCGTTCTGGGAGGTGCGCCGCGGCCCGCGCGCACTGAGGACTGTGGCATGTGGGTGTGCTCCGAGAGCGGGCTTCCCGACGTCCCGTCGTGGGGCCGCCTGGGGTACATTAGGTGGCTGGATACGGCCCAGGACATCTGTCATAGTAAAGTAACGCACCCACTTGACCACACCGACCTGACACGATACGGGCCCAGTGTCGCTGGTGGTCGTCGTCGTCTTCCGTGCCGTTCTTGGCGGGAAGACCTTGGTTGGGTTGCCGTGTGTTCCGGCGTCGGGCAGGCGGGTACAGCCTCCCACGTCGTCAGTGCCGTGCCTGCTGGCGTGCTTGTCATCGTCATGTCGGAGTACGGCCGCTACGCTGGCCCTCGCGTCGCGCAGCTGGAAGAAGACTACAAGGTCTGGGCTGTGTACTGCCGTGCACAGATGATCAAGGAGAGAGTTTGGGCTGCGGTTGTGTCGGACCGCCCCGCGTCTAGGAGCGGTGCCAAGAGCGACGTTGCAGCTGAGGCGTGGGACCTCATGAATGAGTCGGCCCTGGCGACTATCCAGATGTCGGTCAAGCAGGTTCATTTTTATTCGGTAACGGCGGTCAGTTTTGCCAAGGAGGCGTGGGATGTTCTCAAGGACATCTTTAAGGCGCGAGACAGCGCACGCCCGCTGCAGCTCATGCATGAGCTGAGCGACCTCAAGAAGTGCAGCGACGCGAAAATCATCACGTACACGGCGCGCGCCAAGGGCATTCGTCAGGAGCTCTCCATGCTGGTAAATCAGGTGGACGAGAACACGCTTGTCCTGCAGATCCTGTCGGGCCTTCCGGCCGAGTATGACATGATCAAGACCGTCCTGGAGAACATGGACGGGAAGCGCAACCTCGCTGTCGTGAGCGCCAAGCTGCTCACGGTGGAGCAGCGGGGGAGCCATGGGCGGTCGTTCTCGGCGGCCGGCGTCAAGTCGAAAGCGTTTGCGGCAACGGATTCTAAGAAGCCTTGGGACAAGCGCGCGGTCGTGTGCTACTACTGCGACAAGAAGGGGCACATGAAACGCGACTGTCTCAAGAAGAAGGCCGACGACGCCAAGGGCAACAAGAAGCCAAATGGCGGGCGTCGTGAGGGTGGCGGTGGAGGTGGTGCACCTCCTCGCGCCGCATTGGCCTACGCTACGTCGGAAGGCCAGGCCGGGAAGCTCAACGCTGCCGGGAGCACCAGCGGGTCCTCGACCTGGGTGTTGGACTCGGGTGCGACAAACCATGTGGCCGCCCAGGACGCGGGTTTCACTGTCAGGACGACAGGGAGCGGGGCCAAGTTCAATCTAGCTAACGGGCACAAGGGGCCCATCAAGAGGCACGGATACGCGTCCATTCACGTGGGGAAGGGAACCACCACGACTCGCATGGTCCTCGATGAGGCCATGTTTGTGCCGGATTTGACAGACAACCTTCTGTCGGTCCGAGAGGTCGACCGCTGGGGCGGTACCTCGGTCTTCGTTGTCGATGCCTGATATATCTTCAGTGATGGGGAAGCGGTGCTCGCGAGCGGAGTTTTGAGCAACGCATCCGTCGTCGGCGCGGTCAACGAGTCGGAGAACTACGTGCTCAAGGTGCCTCCGGTCACGGCGTCGGCCAGAGCCGCCTCCACACGCGTGGGCGGCGAGGCAGAGCTGTGGCACCGCCTGTGAAACCACTTGGGTTTCGAGAACCTCAAGCGGGTGGCTGGGATGGTCGATGGGATTCCATCGACGGTAGCCGACGCCAAGCGCGTGCCTGGTACGGTATGCGTGCCGTGTTTCGACGGAAAGATCGCGCGTTCTCCGTATCATCGCTTGACAACGACCACCACCAAGTACGAGTTGGTTCACACGGACGTTGATGGCCCGTGGACGGCGTCACTGGGCGGCTCTGTCTACTTCGTGACTCTGATGGAAGACTCCACTGGGTTCATCACGGCGACGCCCATCAAGTCCAAGGGCATGGTTCCGGATGTACTCAAGGCCCGCATCAAGCAGCTAGAGACCCTGACTGGGCTCAAGATGAAGCGTGTTCGTCACGATGGGACCAAGGAGTATGTGAGCCACGACCTCCAAGCCTGGTATTAGGACAAAGGCATTGCGTCCGAGAAGACGGCGCCGTACTCTTCGCAGCAGAACGGGAAGGCTGAGCGCGCCAACCGGTACATCATGAAGCGAGTTTGCGGGGCTCTTATGGACGCCGGAGCGGAAGAGGAGCTGTGGGCTGAGGCTTTGTCATCAGTCGTTCATGTGCTCAACCGATCCCCCAAGGCGGGTCAAGACGTGACACCGCTCGAAGCTCTCACGGGCAAATGCCCGAACGTGAAGGGATTTCGCGTCTGGGGGAGCCGGGAATGAGCTCTTAAGCCCGAGCAGCAGCAGCAAAAGCTGAAACCTAGGACCGACGTCGGCCGTTTTGTCGGCGACACTGTTGGTGGAAAGGCCTACCGCATCCTAGAGGATGGCTCAAACAAGGTCTTTGACCGCCGAGATGTGCCCAAAGAGGAGACCTCAAGCAAATCCATCAAGAAGACCTCTGCTCCTGGCCCTGCTTCCAGCCCTTTCCGGACCGGTCAGACGGATGGTGAGAAGGAGGACGGCGCCATGGACATGCTGGACGCGGAAGCCCCAAGCGTGGACGAGTATGCGTCGCAGCAGGCGTCAGAGAGCGACGTTGAGCCGGAAGAGGCTGCCGGACTTAACGCAGAAGATGGCGATGACAGTGACGCCGGCGAGGACTCGGCGGCGCATGATGGCCACGACGTGCTGCCTGCCTGCACCACAGAGAGTGGTGGCGACGGGGTGCAAGCACTCCGGCGGCCGAAGCGCAAGACGGCACCAAAGGTTACCTGGTGGGAGCGTAACCCGAAGCCATACATTGCAGAAGGACCCAAGGGCGGAGCTCCGTCGGGATGGGACCTGACCAAGGCGCCAGCCAATGCGAAAGAGGCGCGTTCGCGATCGGACTGGCCGCTTTGGAAAGCGGCTGAGAAGGAAGAGTACCTCGCACACAAGAAAGCTTGTTACGTGGTCCAAGACCAGGAGCAGCAAGAAGCGTAAGGCTGTCAAAACGCGGTACGTGTACGACATCAATCACGATTCTGAGGGCATCATGACTCGGTACCAGGCGCGAATGGTGGCGCAAGGCTTCAACTAAGTGCCGGGGCGCGCCTTTGATGAGACATGGGCACCAGTGCTCCGCTCGGCAACAACACGCGCGCTCTTCGCGGTGGCGGCGGCCAAGGACTGGGAAGTTCACGACGTGGATGTGAAGACGGCCATCCTCGACGCAAAGATGGACAAGGAGATGTACATCAAGCTTCCGGTTGGAGCCGAGCCGGGGGAGGAAGATGATGTCCGCCGTCTGAACCTGGCTCTCTATGGGACCAAACAGGCGGGATGATTGTGGGGCATCAAGCTTAACAAAGAGCTCAATGCCATCGGAGCGGACCGGTCCAAGAAGGACCCGTTCTTCTACACGTGGAGCCACCTCGTGCACGGGCCTGTCTACATCCTCGTCCACGTGGACCATCTCATTGTGGCGGGAAAAAGCCGCGAAGGGGTCCCGATGGTCAAGGCCTCGGTGTCGGCGTCTTTCGACGTGCGCGACATGGTTGAGGTCAAGGACTTTATTGGCATGAAGGTCATGCGAGATCGGGCCGCCAAGGTGATCACCCTGAGAAATCCGGGGCATGTCAGTTCCCTGCTTGAGGCTTTCCAGATGGACCAGTCTGCGCCTCACAAGACGCTCATGGTGTCAAGTGCCAAGCTTTGCAAGAGGGAGGAGAATGTACTGCCCGAGGGCAACCGGTACTCCGAGCTTGTTGGATCGTTGCTGTACCTTTCCACGACGACAAGGCCGGATATTGCGTTTGCCGTGGGCGTGCTGTCCCGCTACATGTCATGCCCCGAGGAAGACCACATGCGCGCGGCCAACGGGGTGCTCCGATATCTTTGCGCGGCTACGTGCCTAGGGGTCGTGTGCGTCGACAACATGCCTCTCCAAGGGTACGTTGACGCAGACTGGGCAGGCAATATTGACGCTCATCGGTCGACGACGGGCGTTGTCTTCACCCTCAATGGCGGGCCTATAACGTGGACGAGCAAGCTCCAGTCGACCGTGGTGACGCCAACCGTCGTGGCCGAGTACGTAGCCGCCGCCATGGCGACAAAGGAGGCGCTGTGGCTGCGTAAACTTCTGTCGGAGCTGGGCGTCGACGGGCACGCCGTGCCCATGGGGGAGGACAACCAGGCGTGCCTCGCCTTGGTCAGCAATCCCGAAGCCACCGGGCGTACCAAGCACGTGGACGTTTCGTAACACATGGTGCGCGACTACGTGGCGCGTGGGGAGGTTGCGTTCTACTTTCTTCCCAGCGTAGACATGCCGGCAAATGGCATGACGAAGCCACTGCCGGCCCCGGCCTTCACCCTTTTTCGCGGCGTTATCGGCGTTGGCTCGGATCTGGGAACTTCGGGGAGTAGCGGCATACGGGTCCTATGTCCTGCGCCGCAGTGCTGAACCCCCTCGGGGGGGACGGCGGTTGGCGGCGGAGTGGCGGTGTCGGCGGCCCGGAACGGCTCCGGGTCGATTTGGCGGTTTGCGACGAAGTCAGGGGCTGGGCTGTATCAGTACAGCCCTCCCCGAAATCGGGATCCGATTGTCCGCGGGCTGTATTGATACAGCCCGAGTGGGATTGGTGCCGAAGTTCGCCGATCAAGTCAAAGTCTCGCCGATCGAGTCGAGGGCGGACGGTCGAATCGATGTCTACCGATCGTTTCGTCGGACGATCCGATCAACATTGGACGACCGCGTCCATTCATTTTTCGGTTGGGCGGTGGCCGTAACGGCTGTACTGATACAGCTTAGGCCCTTGCCTCGCTACCAAGGCAGCGGTTTGCGTCGCCTGTACGTCGACTGCGTGGCCTGCGGCGGTCGGGCGGTCCTCTAACGACTTCTGCGATGCTGTCCGCGTCGTCCGGGGCTGACTTGGCGGAAATTGATGTCATGGCGGGAAGCTGTATTAGTACAGCCCATCTCCCGGCTGCACCAAGTCGGCGGTTTGCTTCGTCTTTGCCTCAGTTGGGCGGCTTCAGGCGGCCGGGCGGTCGGCTGGGGGACTCTCGGACGCTGTCCCCGTCGGCTGGGACTGACTTGGCGGACATTGTTCTTTTTGCATGCAGGGGGGGGGGCTGTTGTAGCATATCTCCTTAATAATTGGATATTGGGCCCGGTAGCCCCCCTGACTGGTCTGTATTCACGTGGAGGATTAAACTGACTTGTGGCTCGCCCCTCGGGAGGTTACTTCCGTCTTTTATATCTGTCCTTTCTTTGTATCGTCTCTGTTTCGGTGGTTATTCGATCTTTATTATCGCTCGGTCGATCGACCGCGCCCTTTTACCGCCCGATTATAAAAGCACCATGAGACCGGGGCTTGCCTTCGTCGGCACCCCCGGTTCCCCATCGGATGCTGCACAAATAAAGGTTCTTCTTCCTCGCCTCTTCGACGATAGCGCTCGCTTTATCGTGCGTCTACGGTCGGTCGCTATTTACCGGTTATTTAACCAACGTCATTAATCCCACATTTGGTGGAGCAGCAGGGGATACTCTTGCCAGCCGCGTGCATCTGCACGCGGTGCCCGAGAGCTGTCTCTTGTTTCCAAGTGGCACGGTGACGGGTATTACACCCATTGGCTTGACGCGCGGGGCGCGTCTCGCACTGGCGTGCGCCACGACGCTGGGCGTCGTGGGTGGTGATCTCCAATTTGATCGCAAGGCGCTTCTGTTGGCACTGTGCCGGTTGAGCAATGACCCCTGGTGGTGCCGATGGGCAACGTGGCAATGGGAAGGGTAAGAGTAACGCCCTGCTTTCCGACTACGTCCCTCCGGGAGGCGTTCGTACGAACATGCGAGACGCCAGCACCCTAGGTGGTTCCCTCTCGGGATCACCTGCGTTGAACGCGACGGCCTCTGGCCAACCGCTCGACGCGGAGAGCCTTAAGGCGGAGGTGGAGACACTTCGTCTCCGTCTGACGGCCCAACAAGCGACTAACCGCTCGTTAGCGGAAGCAAACGACAAGCTGATCTCAAACGTGGAGACTATTCGCCAGGAGGACATCGAGTCCGATGCCCAGGCGACAAAGTCGCGTCGCAAGACGAAGAGCAAGACCTAGGTCAAGCCTGACCCCAAGGGTGGCGAGTCGTCTTCCTCTCGTCCAGAGCCAGTTGGCCTAGCGACCGAACGTCGGGATCAAGAGCGCAAGCTTCGCAAGAAGTCGCATAAGTTCCGCAAGGAGACCAGGTCAGCCCGCTCAACATCCTCAGTTGAGAATGCCAACATGTCGGCCGCGAACGAGTCAAGCTCGTCCAGTGGGACAACTTCCTGACAGAACAGAGGTCTCACGGCCAAGACACTCCCGAATGACTTAGGCTGTGCGCGAGCCTCAGGAAAAGGGCCTTTGAGGCTGTCTGAAAGCACCTCTATCACACGCTTGGCTGTGATTCAGGCTCTGATTCCGGCGCCGACAAGGGCGTCACCGTTGGGGCCCGCGTCGCCTCCGGCGGGGCCGCCTCCCCCGCCGGCGGCTGCGGAACCCCCCTCCAGCCGTAACCCCCCTCCAGCACGTACGGGTGCACGTGGAGGTGCGCGTCT
>Ga0209186_1001463_pt1 | contig 17498 bp, 9 predicted proteins | sample SidtaG_FD_187426 | JGI IMG/M metagenome (GOLD analysis project Ga0209186, IMG submission 187426) | Marine algal microbial communities from Sidmouth, United Kingdom - Sidmouth_Male2 metaG (SPAdes) (version 2) | ecosystem: Host-associated > Algae > Red algae > Unclassified | place: Sidmouth, United...
CGCCATCTCACCCGCCCGCCATCGGACTCATGATCAGCACTTCGCGTGTGCCTTCGGGAAGGAGGCGTTCGCGGTCGGGGGCGTGTTCGCCGTCGATCGCAACGAACAGGGTCGCATCGTCCAGGTAGGACGCCGCTTCGGCTGGAAGCCCCGCTCCGAACGCGGCCAGTGCCTCGCTGAGCGGTGTGCCGGCGGCCACCTCGAGTTCGCTTTGCGAACAGCCGGCCTGGTGCGCCACTTGGCCGCTCAACACGAATTGAATTTTCATGCCTCGTTCATGCGAGTTGCTGTTGGTTCGGGCAAATGAAAAAGGAGGCTCGCGCGGGCGCTTATGGAGAAGCTTCTAGCAGCCGGCGACGTTCCCAGATGGAAGTTGTTCGTCTTGCCTCATCTCTTCTCTTTAGAGCACATAGACACCGAAGATCGATCTGGATAATCAGGATTGCCAAGCGTTACTCACGGGCATGCACATAGGCTGCCCATGCCGCCGCTTCAAGCTCCTTTATTAAGCTTCGTCGTGCGAGATTCGAAATGGCTTTGAATGATCTATTCCCACTTTTTCGAATCTGCATTGCGTCGTACTGAAGACGATGGGTTCCTTGCTCGTCCGCTCTGAATCCCATCTTGAAGTCGACGATATCACCCGTGTCTACGGCTGCGTGAAATCGGATATCATAAATTAAAAACCCATTCGATTTTAGGTTTTTATATTCGTTAGTCTCGAGGATGTTCTGGCCGTTCAGTGCCGCATCAAGTAATTGTGCGGCTTGACTGGAAACAAATGGGTTCTCCTCTTTCTCCTCTCCTCCTCCGGTGGCCGCGATCAACTCTAATTTTGAGGAATGAATGACCTTAACGCTGACAACAGAAGTAATTTTGTAATTTACACTCTCGCATTCAATGAAGAGTTGACGGAAGAAGATAGCTCTAGAGTCATCATCAGGAAGTCCTGCCAATGTCATTTCACGCACCTTCGATGTGCCAGGAAGGTTATCGGATAGCTTGCCAATGAATACATTTGAGTAATTGATCGACGGCCCCCGGACTGCAATGTTCCCGCCCTCGATCGGATCGATTTGGTATTCCGACACAACTTCCTTTTTTGCATGGAGTGGGGTTTTTGCCCAGTCTATCTCTTGATGTTTCACAGTGACTTCAGCGCCTCCATTATTGCTCATCTTGAAGTTAATTACGACGCCCTCTTCAGCAGAATCGCTTATTGCCTTCAGAGAGTTTTGGAGGTCTATGTCTCCAATATTTTGCGACGACTGAATTTGTGCTTGTGTTGATCGCTTTCTCCTTGATGCAGACTGGGCGAGTGAACCTAGTTCTTCGTATTCCTTAAAAGAGTACTGTAGTAAGGAGAGCTCCTCGCATATGGCCTCACGGGTCTCATGGGGCGAGAAGAATAGGCCTCGATTTAGTGCAAATCTCCGAAGCTTGTCCTCGGTTAACTGTCTCTTTGCAGACATGAGACCCGCAAATAACTCGCTACTCGTGAGGCTTTGGCTGAGGCTTTGGTTAAAATTCATCATTAATCTCTAAAGCCAATCTCGATTGCACTGAAATGTGGCGTTACTCGGGGTGCTAGCCTGACCTTTATCTTGTCGAGGGAGCTGCCGGGACTATAAATTTCACGGTAGCGGTTGATGCACGAATGGTAGTTCGATATGGCTATATCAACGTCGTCGGCAGACAAGATCACTATCTCGATTGATTCCGAATTTGTGGGTACTTGACGCATATATAGGTAGTCTAATAGGTACGTAAATTCTTCTACGCGATTACAGCTCCCTCTATAATACAGCAAAAACACATCATAGTCCGAACTTTCTAATTTTTCCCTGAAAACTACAGGAACGATTTTTGCAGTAATCGATCTTATGCTCAATGCCTGCCTCCAGCTTGGTCTGCTGAATTTTTTCACATTCGCACGTTCAGGGTAGAAAAAGGAGAAATTTGGACCGTTAGCAGGTAGTTGGATTTTTGCAGCCCAAACATTAAGGTCGGCGCAGAGTATTGCTAATGCTTCAATGTCTTCAGGTCCTGCGACGATTATTCGTCTCCGTGCTGGTAGGCTCAGGGTCCTAGTTTCATTGACAGACAGAAGCATCTGGCGAAAATCTTTGTCAAATCCTTCGTCATGATTGTAGATGAATAATAAACCATGCACCTCATGCCTGATGGTATTTGAGACGCCGTAAAGAGTTTGCCATTGTTCGCTGGATTCGGCGCAATGAACTGCAGTCGAAAGCGTGAAAATGGCGCTGCCCAGCGTGTTTTTTGTTATTGAACCTTTTGCATAACTTTTTAAATCGGTGTGGACAAATGTTCTGATGTTCGGGCCATATGGTTCATCATAATACCAGCATATGTCTGTGGCATGAGTGCCTTTCGTTTTTTTAGAATGAACCGTAGGTAGGTCACAGCGCCAGTTTACGTCGAGTGGGCCGCACTGAGTCCAGCCTAAAATGTCTATGATTTCGTCGGCTAAGATGTTTGCCATCTTTGAAATATTTTGCCTCTCACCACCTGCCATGTCGTTTTTTTATCCTGTTTGTTATTATAGTTTTTTTGTCTCTACACCAATACCTCAGGGATGTGAATTGAAAAATTTCAGTTCGTCATTCTTGCGTTTCAGATGGCAGGAATTGGCCTTCTTCCCGCCAGCCTCGATCGAGGATGATCTGTGGATTCAGAATTTCTGCAACTGTCTCCGCGCTTGCCCGCGTCGGTAATCCAGCTTAGCCGTCGGACGTGTCCGAACGCCATGCCATCCACCTCACCCTGTCCGTCCGCGAGTTTGTGTCGATGGCATTGCAGCAGGGCGATTTGGTGTCGATGGTGCGGCAGCGGATCAGCGGACTCGAAGGGTCGCGCGCGCACAGCAAAGTACAAAAGGCACGGCCGGACGGCTACCGCGCCGAGGTCTCGATTCATCATACCTTCGAGTTCGAACAAACCGCGATCCGGATCCAAGGGCGGATTGACGGGATCTACGAAGACGAGGAATCGGGCGTGCCGATCCTCGAAGAACTCAAATCGACCCGCGTGCCGTTTGACCGGCTCGAACCGCGTCCGGCGCACTGGGCGCAGCTGCGCGTCTACGCGCACATTATCGCGTTGCAACGCCAGCTCGAACGCGTGCCGCTCCGACTGACCTATCTCGAACTGCCGGACCTCGCCGAACGCACGTTCGAAGAAACGCCGAGCGCCGCCGAACTCGCAGCCGAGTTCGACCGCTTGCTGCTACAGCTCATACCGGTGCTACGCCGCCAACTCGACTGGCGTTCGGAGCGGGCCGCGTCCGATTTTCCGTTCGACCGCTTTCGCGCCGGACAGACCGAGATGATCCGCCACGTCTACCAACGCGAACGCTTGCTGGTCGAGGCACCAACCGGCATCGGCAAAACCATGTCGGCGCTCTATCCGGCCTTGAAGATGCGTCAGCGAGGTTTGGTCGAGCAGATCTTTTTTCTCACCGCGCGCAACGCCGGCAAGGCGGCCGCCGAACTGGCCATGGACGCGTTGCTCCGCGCCGGGTTTCGTTCGAAGAGTATCACGCTGACGGCCAAGGATCACATGTGCTGCATCGACGGCGTTCGGTGCGACCCGGCAGTCTGCGAGAACGCGATCGGCTACTACGAGCGGCTCGACGGCGGCATCGCCGAGATGTTTTTGCACGACCGGTGGACGCCCGAACGCATTCTTGAAATCGCGCGCCGCCATCGGCTCTGTCCATTCCAGTTTTCGATCGATTTGTGTCTTTGGGCGGACGTGATCATCTGCGATTATAACTACGTGTTCGATCCGGGCGTCTGGTTGCGGCCTTTGTTCGATGATAAAACCCAGCGCAAAATCTTTCTGATCGACGAGGCGCACAACTTGGTCGACCGTGGCCGGAGTATGTTTTCAAGCGAGCTGCGCGGGGGGCAATTTATGGGGATCTACCGGGCGGTGAAAGCGGACGAGCCGGCGCTGGCGCGTTCGATGAACGCGGTCAACCGGCGGATCCGCGCGTTGAAGGACACCGACACGGTTTCGTTCGAACTGCCGGACCGGTTGGTCAATAGCGTGAAGGCTTTCGTTCGGGCCGGCGAGGTCTGGCTCGATGCCTCGGCGGCACGCCTGGACGGGGGAGGGGGAGGGGAGCCGCTGCTGTCTTGGCGGGAGGACTTTATGGATTTGTTTTTCGAGGCGATGAACTTTGTGCAGGCCGCCGAACGCTTCGACCGCGACTACCGTTTCATCCAGGAGGGCGTTGGGCAACGCGACCGCCGGGTGCGGATTTTCTGCGTCGACCCCGGCGCGTCATTGGCGGGCGGGATGAAGCGGGCGGCGCGCGTGGTCAGTTTTTCGGCGACGCTGGTGCCGATGGATTACTATCTTGAGATGACTGGGATGGCGGGTGCGGCGGTGCTTCGTCTGCCGAGTCCTTTTCCGGTGGACAATTTGGCGGTCTTTGTCGCCGAGAGCGTGCCGACGGTTTATCGGCGACGCAGCGAAAGCTACCAACCGATTGCCGATTTGGTGCAGCGATTTCGCGCGTTCCGGGAGGGCAACCTGTTGGTGTATTTTCCCAGTTACAAATATCTCGAAGCTGTCTCCGAACGACTGAAACTGCCGCATCTCGCCCAGATTCCGCGCATGGACGCGGCGGCGCGCGCGGACTTTCTCGACCGCTTTCAAGCGGGCGGTCGCGAACTCGGACTCGCGGTGATGGGCGGGCAGTTTGGCGAGGCGATCGACCTGGTCGGCGACCGTCTTTCCGGCGCGATCATTGTCGGCGTCGGCCTGCCGCCGGTCGGTCCCGAACGCGACGTCATCCGCAAGCACTTCGCCGCCCGGGGGCGCGATGGTTTTCATTACGCCTACACCTTCCCTGGCTGGGCGCGGGTGTTGCAGGCGATTGGTCGCGTGATCCGCCGCGAGTCCGACACCGGTGCCGTCCTGCTGATCGACGAACGCTACGCCAGCCCGACCTATCGGCAGCTCTTTCCCGAACACTGGCCCGAGGTTCGCTGGTCGGTAAAACGTTCCTGACTTTTGGCACTCAATTCATGGATTTTTGAGGATTTAGCTATAACTTCCCCGCCGTCGTGACTAGGTTGACCTTTTCACTGCAATAAGGAAATATGACATTTAAAAAAGGCAACTTGGCCCTTCTGGGGCTTCTCTTCTCGTATCCATTTATTGGTGGCGTTCTAGCGCAACCTTCCTTGATCAGCCCGGCGAACCAAGCCGTCAACACACCCTGGGATGTCGAACTTAAATCCTTCGCAGCCGGGGCGGCCGTCATCTCAAGTGTGACCATTCATGCCCAGGAAGCCGGCAGCGGGGTTGCACCCGAACCAGAGGAGGATTTCACCATCGTTGTGCTGCCGGACACCCAACGCTACTCCACCAATCGTGATAAGTTCGATCCCTCGTTTTTTAAGGATCAGGTCGATTGGATTGTGGCTAATCGAGCCGCGCTCAACATTGTTTATGTCTCCCATGTTGGGGATCTGGTGCAGAATTATAATAACGGTAATCTCGGCGAATGGGAGCACGCTGCCAACGCGATGTACCGTCTTGAAAATCCCCAGACAACCGGTCTTCCAGAGGGAATTCCGTATGGGGTTTTACCGGGAAACCACGACTTGAGTGGGTCGAATACCACATTCTATAACCAGTTTTTCGGACCCGCCCATTTTGCCGGCCGGTCGTTTTATGGCGGTTCGGCCGCGCCTGGAAACAATGACAATTACTATACGATATTCGAAGCAGGTTCGCTGAAGTTCCTTCACTTCAATATCATGTGGTTGGCGGATATGGATGTCGTCGGGCCGTGGATGCAAACCGTCGCCGCCAGCCATCCTGACCGCCTTGTGTTTGCGACGACGCACCACGCCTGCGATGTCGGTAACCCCGCCGATTTTTCAAATATTGGCGAAGATATTTACAACACCTTGAAGTCCAATCCCAACTTTTTCATGTTGCAGGGCGGTCATGAATCTGGAGAGGGGCGGCGGGTCGACACGTTCAACGGCAATCAAGTGCATACCATCTTGTGCAACTATCAGGATTTTCCAAACGGTGGCGACGGCTATCTCCGCTTGTACCGGTTTTCCCCGTCCGCTGGTACCATCGTGGCGACTACCTATTCGCCGGTGATCGACGCGTACCGCACTCAGCCCAATGCCGCGTTCACGATCAACAAGGACTTTGGCATCACGGACGCCCCGACGGCCCCGGTGGTCGCTGCGTTCACGAACGTGTTCAACGCGAGCTTGCTAACGACCCTCTTCCCGGGTGAGCCTGGTAAAAGCTATGAGTGGTATACCGTTTCGGATCAGGGGCGTAGCGAAACGTGGACCTTCGAAACGGAAAGCAATCTCGCTCCAATTGCCGCGCCTCCTGGCAACTTGATCGTGGCGGAAGGCGAGATGCTGCAACGGACTTTGACCGCGCAAGATCCGAACCAAGCGCCACAAAACTTGCGTTGGTCTTTGCCGTCGGGACCACCCGGTTGCACCCTCTCCCCAGATGGTTTACTCCGCTGGCCAACCACCGAGGCGGACGGTCCGGGCGTGTATGCGGTTCAAGCCGTGGTCGAAGATGATGCGCCTAATCCGGCCTCGACGACGGTCGACTTCTCCATTGCCGTGGACGAACTCAACCAAGCACCAACCCTGTCGCTCCCCGCGTACCAATTCGCCGATGTCGGCACGGTATTTTCGCTCGCGTCTCTTGGCACCGATGCGGATCTGCCGCAGAATCGTCTGCTGTATCGTTTCGTCTCCGGCCAAATGCCGGGGATGACCTTGAACGAAACAACGGGTCAGTTTTCCTGGACCCCGAATGAACCGCAGAGCGGGCAACTCTTCCCGTTGGTGATCGAGGTAAGCGACAACGGCTCGCCGCCGCTTGTCGCCAATGATGCCGTGGATCTGATCGTTACCGAGAATGGGCGTCTGGCCTTACAGCCGACCTTCGTACCGGTGTTTCCGGCCGCGGATCGTCCGAGTGTTCCGATCAGATTTCAGATGGTCTGGCCGAGCTTTCCTGGCTATTTATATGGGCTCGAAACGCGTTCAGGCTGGACGGATCCATGGCAGTCTTTGGGAACCCGCCAAGCCACCGCGATGACGTTGCCGTTCGGCGAGATCACCACCAACGGTGCACGCCTGCGGGGTCAGTACCGTCTGCAATTGATGTCAAAGTAACCGAATCGTTGCGTGGTCTCCGGACCGTGTTTTTCTGACATACCTCAAACCCAGCGAACCGAACGGACGTCGATGACAGAGACCGCCTCTCGCTCACTGAGCGTTCACAAACGCTTGAGGCTGTCCGGTCCGAACTTGCGCCGGATTTCGTCGACCGCCTCGTCCAGACGGGTATCTGCGGGCACGTCCACGGCTTGCTCTTCGAACAGGTCGAGTTGGGTGGCGGGTGTCGCCGTCGACTCATCTTGAAAGTTCGAGGTGCCGACACCGAGCAGGCGGACACCTTGCTTGAGGGTCACTTCTTCAAATAAAGCGGTGACGGCGGTGATCAGGTCGGCATCCCGTTGGCTCGGTCGAGGCAGGGCGCGTTGCCGCGTGAGCGTTTGAAAGTCGCCGAAACGCAGCTTTAAGGTCACGGTGCCGGCGACGCGGCCCTTGGCGCGCAGGCGACGGCCGGTTTTCTCGGCCAACTGGACCAGCATACGGCGCATGGTTGCCGGGTCGGTCAGGTCTTCGCTGAACGTCCGTTCGCTGGAGATGCTTTTTTCGACGCGCTCGGTGACGACGGGGCGTTCGTCGATGCCACGGGCGAGCCGCCAGAGTTTGCCGGCTTGTTTTTCACCAACGACGTGGCGGAGGCTGGCTTCGTCACGGGCGTGAACGTCACCGAAGGTATGGATGCCGGACGCTCGTAGTTTGTGTTCGGTCTTTTCGCCGACGCCCCACATGCGTTTGATCGGTAGCACCGCCAGAAAGGTAAGAATCTCGGCCTCGGACTCGGGCAGGCGGGTCAGGCCGTCCGGCTTGTTCATGTCGCTGGCCAATTTGGCGAGAAACTTGTTGGGCGCGACGCCGACCGAGGCCGTGAGGGTCAGTTCTTCAAAAATAGCGGTGCGGATTTGTTCGCCGACATCTGGAAACAGCCGGAGGGATCCGCTGACATCGAGAAAGGCCTCGTCGACCGAAAGTGGTTCGATGAACGGGGTAAAGCGTTCGAAGATGGCCATCACTTGGCGGGAGACCGCGCGGTACTTTTCCATGTCCACCGGCAGAAAATGGCCGTCGGGACAGAGTCGTTTTGCGCGAACGCCCGGCATGGCGGAGAACACGCCAAAGGTTCGGGCCTCGTACGAAGCCGCGCAGACCACACCGCGCTTGCCTCCACCACCGACGATCACCGGCTGGCCTCGTAACTCGGGGCGATCGCGTTGCTCGATGGACGCATAGAAGGCGTCCATGTCGACGTGCAGGATGGTTCGGGGCCAAGACATTATGAACAACCTAATTGATCCGGACCGTCGGGTCGAGTTTTCGGTGCGAATGTGACGGATGGTCCTTTCATTCCCGCTCAATTTCAGAGCTTACATCGGGACGAAAATGGAAATCGAAGAATCCCCGCTTAAGGAACGGAGATGTATGCTTCGCCAAAAATCTCACGACATGCCAAACGATTCCGTATCGGAACCGGCGGGGTTCGTCGGGTGGTGGTGAGTGGACGGGGGGTGTCATGAACTTTCTCGCTGTCGTGTCCGACATGCCGGTCTTGAATCTACCGCAAATCGACCTTCTTTGGATGGGTCTATGTGCGTTTTTGGTGGTGTTCATGCAGGCGGGCTTCCTGTCCCTCGAGGCGGGCTTGGTGCGTTCGATCAACCGCATCAATGTCGCGATTAAAAACCTGTCCGACTTCATTTGTTCGACGGTCTCCTACTTTTTGGTTGGCTTCGGTTTGATGTTTGGCGGCAGCATCATGGGCTTGTTCGGCGGCGGAGCACCGCTAAGTTTGGGGGGGGCAGAGAGCCCCGGTCTGCTGCTGTTTGTGATGTACCAAGCCGCGTTCTGTGGCACCGCCGCCACCATCATCTCCGGTGCCGTCGCCGAACGAATGCAATTCTCGGCCTATCTCGCCTTGGCCATCTTTACCTCGACGCTCACCTATCCGATTATCGGCCACTGGATTTGGGGCGGCACGGTTCTGGGCGAACCGGGCTGGCTGAAGGCGCTCGGCTTCATCGACTTCGCGGGAGCGGCGGTCGTCCATGTGGTTGGTGGGGCAGCCGCATTGGCGGCGGTTATCGTGCTGGGTCCCCGCAGCGGACGCTTCGGTGAAAAGCGCCGCGATTTGCGCTCCAACGATCCGACCTTTGCAGCCCTTGGTGTGATGATCATCTGGCTCGGATGGTTCGGCTTCAACGGCGGCAGCACGCTGGCGTTTTCGCGCGATGTGCCACGGGTGCTGATCAATACTCTGCTGGGCGGCGGCGCCGGAGGTATCGCCGCTCTGCTGGTGGGGCCCGGACTGGATGGTGGAAAGTTCACCGTGATGCCATTACTCTCTGGCGTGCTCGCCGGTCTGGTTGCAATCACGGGAGGGGCCTTGTTTTTTACGCCGCTCGAGGCCCTATGTATTGGCTTCATCGGCGGCGTGATTGCGATCGCAGGCATCTCGCTGTTGGAGCGATGGCGGATCGACGATGTGGTGACGGCGATCCCAGTCCATTTATTCGCTGGGATCTGGGGCGTCTTGGCGGTCGCCGTATTTGGCGGAGGCGATGGGCTCGCAGCGTGGGCCAACCGGAGTCGCGTGGCATTTCTCTGGGTTCAATTTCTTGGCGTCGCCGTGGCTGGCCTTGCTGCCTTCGGAGCCACGTTCGGCTTCTTGCAGGTGTTGAAACGCACCACCGGGATTCGGGTCGATGCCGAGGCCGAACGAGTGGGGTTGAACATCAGTGAGCATGATGCCGGGACAGCCACCAACGACCTGATCGAGGCAATGCACGATCAACTCGCAACGGGAAATTTCAATCAAGCGATCGTGGCCGAGACCGGGACCGAGGTGGGGCAAATCACCACCATGTATAACCATGTGGTTGGACAAGTTGCGAGTCTGTCGGAGGACGAACGACGACTGCGTCAATCGATTCAGACCACCAACGAACGTCTCCGCGTTCAACGCGATATTTCGCGGGCCTTGTCGCGCAGTGGTTCGGCGGTCGAGGCGCTTACAGAAACTCTGCCTGTTCTGCTACGGTCTGGCGAATTCATTGGTATCCGCATCCTGCAAGTCAGTCCGGTTGACGACGCCAGTGCAGCGGAAGTGCAACACCAACTGCTGGCGTCCTGCTGGTTGCATGATGGCAGATTGTGGCAGAACCCCGAACAATCAGCGCCAGCGAGTGCCACGGATCGGTTAGGACCATGGCAGTTCTCGGACGAATTTGCCGAACCCGTTTCCATCACGCAGCGGCGCGTCTCGAAGCGCGACCTCTCGTGGTCGGCTTCTGGGCAGGGCGAGACGGACGGACCGGTCGAAGGCAGCGGCGGACCGTTGGTAATCAAACTCGCTCTGGCCGAACCGATTTTTGTTGGCGACCGGGTGTCGGCCGTCGCCATCTTTTACTCGATGCACGAGTGCTTGGACGCGTTCGCGGAAGGCGGACTCGTCGACGGTTTGCTCTCCGAACTCGCCTATCTGCTCGAACGGGACGTTCGCGAGGCGGCGTTGAAAAGCGCCCTCAAGGCCGCCGAGGCCGCCGCCCAAGCCAAGGCGGATTTTCTCGCGATGATGAGCCACGAAATCCGAACCCCGATGAACGGGGTCTTCGGCATGTCTCAGTTGCTCGCGCAGACTGGGTTGGACCAAGAGCAACATTCCTACGTGGCGACAATACGGGAAAGCGCCGACGCGCTTTTGGTCGTGATTAACGACATTCTTGATTTCTCCAAATTCGACAGCGCAAATTTCCATTTGGAGGTTCGGGATTTCCTCCTCGAGGACGTGGTTGCCGGTGCGATAGAACTGCTGATGCCGAAGGCTTCAAACAAAGGCTTGGAACTGATGTTTTCCTTGGACCCTCGGTTGCCGGCGGCCGTTGCGGGCGATGCCATTCGCCTCCGCCAGATCCTGATCAATATTCTTGGTAACGCGGTAAAATTCACCAGCGAGGGCACGGTGTTTGTGAAGTTGATGCCAGCCGATTGCGACAGTCCAGGCCGCCTCGCAATCCACTGTACGATCGAGGACTCCGGCATCGGAATTCCGGCGGATATCGTGCCAAACTTGTTCGACAGCTTCACCCAAGCCGATTCCTCGACCACACGGGAATACGGCGGCACTGGGCTTGGCCTGGCGATTTGCCGGAAACTTGTCACGGCAATGCAGGGCAAGATCTGGGTGGAGAGCAACGTGGGCGAAGGGTCGACCTTTCATTTCACCGCCCGGTTTGCTCCTGCAAGTGTGCAACCGCTAACGCCAGCGGGGGGCGATGCCTCCGAAATGATCGGCCGTCGCGTGCTGGTGGTCGACGACAACGAGACCAATCTCGAGATTCTTGAAAAGCAACTGGTCCTGTGGGGAATGGAACCGGTGGTGCTTTCCGATCCGATGAAATTGGAGGGGGTCTTGGCGCATGAGTCCGCGTTCGATCTCATCTTGCTCGACTTCCACATGCCCGGACGAGACGGGGTAGAAGTCGCCTCGATCGTACGCCAGGATCCGGTCCATTCCGCGACTCAAATGGTGTTGCTCTCCTCCGTCGAACCCGAACTTCTGCGTCCCCGAGCGAGTGAGATCGACCGTCTGTTTCATGCTCATTTGACCAAGCCGCCTCGATCCAAGACCTTGTTCAAGACCATCCACGACGCACTGGTCGTTGTGCCCGTGACCAACTCGGTTCCACTTCTTGCCCCGAGCTTAGCCGAACAGCCGCCGAAGCTCTCGCCGACGTTTGGTCGAGATCATCCCTTACGTATTCTGCTGGTCGATGACAACGCGATCAATCGGAAGCTCGCCTCTTTGATGCTGAAAAAACTCGGCTACGGCCCCGTCCTAGTCACCAGCGGTAAAGAGGCACTCGCGGCGGTATCCGAACAGGCCTTCGACCTCGTGCTGATGGATGTGGAGATGCCAGACATGGACGGACTCGAGACAACCCAGGCGATTCGAGCCAAAGGCGGGCGCTGTGCGGAATTAAACATTATCGCCCTGACCGCCGCCGCGCTGTTGGAGGATCGCGAACGCTGTCTCGCGGCGGGGATGAACGATTACATCACCAAGCCCCTCTCGCAAAAGGAGTTGCTTCGGGTGTTGGCTAATGCGCACGCCATTGACCACGCCGAAACCCCGCCCGCCAGCGAAGTCTCGCCGCTTGACAAGCCTGCACTGGGGGGCAACGGATCGTCGGCGGTGACGTCGATTGGATCAGACGAATTGACCTTGATCACGGACGGAGATCCGACCGTGGAGCATGAATTGCTGTCCACCTTTTTGGACGACATGGCCCGAACCGAGCACATCCTCAGCGCCAACCTGAAAGCGGGCGCTTGCAAACCTATCGGTCTCGCCATGCATTCGGTGAAGTTTCCGATGTTGATTTTCGGATCCAAAGAACTCTCCGATCTCAGCGGCATGATCGAGACGCAAGCCCGCGCCGGTGATTTAGCCTCGATCTGCGCCACCGAGTCCCAGTTCCTCGAACGGAGTGCCTTGTTCCGGCGAGCTCTCAACCTTCGTCTCGCTGAACTTTCCGAGTTGATGACCTGAAAAACAACAACCCGATCGTTTCAAAACAAAGAAAACAAAGAATGGTTCGCATTGAAACCGGTGTGGTCGAAGACGCCTCGTGCGAGGTCCTGAGGACTCGCCGCTTGAACTGGGCCGTGGTTTTCATGCGCCAATTTTGGTGTTGAATCGCCCTACACGCCGCTTCTTGGCAAGGGGGGCTTGTCAGACCCGCTGATGTTCGGCATCGTTCGTGCATGCCGGCTAAAAACTTCACCCACCTCCACTTCCACACTCAGTATTCGCTCCTCGACGGGGCCTGCAAAATCAAGGAGGCGGTGAAGCACGCCAAGAGTCTGGAGATGCCCGGGCTCGCGATTTCCGACCACGGCGTGATGTACGGCGCGATCGAATTTTACCGCACCTGCATGGCCGAAGGCATCAAGCCGATCATCGGTTGCGAGATGTACATCACCGACAACCGGATGACCGAACGCAAGCGCGAGGCGAACGGCAAACAGTCGTTCCACCTGCTGCTGCTCGCCAAAAACCTCACCGGCTACAAAAACCTCATCCGCCTCACCTCTGGCGCGCACCTCGAGGGCTTCTATTACAAGCCGCGCATCGACAAAGAATTTCTCGCCCAGCACAGCGAAGGACTGATCGGCACCACCGGCTGCCTCGCCGGCGAAGTGCCGCAGTTGATCATGGATGGCGACGTCGCCGGCGCGCGCGAACGCATGGGCGTGTACGAGGACATTCTCGGCAAGGAAAACTACTTCGTCGAACTGCAGGACCACGGCTTGTCCGAACAACGCATGGTCAATCAGGAGCTGATAAAAATCGCTTCGCAGGAAGACATGAACCTGATCGCGACCAACGACGTCCACTACGTGAAGCGGCAGTACGCGGAGGCCCACGAAGTGATGCTGTGCATGCAGACCGGTTCGGTGATGAGCGATCCGAAGCGTCTGAAGTATGGCTCCTACGAGTTTTACATGAAGTCGGCGGACGAGATGTGGGAGCTGTTCGGCAAGGATCATCCCGAGGCGATTCACAACACGGTCAAAATCACCGAGATGGTCGACACCGATCTCGGACTCGACCGCGGCGACGTGCATTTCCCGAACTTCGACTTGCCCGAAGGCCACGATCCCGAGAGCTATCTGCGTCATCTCGTTCAAGAAGGCATCGCCAAGCGTTACGACATCGTCGACTTCAACAAGCCCAAGACCGAGTTCGAAACGACGGTGCGCGACCGGATCGAAACCGAGATCGAAGTCATCCGCATGAAAGGCTTCCTCAACTACTTTATCGTGGTCGCCGACTTTACCAACTGGGCCAAGGACACGGGCATTCCGGTCGGTCCCGGACGCGGTTCGGGCGCGGGTTCGATCGTCGCCTACTCGCTCAACATCACCACCGTCGACCCGCTGAAATACGGGCTGCTGTTCGAACGTTTCCTCAATCCCGAACGCGACAGCCCGCCCGATTTCGACATCGATTTCTGCATGACCAAGCGCCCGCAGGTCATCGAATACGTGAAGAACAAGTACGGCATGGAGAATTGCGCCAACATCATCACCTTCGGCACCATGGGCGCCAAAAGTGTGATCCGCGACTTGGCGCGCGTCCTCGAAATCCCCCTCAATGAAGCCGACCGGCTCGCCAAACTCGTCCCTGACAAACCCGGCACGACGCTCGCATCGGCGATGGAAGACAGCCCCGATTTCCGCAACGCCGTCAACGCGGATCCGAGCGCCAAGACGATCATGAAATACGCGCCGATGCTCGAAGGCCTGATCAAGAGTTGTGGCGTTCACGCGGCCGGCATCGTCATGGGCGAAATGCCGCTGATCGATCTAGTGCCGCTGTCGCGCGACAAAGAGGGCATGCCGATCACTCAGTACGAGATGGCCACGGTCGAACAGACCGGGCTGCTGAAGATGGACTTCCTCGGACTGAAAACCCTGACGGTGGTGCAAGAGGCGCTCGATAATATTGAAAAAAGCACCGGCGAAAAACTGATCGCCGACGACCTGCCGTTGGACGATGAGAAGTCGTTCGAGCTGCTTACTGCTGGCGATACCGTCGGCGTGTTCCAGGTCGAGTCCGGCGGCATGCAGGACATGTTGCGCAAGTTCAAGCCGAAGAAGTTCGAAGACATCATCGCGTTGATCGCCTTGTACCGACCGGGTCCGATGCAATTTATTGAAGATTTCATCGCGCGTTCGCTTGGCTTGGTCGAAGTGAAGTACGACCATCCATTATTAGAGACGATTCTCAAAGAAACGCACGGTTATATGGTCTATCAAGAGCAAGTGCAGCGGGCTGCCAATCTGTTGGCCGGTTACACGCTGGCGCAGGGCGATATTTTGCGTCGTGCGATGGGCAAAAAGAAGGCCTCGGTGATGGCGGCGCAGCGTGAGATGTTCGTGAATGGTTGCAAAGAAGTGAACGAAATCCCGGCGAAGTTGGCGGGCAAAATCTTCGATGATATCGAACAATTTGCCGGCTACGGATTTAATAAATCACACTCGGCTGCGTACGCGGTGATTACGATGCAGACCGCTTGGTTGAAGGCGCATTATCCGCGTGAATTTATGGCTGCGTTGATGAGTTGCGAGATGGGCAATCCGGAAAAACTAAGTTGGTTTATTGGCGAAGCGTTGAAAATGGAAATCGAAGTGCGTCCGCCGGATGTAAACAATTCAGATGACCGTTTCCGGGCCGAAACGGATGGCATTCGGTTTGGTTTGTCCGGGGTGAAAAACGTGGGGCAGGGCGCGGTGGAGGAGTTTGTGAAAGAACGCGAAAGCGGCGGCCAGTTCGAGGGTCTGACTGATTTTTGCATGCGCGTGGATTCGTCCGTGGCGAAGAAAAATACCTTGGAAGCGCTGATTCTCTGTGGCGCGTTCGATTTTAGCGGCAACAACCGAGCCGCGATGGCGGCCGGGGTCGAAGCGATCATGGGCCGCGCCGCCGCCGATCTGAAAGACAAGCTGGCGGGGCAGGGGAACTTGTTCGATCTGATGGCGCCGCCTGAGGGTGATGTTGGTAAAACAAAAGACGAGTTGCCTGACGTCGATCCGTTCGACGACCGCGTTCGTCTAGCCAAGGAAAAGGAACTCGTCGGCTTCTACATTTCGGGCCACCCGTTGAAAGAATACGAATGGGCGCTGAATACCTTTTCTCTCTTAGAATTGACCGAACTCGCCGACCAACCGCAAGGCACAATCACCCGCGTGGGCGGACTCGTCACCGCGTATCGAAAATTGTATACGAAAAAGAATCAGGACCCGATGTGCGCGTTTACCTTGGAAGGCATTCGCGGCACCATTGAAGTGGTGATGTTCCCCGATCACTATCGCAATTTCGGCGAGCACATCGGTCCGGATGTGGCGATCATGATGGCCTGCGAACGCATGGATGAGGATAATAAAGTCCAATGCCACGAAGCCTATCCTCTTGGGGAGGCGCACAAGCACTATTGTGAAGGTATGGCGATCCACTTTGACGGTGAAAATTTAGATGAAAAGCTAATGGATGAGCTGCGCAATCTCATCGAACGCCACCCCGGCGACATCCCGCTCGAACTCCGTATGATGATGGATACCGCCGTGGTCGCCGTCGTCCCCGAACAACGTCTCTGGGTCGAACCCAACAGCGCCCTCGGCGACGCGCTCGGCGCCTTAGTGGGTTCGGAGAATATTGAGACGAGTATTTTGCAGACGCCGCGCAAGCGGGTCATCGAACGCAATTTCATGCGTTCGAAGTCGGCGTAGATGTCCGATGAGCCCGAATGAAAAAAACCGAGCTCTGGAGCTTCAGTCCTTGATCGCAGAAGGAGGTCCGATCATTCTTTGAACATGACTCATCATGCCCCTTCTGCTTTCGTTTGCGTTTCTCGGCTGCGGTAGCCGGCAAGCCTCCAAGTTGGCAAATGGACCCATTGAGGTGGATGCGGAGCAGAGGAGCATGGCATCCCTGCTCAAATTGAGAGTCGTTGCCTTCCGGTTTGCTTTGCCTGACGATGAGAATTTTTCACTCATTCAGGACGGAGAGTTCGATGGCGGGTCGCTGAGCAAGCTCAAGAAGAAGGAAGCTGAACTGACGGAAAATCAGGTCGAAACCTTAGTCGAAGCAGTTTTCGGATCACATAAAGAGACTAGTAGTGCTGCATGTTATGACCCCCACCACATCTTTCTTTTCTTCAACGATTCGGATAAACTGATCCAAGTGGTTGAGGTTTGTTTTTCCTGCACGAATTTACGTGCCTAGCCCGTTGTTGATGAATCGCAATGGAGGCGACACGATTTCAGGGCCTTGGCGCGGCTCTGCGACGAAATCGGAATCGGCGTGGGTTCGGATATGACGGCCGAACAATTTATTCAATTGTGGGATGCGCGGAACGGATCTTGATATTCCTCAAAAGTTTGAAAAGAGCCGCGTTAGCGGTGGCACCCTGAATAGCCCCGGCTGCCGCCCGCAGGGCAAGGCCGGGGGCAGGCACAGAGTTAGAAAAGTAGCCGCGTAGCGGTGACACAAAAGCGTTGGCTACAAGAGCGCTTGGATATCACAAATAGCGCTCATCAAATTCAATGCCGTGCTCGATTAAAAGCCGACGGTACTCGGTTAAGAAATCTTCCTTCTCATGGTGCTCTTTCTGATTTGTGACGTATTCTATCAAGCGATCTCTGTCAGACCACGACACCGTGAACGCGCCGTATCCGTTTTGCCAACCCGGCCATTTGTCGAACACCATTTCACGTCGAATCCAACCGGAGGAT
>Ga0209186_1001465_pt1 | contig 17490 bp, 27 predicted proteins | sample SidtaG_FD_187426 | JGI IMG/M metagenome (GOLD analysis project Ga0209186, IMG submission 187426) | Marine algal microbial communities from Sidmouth, United Kingdom - Sidmouth_Male2 metaG (SPAdes) (version 2) | ecosystem: Host-associated > Algae > Red algae > Unclassified | place: Sidmouth...
GGAAGGGGGGGGGGGGGGAAGGCCGGCCATCGGCGGTGGCCAGTGGCACGGCCGGGGCCCGCACAACCAGAAAAGCCGACACGGTGGGGCGGGGAGGGGGCAGAAAAAAAGCGGTGGCGGGCGCGAGGGGTGGGGGCGACACCACCGGAGCCGGCGGACGCCGCAGCAACCGGCGACGGCGACGACGGGTCACCACGACGACGGTGGTGGTCAGCGGGGGGGGAGGCGGCGTGCCGATCGCGGGATCATCGACAGCTGTCGGGTGGTACTTTTATCCTCATCGGTTCCTCACATTTTCAAACTACGAAATATGGGGAAACCGGCCGCCGACGGCAAGATTGACCACCTCACCGTCACCAATGAAATTCAAAGCCACCAATAGATCTCATGGATCACCTTCAGGCACTCGTCTTCAAGAAAACGTGGACTGCGATTTGAATCGAAAATGAAATCAAGTTGGGCATGGGCCACAAGGGACTTGATCCCACGACGAGGCTCCTTGGCGCGGGTCTCTGTCGACCCCTGGCACACAGTCGGACCGTGGGTCATGGAACTGGTGCCGCCAACCCGTGCGTCGCTTTGTGGCCCACAGCTGTCCTTGTTTGAGGCATGCTGGACAGCTATTCCTGGCGTGAGTGAGATCTTTTTGACTCTTTACGCGACCGTGCGTTCAATCTGGCACGTGGCGCCAGTTGTACGCAAGTGCGTTGTGTTTTCGTGTCATTGTGGATCCCAGCCGAGTGCGCGGTTTTTTGGAGAACGGCAGTAGGGGGGTTCACGAACGAAAATTGAGCTAGCCAGCCAGCCAGCCAGCCAGACTATGGGACACTCATACGAATGTCAGGCGGGCTCGCACGAACTCGGTGAACACACTGTACAGATAGGCTGGTCAGATGTCATCCTGCAAAGGAGTTATCAATAAAGTTCTGAATCGCTGATGTCAGCGTACGTAGCGGCTCGTCGGCGACTCTTCGACACATCTCATGGGCACTCCGGTGCTGACAAGAGCCGCCGCGCATCTTGGGGCGCCCCATCCCGTCGTCGCAAGGGCACCGTTGCTCATCGACACCCACGATGGTGCGCGTGTCGCAACGGCAGGTGGCCATGCGGCGAGCTGAGCGATGCGTGCGGCTTCTGTGTGTTCTCTCGGCGCTCGAGGTGACGGGGAGGATGCGCCTGCGCAATATGGAGCGCCTGTGGCCTCCTTTGTCTTTGCTTTTCCTTGCACGAGAGCGATCGCGGCTCCGCACCCTGATGCAGCAGAGATACCTGCGGATGAGTAGGGATTCTGTTCCCAAAAGTTCCAGCTGGCTCCTCTACGTCCTGCCTTCTTTGCCTGAGCAGTACTGGCGTTTGTACATGCGCATGGACCGCTCCACCTATGCGCATGTGGCCGGTCTGCTGGAGCCACACCTTCGAAGGTCACGACGGCGTACACGGCGGGCAATGTCTGTTGACCTTATCCAAAAGGTGGGCCTCTATCGCCTTGGGCACTACGGCATCTCAGCCAGTACGTGATTTTGAGCAGCCCATTGCAAATAATGTTTTTTTGCTATCAGGCGTGTTCTTTTTCCTCTCGCTCTACTCCCCCTGTTGTGGTCTCTGACCTGGTCCCTTTTATTCCTTTTTAATTTCTTTTTTATTCTTTTTGCTCTGTTTTCCCATTGGGTCTTTTCAGGTGTCGTGGAGGTCGCAAACCTCTGCGGCATTAGTCCAGGGTCCGTCAACAACTGAACCATGCGGTTCATGCGCGATGTGAAGAAGCTGGGGAAAGACAACATAGTGTTGCCATCCCCGCAGACGCGCCAGGACCTGGAAGACTACGCGTGGCAGGCGTTTGGCTTCCGCGGGTGCATCGGCTCGACAGATGGCTCACAGGTGCCATTGACGTACGCCCCGCGTACGCAACCGTGGACGTACTGGGACCGCCACGACCGGTACAGTATCCACGTGCTGTTGGTGTGCGATCATCACCGAAACATCATCTCTGTGACGCTGGGGTTCACCGGGGCTGCGGGCGATGCGCTGGTACAGCACCATGCGGCCTGATCACAACGCCTAGTTGAGCATTTCTCTCTTCTTGAGCATCTCTTGGGTGAAAAAGGAATGCACTACACTGTGCGGGTGGTTGGCCCGTACAAAGGGACCGAAGGTGAGTCAAAGCCCAATAAGAACTTCAACTGGCAACTTGCTCGTTTACGCGTTGTTTCTGAGCACACCTTTGGAATGTTGAAGGGGAGATGGGCGAGCTTGCGTGAGTTGCCTCTTCCCATTGGAAGTGAGAGGGAATTTCTGCGGGCTTTGGACTGGGTGATGGCGTGCTGCGTGTCGCATAAAGTGTGCAACTCCGTTGTAGATGGAGATATGCCTGTGGCCATTTACACTGATGCGCCTTTTGACCCGATGCCGGCGGATGATGGAGCCGATGAGAGTCGCACACGGGTCAAGCGGGATGTTTTGACATTTATGAAGGCCACGGGTCTTTACAAATACTGAGTGCAACGGGATTCTGTCTCGTGTTCGTTGGAATTTTGCCTCAGGTACAATCACAGGAAAGAATAAAGTGTTCTCAGAACTGTCACTCGTTCCCACGCTTCCCAGCAGCAGCCCGCATAGTCCTAGTTGCCGCCCGTTTGCATCAGTTGCACTCCGGACGGCTGAGCCCGCCCCCCCCCTGCACAGTGGGCAACGTGGCTCCGGAATTGCTGCCACTGTCGCCAACTTGCATCATTGCCTACACAAATGTGCCTCAAATATAGGACACAAACATCTATGAGCCCCGCGGACTATGGCACATTGCTCCACCTGTAGACCTGAGCCGCGTTCACGCCATCCCCATGGCCTCCATGCTCAGATTGGCCAGTCGCACGATCACCGCCACCCCCACTCGACGGACACCCGCCCCCAATCGCCGTGCCCCGACTCGCCGTACCCGCACTCGCCGATCCTCCACTCACTACGCCCGCACTTGTCGGTGTCCCGCTCCCATTTGAGGCACCCGCAGTCCCATGCGCCATGCCATGTCCCGAGACAGACACGCTCCTCCCCACACCCATCAACAAGTCAAGCACAGCAGGGTCCTTAGTCTCACGAATCAGATCCGCGCACAGCTTCAGCTGCACCGCCGCTACCGCGTTCTGCTCCTTGGCCAACTCGTGCTTGAGGCGCATCATCTCTTTCTCTTGCTACCTCTGCGCCTCCGCGGCCGCGGCGGCGTCCCGCCAGGCTGCCGCCTCAGCCGTCTTCGCGACCTCGGCAGCGGCTGCGGCATCGCGACGGGCCGCCGCGTCCACTTGCATCTGCACAAAGACGAGCGCCACCGACGCCTGCTCCTGGTCCTTGCCCTGGTTGTTGTCTACCAAGCTCACCAGCTACTTGATGAGGGGATCCCCACCACCGTCTGCCTTCGAGACCGCTCGCGCGGAGCGCCCAGATGATCCCACACGGCGAGCAGGCGGCTGCCCAGGGTTGGTCGAGAGCGTGGAATGGGCAGGAGACCGAGCAAAGGCCCCACTACGAGAGGACGGCGAGATACTTGGTCGCAGATGTGGGGGCAGTACACCGACAGTGGACTCGGAGGACCTCTATGACGATGCAGTACCACAACCGCTTGTAGTTGACTGGGAGCTGTCAACGGAATTTTCCGGATCCCCGGCAGACCCGAGGTTGACCACGGCCGTCTTCTGTGTCACACCTGTCATCAAGAGGAGGTACTCGCCCATCTTGACAAGCCCTGCCATATCCTTCTTGCTCATGCGCCACGCCTTCGCCTTGTCCTCGTCCATCACCTCATACACGTCCTCCAAGTCCCTGGTACCCGCCCCGGTGGGGCTCGCGTTTTGGCGCACCTGCATGTACTTGCGCACCTGTTCGAGGACCCCTGGATGGCCGTCAACTTGTGAGGCACCCCCGCCTTGTTGGCAGTACGCTTCTGAATGTAAGTCGCCGCGTTCTTAACAGGGAGCTGTAGGTTGGTACCCTCTTTGCCAAGTTTCTTCTTACCGAACGCTGTCCACTCCTTAACAAGAAACAGGCGCGCGTCAGCCTTGAACCTGCCAGCCTCTTTGCCGTCTTCTTGCCTCGCCCGAGCTGCATTGGCGCGCGCCACGGCCGCCGACGCCGCCGCCGTCTTGTGCTTGTTTTTCTTGTCCGTTCGAGTCTGCCGACCATTGTGGTTGGGGCCGGTACGGCGACGCCGTTTATGCCGGCGTGCCACTTCGCAGCTTGAGGCGCTTGTGCCCGAAAAGAGTGGGATGGTGCTCGCCTCGACGGGCGACGAGCGACGCCGTGCATCCGACCGACCGGGATCGCTTCCGACATTTCGGTCGCCAAACATATTGGAAGTGCCAATCTCAAACTGGTCGGCGTCATCCCGACGGACCGACCCACCATCGGCAGAGCCACCCATCTTGTACAAAAGTGCCCCGCCGGAGGGCACGCCCCGAAACGGATCGTTGAGTGCAGCGCCACTTGTGGCGGCAGAAGTGGCGCTGGCGGCCATCACCAGCTGGTCGCAATGGTGACCAGCCCCCACAAGCGGCCGCGGCGTCAAACGGCCACTGGGGAATAGCATCGGCACGCCGGCGCTGCCATGTGCGACCAGCGCATGTGAGCGCGTCGAAGGATCTCTGGTCCCTCCCGCCGCGACGCGTGGGGTGAGCGGGACCGCACGTGGCTCGCCACCCGCATGATGAGGAACCCGGGCGGGGAGGTGGGCGTGCCGCGCACCGTCTCGGAGAATGTGGGAGATGGGGGGCGGCCGCGGGGGACCGCCGTCCATGATGCCCGCTTCCCTGATACAGACAACCACTGTATAAAAACACGCACACCGACATGGAAGCCCACGTAATGAGACCACGTGCCAGCCACAATGAGACAGGAAGAGTAAGAACCAGTGTCGCAGAGGCCTACATACAAGTCGAGCTCGTCGCAACGGCAGACCAACTCCATCGGGCATGCGTCGACTGCGCTGACGGCAACGACTCGAGCACACAGCTCGGGTGCCCGCACAAACTCAATACAGGAACAAACAGGAGGTAGCTGTACTCACCTCAAATAGAGCTGTTGGAAACAAACAAGGGGGAATCTCGAGCCCCGTCTTCACAGCAGAAAGCGTCACAACTGGACCTCCTTGGTCTCCTGTGACTCGCGCAGTGACTGTGTGCCAATTTTAGGGGCGGGGGGCGGCGGGGAACGGTGGGGGCGGCGAAGGTATGGGCGGTCGTCGCGATCTAGCTCCACGTTGCCTGTGCACAGAGGTGGGTCGCAGCGCAGCCGATGCAAAAGGGCACCCCAAGGCGCCTGCGTGGCGTACCAGACGCAAACAGCCCACGGCCGCGCGACGCTCGACGCCGCTGTGAGAACGCGGCATTGGCTGCATTCGGCACCGGCGCCTGTGCCCGTGGGGTCTTGACACACCCTCGGCGATAATCCGCGTCGTGCGTGTGTCTGCCGAACAGCTCGTGGCCAATCCAGGGCATGCGAGAGGGTACCCACAAGGGCGCTAGCAGACGCGCTGTACGTTGTGGGGATCCTTGGACGCAGGAAGGGCTGCGGATGGCAGTCTGCACGCAAGTCCGCGTTCGTTGGCGCGACGTTACTCGTGTGGACGTCGCCGTGGGGCGCTGTTGACCAGCAAGGCATCAACGCTGAGTCTCTTTCGGCGATTGATCCAATAAGGGTGCGACTATTTGCGGCGGCCAGCAACGTTGCTTACATCAGGTTTTCCGTGGCTGGCCGGCCCAGATGTTCGGTGGAGCCGCAGAGCTGGGCCACCTAGTGATTTTTGACCGATCTGACAGATTGAATCGATTGACTGCCCGACTGGTTTGCTGGCTGGCTGGCTGGCTGGCTGGCTGATTGCGTTCGTGAACCTGCCTAGTACAGCCGTACTCCCAAAAATCCCGCACTCCAACTGTTGCAAGAGAGTGTCCAAGCGGCCTCTGCGGGGTCGTAGAGGCCGAATTGGAACTCTTTTGCAACTGTTGGAGTGCGGGAATTTTGGGAGAACGGCTGCATGCCGTTTGGTATTCTGAGACTCACTGCTTCTGCTGAGCTTCGTGCGTTTCGTGAGATGTACAAAACGAAAAATACCGTACTGTATGGGGTGTGCCGCGAATTGAACGCGGGACCTCTCGCACCCTAAGCGAGAATCATACCACTAGACCACACACCCTGACATATTTCTTGATCGGCGTAGAGGTGTGACATTCTTTATACGTATCGGTGCGCAAACAAGTACTGCAGGCCAAGTTCGTCCTCGAGTTCTTCACAGGGCCCGAAGACCCCTCCTCCACAGTCCTGGGCGGGTCACCAGATCTGAACACGCGTCGTACCCATCGGCGACGGCGCGGACAGTGGACCCACACAGCCACTAAAACCGCCGTCAAGAACTCCAGCTGGGCGGCCGACGCGCGCGGCGACATCGGCGCATCCCGCAGCCAAGCCCCTGTCAGCAACCCCAACCGGCAGTACGTCCTGGAAACCAGCGAGGGGAAGGCGTCCGGCGGCGTGGTGGCCCGAAGGGCTGCGGTATACAAATCCACCTTGGCTCCTTCCCGCACCATCGCCACAACCTCCCGCAGCGGCTCCGCCATTACTCGTGCCGGGAGCACATGCACGCAACATTGACGTCGTCGCCGCCCGGAAGGCTGCGTTGCCACCGAGAAGACAGCAGTCGACGAAGTTCCCTATGGCACGGACTAGCCCTCCGGGTCAGAAGAAAGCGGAGTCATGAGCAGAACGTTGCGGATATGCTGCATCAGCGTAGCATGCAAGTCACACGCGCCGTACACGAGGAAAGCCTCGTCGGTTGCCTGTCGAAAATTTGCCGATCTTGGGGATGTGGTTCAAGATAGAGCGTCCGCCTCAGCTCCTCACGGCTCCTGACATGTGCTTTCTTGGGCTCATGCGCAAACAGCTGAAACCGCGACGACTCAGGTGGGGAACCGTAGGCGAGTTGACAACTGTCTTAAAGTGGCCTGATTGTGCACCATAATCGTCGTTTCCTTGTCGTTGTGCCACTGGGTGACGTACCGCGCCGTAGGAAGCTAGAAGGCTGTGCCAGTGACCTTGACCGTGAACAGAAGCCGGCCACGATGAATTTGACGCGCTCTGGGATCAGCCCGAGCTGGACGGGTCGGACGGCGCCGCGGGAAAGCAGGCCTTCCAACTCTGAGAGTGCCGCAGCTTGGAACGCGGCTGTTGGGATATGAAGGTCCCATTGTGCGACTCTATCTGTCCGGTGGACCCCGTCGGACTGCGTCAGATAGGGTACATCCCGCTGTTACAGAGAGAGCGTACAACTCTCGTCTCCCGCGGTAGCAAGAAGTTTCTCACACTCGATGACGGTATCGAGCGTGCGCCAGAGGTCGACTGGAGTGGTAGCAGACCCGGCCGTCGGCGCCGCCATTACGGAGGGTCCGAAACCGGGAGTCAGATCGAGTGTCACCTTCGGCCTTCGTTCCCACGGTGACTCCGGTGGGAAACTTTGTTTCCCTGCGTGACCACCGGGGACACCGGCGCCACTCCCAGACTCCACAGACCCCCGGCTGTCTGGAAAACGCGCCTCGGGCTGAGACAGCGGGGGGTGAAACGGCCGTACGTGGACCGCGTTGAAAGCTCGAAGCGCGGCCCCGAATTCCAACCACATGAGATTGTCGCGATGGGACGCCACCGTGTAGGGACCGACCCACTGGTCTGCCGGTGGCTCTCGTTCAACTAAGACCCGCGCACAAAGGACAAGCGGCTTGTCGGCCCCCGCTGTGATCGCAGCACGTAGGCCGACTCCCCAATCTATCGCGCGCCACGGGGGCATGCATTTCAGTGCGTGCCGTCTCTGCGGATCCCATTCGTGCGGGAGCACAGCACGCCCAGCCCCAGGGAGGGGGGCGTACGTACCGTATGCCCGATAGTCCCGAGTTAGGACCCCGGGAGAAACATCGAAACCGGCAGCACACAACTGGTGTGACCGGGCAATCCCCCTGACGTACACGACACAGCGCTGCTGGAGCCGAATGTTTACTTGGTGGGCGAAGGGGGTCGGGGCCAGCACCGTAGACCTCCTCCGCTATATACCCTCGGAAACCCCGCCCAGCACACGCAAAAAGGGGTCCCAATACACACACGCACCCCGACCCACCAGAGCCACCCACTCCCCCTGGGAGTGGAAGGTAGTAAACAACGCATCGCCCCCACGCATACGAAGCCCAGTAAATAAGCAAGGCATGAATCGAATGCAAGATGAAAACCCAGGGAAGTTAGAAAGATGAAACGGTTACCCGATTTGGGTACACACTTCCGAATTTCGGTATTCCAGCTAGTTGCGTGTTAGTCCGTTATCTCGGCCATTGAGTCAGTGGTCCTCTGCCCAACTCTCCTGATGACTTGGCTGGGCAAGTGGCCTTGCGCCCGTGTTGCCCGCTGCGATCTCGGCCTCTAGTCGAGCCAGATCTGGACAAGTGACCAGTGTAAGTGGGGTACTACCACAATTCGGTCCTGTTCTGCAGGTAGGCGCACCGTCATGACGCGGATGAGCGGGACGAACACAAACGCAAGCAGGGTGGAGGAGAGCCCAAGATGATCAACTGTAAGGTTCATGGCCGAGAGGGTCAACGACAGGACCGCGGCCGGTGGGACGTCATGGTGATCGGCCTTCACCCGGAGATAGACTTGCCGCATGTTGGCATGATATCATTCGTCTGCTCGGAGGGAGCATTTCGACTCCACACCGTACTCAAGGTGCCGCATTTCAGCCACTGGAAGCAGCGCACGCCACCCTTGGGAAAAATACCGGCGCGCCTGGTCGGTTTGCATGACCTCCGGGTGACCTGAATGGGCATGCACACATGTGACTGTTGGGGCCCTGTGGTGGCGGTACGGCCCTGGGGAGTGGCGTACGTGGCCGTCGGATCGGCCGTGCCCGTAGCTGGACGACTTTCGTGGGTCCTACGTTGGCCTCGCCCCGCGGACAGATCGGGGATGTGATTTTTCCCTGTGATTGGCCGGCTTGCGCTTGGACATCTTGGACGCTGGGGGTGGCGGTTGTGGGACTTCATTTTTCTTTTATTGTATTTCTCATTGTTTGGAGGGACTTGCTTTTCGCTTTTCGGATGGCCTGCATTGGCCGGCTGCGATTGGAGGCCGAGACAGGGGTCCCGAGGGTCCTTTGCGTCCACATATCTCCGCGGGTTGGGACCGAGTAACAGCCTCCCAGAGAATGAGCCGCGTCTGCCCACTAGGAGCGGAGAGGGGCTGGCGTGTGCTGGCCCGCTGTGACCCCACTTAGGGATCTCCGTGGGGGCTTTTTAGGGCAGGTCTCGGCCTCCTTTTCGTGTCTACAGGAAAAACCAACCGTGCCTTGGGTCTCTTGTTCCCTCGGGTTTGTGCCGCAATACCTTTGTCCCCCTCCTCGGGATGGGCGTGGATTGCCCTTTTCCCTTTTCGGTTCCCTCTGGGCCTCCCACCATTGGGATCCAGATCTTGCTGTTTTACCTGTCCTGAAAGAAGAGAGAAAACCGCTGCAACACAGATATGCGTGTCGGTCCACCAGGTATTCTCAACCGTCCCGCCCCCCAAGAACGCGGCCGCGCTAGAGAGTTTGTTTTGTTCCGCAGCGTCTAGAACCGGCTTCATTAAGTGTAGTACCACAGAAAAGGGTATTTCCTTTGGTGCAGGGAAGAAACGGCCGTCCTAGCCGCTCGAGCGACTACTGCTATGAGACTCGAGGTCCAGGAAGTCAGGTCGATCGAGACGCCCAGACAAGCAGGCCTTGTTTACTTTCCGGCAACGACTGTGCCTCCCACCGTCGCCGCCCTTCGTCCTGAAAGGGCGGAAACCGTCGCTCGGGCTCAATTCCCCGACTGGGAATTGACCCGGGCTGCCACTGACCAATGCATATAATTCCTTCAATGCGTATCAAGTCGCCTGAAGCGATCATTACAACACGAAGGGGAGAACTACTCCAAGCGTTGCATGCTGCAACTACCGCGTGGTGTCCGGTCGCCTGTCGGCTGCCCGGCTTGCGCCGGCCCAGCCCCCGGCGGGAACGGCGGAGCCACTCTCGTCGCCGGCCACCGGGGGGTGCGCCCGAGGCCCCCCCGTCGTTGTGCCGGCCAAGTGGCGGTGGGCGGGACCCGTCGTCGCGGGGTCCACCACCACCCCGCGTGCAGTACCTCCCGTCCTCCCGACGGTCCTCCGGCGGGCCGTGCGCCCCCCGACTTCCACGCCGCCCCCACGGGGCCCTGGTCCCGGCCGCGCCGTAGTAGTACGTCAAGTTACACGATGTCGTGAAGGACCGCTCGATTGAAGACATTATCCTGGATCGGCAGCTCGATGGGAAAGAGACCTGAGGGTCTCGAAAACAATGGGAACACTTGACACGCCTATGTCAGTGGGAAAAACGTAGCGCGCGTTTCGGTCCTGACCTGGGGGTCGCCTGCGTTCCATAGGACGGGAACGAACTGGTCAGAGTGAGGGTGTGCGCAGGGACTTTGGATCCACATGAGCTCGGTTATGGACTACAGGACGTCAGCGCCCGATGTGAGGTATATTTTTCTGTCCTTGATCTGCTACGGAGCCGCGATGCCGCGGACGTCGCTCTTGAGGCCATTTTGTGCATTGTTCGCGTAGACCGCAGAGTTAGAGTCCGTCAGAACCAATCAGCAGGGAGATGTCGAGATGGACGAAGTCAAGCGTCATGGGAAGGTAATATAAACGTGAGAGAGGGACGAACATCGGGACTGCAACCACGCTAGTGTAATCATCCCCACAAAGGCGGAAAGACACGACCCTGGGTGAGTCCACTAACGTGGCACTTTCAACCAGGTTTAAGTACGCCCCCGCCTGGGGTCTACGCACCACCGTACATGAAGCACCCGTGTAGAGACCAGCGCCCTTAAAGGCGTTGAGATCACCTGTGAGGTACAGCAACTTCGTGACGAAAGCACGATCGTCCTCGACAATTGATATAGGGCGTCTCTTGCTGGTGTGTGTCACCGAGATACACCCCCGGGACAAAATGCATCGCTTCGACTCGCTCGGTAGAGGCCCCCGAGCTCGAGTTGTCGCGCGTCGTAGCCGCCACAAGTAGCTCGTCGCACAAGAGTGCCTCCACAGTAGCGTTTTTCTGAAGCAGGGCGGCCGCAGTCGCCAAGGTGTCCCCATCGAGAACAGACATGCTCTGGGTGATTTCTCGGTCCGAATCCACCCGCTGGCAGAGATAGAAGAGGATGCTGGCCAGAACGGATGTCCCTCCGCGTTTCTTCGAAAAATAATTCAGCTTGCCATCAGAGGCACGCGTCGTGTCCGACGGTCAAGGGCAGTCGCGCATCATGTGACCGGGGTCGTCATGGTTTAAGCACTCCATCAGTGGCTGTGAGTTGACACGATGCTTCTGCCGAAGAGCCCGGCTTACATGTCCTCATTTTTCTGCGGGAACATTTTGGACACTCCTGGTGTAGCTGATGTTCGTTTGGTCAAACAACCGCCGCGCATCCTGCAACTTCGATGTGAGGAACGCGCTGGGGGGCTCTCGCTGGAGGACAGTGGTTTTGATTTGAGTCATCATGATGAAAAGGAACTTCTGTGGGCGGGGGATACAGGAGAGGTCGTTTGACATCTTGTACTTGTTCTGTTTCCACGGTTTCGGCCCGGCGCCGTCTCTCAGCTCCGCTCTGGTACGATGGTCCTGTTACGCTTCAAGGATCTTGAAACCTGGTTGGTCCATTATCGCAATGAGAAGACTCCGGTACTCTGATAAGGACATGGCCGACTGAAGAGCGTCGGGCCGCTTCGAGGCCGGGTCGGTGCCAGATGACCCAAGCACAAGGGTCTTTGATCAAGAAGAGTGTGGGAGAGGGGAACTGGACGAGCTTGTCGTCGTTGTAGCACGACAAAAGTAGGGCACACAAAGCCGTGGGAGTCAAGCTTCAAAGCAGACGTCAATGAAAACCGCCGTGGTCCCCGAGCACCTCGGGCACGCGTTTTTTCACATGTCTGTCAAGATCGCCTCGTTGTAGACCTTTTTGAAGGCACTTTCCGTCCACGCAGGTACAACAGCCTCCCTGCTCTGTGTAGACGGATCCGCGTCCGCCAAACCCGGCGCAGCAGTCGCAGGAGAAGGCCGCAACTCGACGTGCTCGGCGGATGTGGCTGGAGGCGTGGGATTGGAGGCGGCTGCCGGAGTTGTCTTTTCGACGGCGCCCGTGGCTGACGAAGAGTGCTCAGAAGACACGCGGACTTGGGCCGGTCCGGCATGAGTGTCTTGGATTCCTCCATGAGGGCTGCTGTTGGGGCGATCTCCTACCCCAATATCCGTCTTCCCAGCACTGGCGGTCAAAAAGCCGGTGGACAAAGAGATCACGGAAAGCTCCGGATTCCGGAAAACGTGGCGTGAAACGTCACACATGGTCAATTGAGGGCGCCCCATGGAATGAAACGTCTTTGGAACAGACTCAGGGCCATTCCCCAGTGCGCCCGATATTGCCCGTACGCCGAGCGCGGTACGCATCGGCACTTTTATTTGCTCAAGAACTTCCGTGTGGACAGGTGGATCTCCGCATGCTCCGAGGCAGCCCTGTAGTAGTCGGAGGCTCGCGACGATGCGGAACGCGAAAGTGGAACACTCTTGTGTTCTCGTCGATTCTTTGCACTGAGATGAAAAAAGGGGAATACCAATGCGCACTTGACAACTCCGTGACGGCCAGCCACTCATCCGCAGTTTGACGCTCCACAGCCACGAACAGGCTCTCTAACGGCACATCCACTGAAAGCTTGGCCAAAAGTGTCACGAATCCCAGCCCGTGTCGGAGGCCCACGCTGCTGTGGCTGTGCACCGGCAACCCCTCCTGCGGGGGCAGGGCCGGGCATACCAGTAGTTCGCAGAGCGCTTCAGCAAGAGAAAAAGCGGCGCTCATAGAGCCCAGCACTGCCGCTACCACATCCGACACATCATCCTCCAGAACGGCCCCTCTGACGCGGCAGCATGCCGGATTCCCAGCGTGGTCGACACCGCCTGAGTGCCTCCTTGCCTTTTCCACCAACGGACCCGTCCTCGCAGCTGCTCCAAGCCATGGAAGCGCGGCAGTCGCTAGCTGCTGCCTCCATGACCGCGCTCCGACCGGCTGATGGCATCCATGGCATGGCTACTACTCCTTGTGGTGCAGCCCTCGCTCCCACGCAGATCGGGGGGTCCGATGCTTCATCAGATGAAAATGGCAAGAGTCCCGGGCATCTGAATAGGACCATGTTATTGGCGCTGGACAAGAACTTCTAGTGGGAGCAGCTCAAGCACATGGAGGGCTACAGGTGGCATGCCGCGCCGCGGAGTGAAGACCGAGGTGGTGCTTCTCTTCTGCAGGTACCACACTGCGCTGTGCGTTGCACGGTCGGGCTTGTTACCCACAGCGATGCGGAAGATGGCTGCGTGCTTGCTTCCTTGGATTGCTGTCCAATTTGAGTTGGTCACTGGTATCGCTCAATTTAGGCTCAAGACGCTGCGTGATCCAACCACGTAAGGCACCTGGGTCGCGCGAAAAACCATTTGCTGCCGACTGTAAATGGTTTGTTCATGAAATCTCCAGGAAATGGAGAGCCTCTTATCGAGAAAACACCATCGCCGGCCGACGACCGAACGAGAAGGCTCGCGCCGTCCAATGGGTCGCGCTTCGCCCCCGCCCCCGCCCCGCATCCCCCAGGGCAGTGTGGTTTTGTTGTCCTCCCAGTTTTGGCCGATCAGGTCGAAGTCAAGAGAGGGCAGATCCACTACGGCTTTCCGAATGCTGAAGATGTCACGTGATATTGCCACTTCTGTGCTGACATGTCCCTCATGACGCCTTATTGAATCATCATTTGGGGCATATCTCTATCTCTTTTCGTCGTTCTGGACACAGTCGTTGAGAAATTCCGCACACCTGTCCTTTTACCGGCTACTTCAACGCGCCCAGAAACCACTCAGCTCCACGCTTACGTGACGTGGGCGCATACTTGCACGTCGTTTGTGGGACCGCTTTACACAGAAATCGGGCATTGGACAGCAGCGGGCGTTTTCTGAGGCGAGCTATCCTTCCAAGGGATGGTCCGCAAGAAAATTGCCCAACGGTGCCGATCAGCTCGAGACAAGGAGGCAGATCCAGGCATTGTGCAGCTGCTTACGGGCAGAGAGGACCCGAGGTTACAGTTCTGACATCGGGGGGCGTGAGGTCATCGTGCAACTGCGCCATCTCTCCCGGGACTCGGCCACCTTTCCTCTCTCACTTCTGCTGTCCCCCCCCTTCGGAGCTCCCTCCGGAGCCTACACCGCAACTGTGCTCCCCACTTTCCCACTCCTCACTCCATCACGCTTCGCAATGAAGTCTGCCGCGACGCGCCAGCACCTTGTCCGCAATGTGCGCGTGGAGGGCACCACCGTGGCTGCGACCTCCCGCTGTTTGGGTTTGTCTGTGCGGTCGGCGTCGCGGTACCTGGTCTACTTTCGCCACACCGGCGGCAATTCTCACTATGCGCCTGAGCGATGGGACCAGCACATGGACAAAGCCACCGAGGACCCGTGGCTGCGTGCCGCGGTACTGACGGCCGTCGACGAGCAGCCAGATATCTTCCTCGACGAGATGGCTGACGCCGTGAACTATCTGGCGGATGAGGTGGGCGCGGGGGCGGTGGTGTCACCCATTACGGTCGGGGGAATCCTTTCCCGCAACGGCATCACCCGCAAGATCATTGAGCGCACCTTCGTAACGCGCAATGCGGAGCAGCGCCCTGTGTGGGTCGAGGCGCAATGGAGAATCTCTCTACGCTGTTGCATCTACGTGGATGAGGCGCACCGAGTGGGGCGGGCGGCAGAGCACCGCTGGGCATGGACATTGCGCGGCACGTGTGCTGAGTGTTACTTTGAGGCGAACCCCGGAGTGCGCACGACCGTTTTTGTTGCGATGGCTCATGACCGGGTTCTTGACTGGATGGTGACGCGCCCTCCACCTGGTTGGACGTCGGTTGCATTTATGGTGTTTGGGACCAAGTTTCTTCTTCCTCGTATGCGCTCCGTAGGGGAGGCGCAGGCGTGGGAACAGCAGCCCGACAGGTGTGTTTTGGTGTTGGACAATGCCCGTATTCACGATGAAGTGTCTCTTGAGGTGCTGCGGGACGCTGGTGTATATGTTCTGTCGTTGCCTCCGTACTCTCCTGACTTCAACCCTATCGAGGATATTCTCTCTGTCCGGAGCAGCTGGCTCCGTCGGTGCTCGTCACCAGCGCCGATCAGCATGTGGCCGATGCTCACCATCGACACAATGCTCCTGCATGTTTCGGAAAGGATGAGCGCCACCGGCCACTGTCGAGCGTCAAGTACAGGCGCCGTAATCGGCTTCTCGTGACAAATTTCGGACAGCGTCTCCACGGGGGGAGGTGGTGGGTTCAAAAGGCACAGAGCAGACGTTAACAGAGGGGATTGAGACCCAACCACGTCACAGAGAGGCAGCCGATGCGTTCGACTTTGCGTCAAGGTTCGTTAAGAGACGACTCATGTCCTCGTCTCCCGCGCGCATCTCCACAATAGACTGCTTCATAGATGCAAGGAGAGCGGGCACAGTCAACTGCACACTCGCGGTGCACGCCATCAGCTCTCCACACACAAAGGCACACGACAACGTCTTGTTGGCCACCGAAGCTCCCGTGTACATCTTACCGAGACCGACAAAGGCAGCGAGGGCATCCTTCACCTTAACCAAGTCACGCGCCGCGTTGGGAAAGCCCACGTACTGCACGGCGGCGCGCCTCAGCTCCTTACCCTTTATCTCAAAAAAGGTACTGGCCGATCCAAGCACCTCGGCGTCCGCCCCCGACCCCGTCGCCCCAAGTCTCACCTCCTTCTCGCGTCGACGCTGCTCCCCTCGAGTCGCCGCCGAGTACTTCGGCAGCTTCTTGAACTGCTTCTGAGGGGCGGCGACGACGCTGGCCTGACGCCCGCTCACGTCCACTGCCGCAAACGCGCCCGGCGGCGGCACTGACCGCTGGCCGCTGCTCTGACCCGCAGAATAGACCGCAAAGGCCCAGAGAACACGGGCCGCCGGTCGCGAGATCCCGTCATCGTGCAGCGCTGCAGCAATACCGTGCAGCGTGCGCACCGCAGGAGACGCCGCCACCCCACCCAAACAGGTCAGATCCACGATGTCGGCCTGCGCAATTTCCGTCCGAAAGCGGGTTCCATCCGATGGCACGAGCGCCGCCAGTCGCCGCTTGTTCCCGCGAGCCGCCTTCTTTTGCACCCGCTGCGCTGGGCGCAGACTGTTCAGGTCCGGGGCCATGCGCACGTGCATGTCCTCCAAGTTGTGCCCGGCGCATGCCCATTTCTGCACGATGCCCCGACGCATGTTCTTCCTCAACGTGTGCGCTTCGTGCTCATTCTTGTCGCACACCAGACACGCCGCAGAGCACTTGCCGGAAGACCTGTCATTGCGACCGCACAGGATTTCAGGCGCGTTCGAAATCGGGCATCGCCGAGAATCGTGGTCCGTCAAGCGGCAGACGCCGCACCGCCGGACTTGGCGGACATCTGAGAGACAGAAGATCAAACACATCCAATAAACATCCATCCATAAGCAGCGTACAAACGGGAGCACAAGAGTCGGTGCGCGCGCCGCACGATGCCACAACCACGTCGTCACGTGACTCGATACCGCGGAGGCTGTTCCCAATAGGAATCGGCAGAGAGGAAAATGAACAGCAGCAGCAGCAGGAACCATACCTGTGGGTGAGGACGAGCCGCCCTTCGACTGCTCGCCGCCAGTGCCTGCAGGCTCTATGGCGAAGCACGCTGCACACACGCCCAGTGACGACGCGGTGGCGAAAAGAGAGGAGGTGGCGAGGCGTTGAGAGCACCAGTAGGCTACCAGGCGGTGTCGTTGCCGGGTGTCGTGGTGCGGGACAGGCCGTCGCAGTTGCTGTCATCAACGCTGGACGTCGTAAGCTGTGTCGACTACGGCTCGCTTTGCCACGCGCTGCTCGCCGACGGCGTGCGACGACGAAGGCGTCGCCAAAATGCGAGCATTCTGCAATTTGGAACGACCAGCTCAATCGACTAAAATAGACGGTCACTGTCGATACTTACATGAAAACATTGGAATTGTTCGCGAGACAAAAGTCTCCCTCTTGACCTTGACTTCGACCAGGTCGGCCAATATTGAGAAAACAGCATTACCTACGGACAGAGAGGGATCGACTTCGCATCTATATGCAGTGCCGTGTCATCGTCCACCGAGCGCTGGTGCGGTGCAAGCGGCGCAGCCATCACAATGGCGTGCCCCCGTACGCTTTCCGCACCCCAGCCATGCTTCTCAGCGGCTCTCACTCTGAAACATGGCCATGGTCGCTCGGCCGCCTTCGACCAACCTCCCGGCTGCCTCCCTCTAATTTCTTACCCCTCCCCCCTCCCCAATACACCGCCACTACCACCTTCCCCTTCGAACCTCCCCACCTCCCTCCACCCCCCCACCCCCC
>Ga0209186_1001472_pt1 | contig 17431 bp, 16 predicted proteins | sample SidtaG_FD_187426 | JGI IMG/M metagenome (GOLD analysis project Ga0209186, IMG submission 187426) | Marine algal microbial communities from Sidmouth, United Kingdom - Sidmouth_Male2 metaG (SPAdes) (version 2) | ecosystem: Host-associated > Algae > Red algae > Unclassified | place: Sidmouth...
GGCACCGAAGAGGAGGTTCTCACCCAGATCTCCCGGCGCCACGCCGCACGACAACGGGACATCGACCGACGGCGAAAACATCGCACCGGACTCCCACCAGAAGACGACTTTAACTAAGTAGAACTAGGACCTTGCAAGGGAACTAGAAACGACAACACTCCGAGGTTGGTGCGGAGTATCGGAAGTTGCTCTACGAGGTAGGGGTGGAACGCGGTGTGAAGGAGGATGGTTCTCCGATTAAGGCTAGCCAGACTGGAATCTCGGTCCCGACTCCCCTACTCTCTCAGTTCCGAACTCCATGATCTACCTCGACTCCAACGCTACCTCGCAGATCGCACCTGAGGTGATCGACGCCATGCTTCCGTTTCTGCGCGAGCACCATGCCAATCCGTCCAGCGCCTACAGCATCGCCAAGCCGGTCCAGGCCGCCCTCGACCTGGCGCGGGAGCAATGCGCTACGCTGATCGGAGCCTCGCCAAGCGAGATCATCTTCACTAGCTGCGGCACGGAGTCGAACAATGCTGCGGTGGCCTCCGCGCTGGCCACACTTCCGGATCGGAAGCATATCGTCACTACAACTGCCGAGCACAGCGCTATTCTTGAGCCCTGCGCGTTGGTGGAAAAAAACGGCATCGAAGTCACCGCAATCGGGGTCGATGAGCAGGGAATGATCGACTTGGACGAACTTCGCACGGCTGTCCGCCCTAGCGAGACTGCGCTGGTCTCGATCCTCTGGGCCAACAACGAGACCGGCACCATCGCGCCGATCGCAGATGCCGCTGCCATCGCGCGTGAGGCCGGCGCCTTGTTCCACACCGATGCCGTTCAGGCTGCGGGTAAGGTCGCCATCGATGTCGGGAACACCCCGATTGATCTACTCTCGATCTCGGGCCACAAGTTCCATGCGCCTAAAGGGGTCGGGCTTCTCTACGCGTCCCGCCGCGTTCGCTTCCAGCCGATGCTGACCGGCGGCGGCCAAGAGGGTGGACGTCGAGCCGGGACCGAAAACGTCCCGCACATCGTCGGCATGGGAAAAGCTGCCGAGCTGATGCTCGCTCAGCCGCACGACGGCGAGGGCTCGGTGCGCGCGATTCGCGACAAGTTCGAGAAGACGTTGCTCGCCGGTGTCAAGGGAGCCGAAATCAATGGCCACTCCGAACACCGGCTTCCGACCACCAGCAACCTGCACCTTCCCGGCATCGATTCAGCCGGCCTGCTGATCCTGCTCGACGAGCGAGAAATCTACTGCTCCGCCGGATCCGCCTGCCACACGGGGGCGCTCAAGCCGTCGCATGTTCTGACCGCCATGGGGTTCGATTTCAAGCGAGCCGCCAGCAGTGTTCGGTTCTCGTTTTGTCGCTTCAACACTCCTGAGCAAGTCGATTCAGCAGCCGCTCAAGTCCTCGAGTGTTGTGCCAAGCTGAAGTCACTACGGCCACAAGGAGGTGGTCCGGTGGTGGTGTCGGGTGGCTAGCTGGAACCTACCAGTCCACGCCTTCATAGGCATCTGCGAGCGATAGCGTTCCATCGATCTCGGGCAAGTCAGCGGACGCTTCAACACCATCGAGCAGGGAACGATGCCAGTGGCCGTTGGCATCGCGTTGCCAAAGCTGAGCGGCTGGGCCATCGGTGTCGAATAGCAGGTAGGTCCGAAGGCTTGGGATGGTTATATAGGCATCCTTTTTCTCCCCCTCATCGGTGCGACGAGTGGATTCGGACAGGACTTCGACAATGATCACTGGGGCGTCCTGGAAAACAAAATCCTCGGGATTCGATTCACAGACCACCATGGCATCAGGGTAGTAAAACCGAGTTCCAATTTGAGACTGAATTCTAACCTTCGTATCGGAGTTGAACGCGTCACAAGGGTTGCCCCGGAGTTTCGAATGGAGAGAAGCAAACACGTTTCCGGCGATTCGGTTATGCCGGATTCTTGCCCCTGCCATAGCGTAAACGACACCAGCAACATACTCGTGCCTAGATTCTGCCTGTTCCTCAGCGGCAAGGTAGGCCTCGACACTGATAATCTCCCATTTTTCAGCGGCTGTCATGCCACTAGGATACCATGCAGCGACTTCCTTGCACGCGCTAAGTAAGCGCACGCCGCTCTACCGCAACTTCAGATGCCTGCGCATCGCCTGGGTCAGGTCATTCAAGCTCATGCCAAAGTAGCCACGCACGAGCCGCTCAGTCATCTCGACGGCGACGGCGGTCATCTCGGGAGGCTTGTCTCCGTCGGAGGCGACTTCGGCTCGGACAAAGCGATCGAGCTCGGCGGCGTCGGGTTCGCCGAAGGCACGATAGAAATCCAAGACGCGTTCGCGGCCGAATTCGCGAACCAGCCAATTGAACGTCTCTCCGGAGTAGGCATACATCAGGCTGATGACGCGGGTGTCCTGAACTCCAGCTCCAAGGATCGGGCTACGGCTGAGATCGACGTGGCTGAAGCGGCTGGTGATGGCGGAGTCGCGCAAGGCACCGCGGGTAAACGAGTTAACCTGCTTGGCATGAAAGACAGCAGCGCCTTCGACCAGCCAACCGGGCGTGAACGGACGGGTGTCGTGCGCCAGCGCTAGGTGCACCAACTCGTGGGTGATGGTCTTCTGCCGATCCTGCATCCCAAAGACACGCTGCTGCACAAGGTAACGGTAGTCGTTGATATACATCGCCCGGTTTGTAGCGATGATCGCTCCGTCGCGAACTTCATAGGCGGCTGAGGCGACACCGCTGAACTTCTCCGGGTCACGAGTGGTAAAGGCTTGAAAGTGTTCGGCCGAAGGAATGAAGAATGCGGCGTAGCGGTCCTCGAGATCGAAGCCGAGGAACTCCAGATCTTTGTAGGCTCTCTCGACTTGTGCGGCAGTCTTGTCGACGTTTTCCGCGGACTCCGAAGCAGGTGGGTAGAAGACCAAGAAGTGTTTGGTGGTTCGGAGTCCGGTATAGCCGAGCTCCCAAAACGGCTGCCTTGAGATGGTGGCAAAGTGGGTGATTTCCCAGCCTTTGCCGCCCTTTGGTCGGCCAAAGCTGGCTTTGACGATGGAGACAAACTCGTTGCCCTTCGAAATTCCCTGAATGGTATAGCGAAACCGTAGGAGCACGTCGGCGACACGATCCGACTCGACCTTGAACGACTGGTTCGCGGGGAGTTCGTACTTCGAGCTGGCGATCGGTGCCTTACGCGCACTGCGGAGTAGAATCTGCTGGCGGCTGCGGATATTGCCCGTCGGAGTGAAGCAGGACAGGAAGCGGCCCTCATCGGCATGATTCAAGCCGATGTTTATTTGGCCAATCAGCTCTTCGATTCCGCGGTAGGCGCGCTCGGACTCTAAGGCGGGTGAGATTTGACCACCGCTGAGAGCGGGCTCGGCTTGGGCGGACGCCTCGAATTTACTATCACGCAGATTCAGTAATAGCTGAGGATAGCCCGGAAAGACCAGCCGCATGGAGCGAAGCGCGTGAGCGTGCGGAGTCTTGAATCCGATCGTTCCGGCGAGTTCCTCTCCGGCCTTCCATGGACGGCGCATCGGGCCGATTCCCGTGGCGAGCGAGTCGGATATATAGCTAGGTTCATGAAGCGTCCCCTCGCCATCGAACAGGCGGAAATTGGCTCCGGTGAGTCGGCTCTTCCAATTGATCGCGGCTCGAGCATCGTTGGTAAATGAGAGACGAAACGTCAGCTCCCGCGAGTTCGCCTTGATCGAATAGATCCGCCACGGAACGATTCCCAGGGCTCCTTGTTGGCTCTGAATCTTGATGTTTGGGTTGGTGTTGATTCCGAGCCCGCTGAGGTCCGGTTGCTCGAACGACGGAGCGTCGAGCAACAGTTCGAGGTCTGGGAATCCGAGGATACTAAGGAGTAGTTTGCCGTTGTTCGGCGGGAGGATGAATCGGAGTCCGCCCGAGGTCGCGCGACCGGAAGGAAGGCCACCGGCTTCGGGGATAGGACGTATGAAGGCCGCGTCCATGTGAATTGGGTGGTTCTTGCCGAGGTAGTCGGTGCCGATCAGCTTGATGTCCTCGGGCTCGATCGCCAGCAGTGCGGTAATCGGCTGAGGTGAGGCATTGGCAATGCCGACACGGAGCTCGATTTCTGTGCCCTGGACGATGCCGGAAAAGACGACCAGCTGTAACCCGGCTAGCTGAGCGTCCCGACTTTTCACTGCACGGTCGAAGCGGAGGTGCGTGGACTCATCTAAAGACGACTGAGCCACAGCACTCAACGCGAGCACCAAAAGCAGAACGGGAGTGAGAAGGCCCAGTTGGCGGAAGGTCGGTCTCGTCATGAATTACCAGACAATATAGGCCTTTTTCGTGTGTTTTCGCCCAATTCGTGTTCCATTATTCTCCGAGAATTTCATCCAAGCCCACGCCCATCGCCTTGAACGAGCCACCGTTCCAGATCCTACTCTACTACTGCTACACGCCGATCGAAGATCCTGAGGGATTCGTGATCGAGCACCGGGAGCTGTGCGAGCGCCTCGAACTCGTCGGCCGGATTCTCGTCGCCAAGGAGGGAGTGAACGGCACTGTCTCGGGAACGAGCGAACACACCGCGGAGTACATGGCTGTCTTGGGATCGGACCCTCGCTTCGCCGATATGCCATTCAAGATCGATCCGTCGGACGGGCACGCCTTTCCGAAACTATCGATCAAGGCGCGTGGAGAAGTGGTCCGACTCGCGCTGGGCATCGATGATGTCGATCCCAACGTGACCACCGGCAAGCGCCTAGAACCGGACGAGTGGTTGGCTGTGATGGAAGAACAGGCGGACGACGTCGTCATCCTGGATGGTCGGAATCGCTACGAGGCTGCCCTTGGTCATTTCAAGGGGGCGGTCTGTCCCGACATCGAGAACTTCCGCGACTTCCCTACCTGGTTCGCCGAACACCGCGAGGAGTTCGAGGGCAAGCGTGTTCTGACCTACTGCACCGGTGGTATCCGTTGCGAGAAGTTGTCTGGGTATCTACTTAAGGAGGGGATCGAAGACGTCTCCCAGCTGGAAGGCGGCATCGTCCGCTACGGCCATGACGAGACCGTAGCCGGCAAGAACTTCGATGGCCGCTGCTACGTCTTCGACGAGCGGATCGTGGTCGATGTCAACCACACCGACACCAACACCATCGTGTCCGTCTGCGAGGGTTGCGGCGAAAAAAGCGATCGTTACGTCAACTGCTCCCTGATGAGCTGCAACCGCCAGCACTTCCTCTGCGAAGCGTGCGAGCAGAAGGCTGGCCGGATCTGCTCGGATGCCTGCCGCGAGGCGATTATCCAAGGCGAGCGACTCCGGAGCTCACGGTCCTCAAAATAGTAGGGAACCTCCGTAATCTCGCTACGATCAGGAGAAAGGTGAGATTGCAGATATTCGAGCGTATCTGGACGTCAAAAAAAAGTTAGAAATATCTCCTACTACAGCTATGCTGTAAATGGACAGAGTCCCGTGCCGAACTGTCCCCTCAGGGGGTGCGTTCCTGAAAAGGATAGGCCGGGGCTCGCTCCCTATTTTTTCGGCCATTCTTGAAACCACAGCTTCTGGTTTCGTATGTGGCGTAGATGCCGTGTTCCCTCTAAGCGACCTGCTAGATCGCGTGAAACTGCACCACAGACCATATCGGCGAGCTGGATCAGGTCGTTTTTCTTTGAGTCTTCCAGCTGAACCTTCTTGATTCGCTTGAACCCTTCGTCTGCCGAATTCGCGTTTCTTCGTAGATAGGTTCCCAATTGCCGACGAAATTCGCGGCCACCACTGCCGTCTATAACGACCTTTGTATCCCTCAGATTCTCCCGAATAGATTCGAGAACAAGCTTACATGCATGCTTGTAGAACGAGCCCTTATGATAGAGTTCGGGATCTGTCACGAGTCGTTTGTTAATAGAAACGCTTGAAAATTCGAACTGCTGGGCAGAAAAAACCTCGAAAAATCGATCACGAATAACTGCTTTGGTGTGGGCGTAGTGAAACTCGAAATCCTTTTTAACTCCGAGTTCCTGACGGAGGTCACGGATACGTTCCTCTGCTGCCATTGCGTCATTTGGGTCAGTGAAGAGCACTACAGTAACCACGAAACGCTCAGACGATCCCTTGTCAAATTTGAAGCCGGTATCGCCTGATTCGTCTATAAAGGCTAACATTCTACTTGATCTTTCCTTTCTGGCTTTGGGATGCAGACTGCTTCGTCTTGAGGTCTACGAGAGCGCCGATAAGGGGTTGAAGATTAAATAGATTGGTATTCCCAACACGTGCCTGTCGTTCCAAATATTTCTTTTTTTCCAAGCTCTGGGCGTACCTTCTCGCAGTCTTGACTGAAACACCCATCTGTTGTGCAATCGTCTTGTAGGCAGGATAGGGTGCCTCGGCTGTCCATTTATAGTCCATCAGGTGGATGACAAACATGGCCTCTCCATGAGTGAGGTCGTAGGGCTTTAACTGGTGGTAATTTTTGAGGAAGAAACTACTTATCGGGGCGTATCCACCCTCTTTTAATTCAGGACACCACCGCTTATCATGGCTGAAAGAACTCTTTGAGTCTCTTTTCGTTTTCGCTGATTTTCTTGACGAATGCATGTATCAAAAATCGGAGAATCCACAGGTAACGCAAGAACTTGAGCAATCGGGCCCTGCTTGTTAAACTGTTAATCAGTTGGGTCTTCTTTAGTGTATTTTCTTTAGTAGACACCCGCGCCCAGGGGGATGGTCGTCATTGTCTATACCTGCATGGTCATAGATGTCCAGAGGGGGTGGACATATTTTCCTTGCCGCTGATACAGATTCCCGAGGAATAGCCCGATTTTACGCGATACGATCCAAAAATCTGAGACAAAGTAACGCGCTCTACGGCTTCCGCCCGAGCCGCTCTTTAATCATCGCCCGCAACTCCGCAACCAACTCCGGCTCGGCCTCGGCCAAGTTCTTGGTTTCATTCTCCGGAGTCCGGTGGTCGTAGAGTTCGTCCTCACCACCCTTATGAGCGATCAGCCGGTAGGTGTCGGTGCGGATGGTGATGGCACTACCATTGTAGGCGAAGGCCGGGCCTCCCGGGGTTTCGGGATTCTCGAGTTGGGGAACCAGCGATTGGCCGTCGGCGAATTCGGGAGCTGGTAGCTCGGCGAGCTCCGCCAGCGTTGGAAGAATATCGACCGTCTCGACCACAGCAGAGGTCGCCTTGCCCGACTGTTTCATCCCCGGATGACGAATGATCAGCGGCGAGCGAAGCGACTCTTCGAACAAGGCGTGCTTGCCCCAGATGGCGTGCTCACCGAGGTGCCATCCATGGTCGCCCCAAACAACGACGATGGTGTTGTCGTCGGCCCCAACCGCCTTCAGCCGATCCATCAACCGGCCGACCTGAGCGTCGGCATAGGTAACACAAGCCGCGTAGTGACGCCGCACCTCGAGGGCGAATTCAGCATCGTCGTTGGGATTGCGATCCCACCTCTGGTAGTTCATAAGCTTTCCCGACTTGTGCCAGGTCGTCTTGCCCTCGGGTTTCGTCGGATGCGGGGTGGGAGGCAGTTCGGCGTCGCGGTGCGGCGCAAGGTAGCGGGCAGGCGCACCGAACGGCAGGTGCGGACGTAGTATGCCAGCGGCGAGAAAGAACGGCTTCGACTTGTCCGCCGCGAGTTGATCGAGCTGATGCAAGGCCTGGTCGGTGGAGGCTCCGTCAGGGTAGATATCGTCCGCACCTTCGAGCGCCTGAAACACCGCCATGTCCTTGGTGTTCTTGCGGATCTCACCATTGGCCAAGCCGTGCATCCAGCCGCGCGGGAGCTGCCATGTCCCGGAAGGCGACAAGTGCCGATTCCACGAATCGGGCATCTCTAGAAGCGCTTCGTCATCCCAATCCGAACCACCACGCAGCCCCCCGCATGGTGCGAACCCTTACCGACCGAAACCGTCGCGTAGCCGTGCTGGCGAAAGTATGCCTGCAGACTCGGAGACACTTCGCCCGTCGATTTGGCCGGACTCTTAGCTCGATCAAACAAAGCGTTGTTCGAGGAACCACCGTAGCGCCCAGTGAGCAACGTAACCCGCGATGCCCCACAGATCGGCGCCTGCGCGTAGTGACGGGAAGGCCCGCCCCTCGGCCGCCAATTGGTCGATGGCCGGCGATGCGATGTAGTCCTTGCCGAAATACCGTAGCTCCGGCCGCAGGTCATCGATGCAGATCAGCAGGACGTTCGGGCGTTTCGCCAGTGCGGACGAGGCGGCGAATAGGAAGAAGGTGCAGACAAGTCGTGCCCCGAATCGGTGAAACAATAGCATCCCAATACGACGGTATTTTTCCAATCTGGCAAATCTTCGAGCAGGAATTCTAACCGATTCCCTCTCGCACTACTTTCGGGATGCGGCCATCGTGCGCGGTCATCTCCGATGAGCTTCTTCAAAAAACTGTCTAACTTCGTCTTCGGGGAACCGCCCCCTTCTGAGAAGACTGACAACCCGGCGCCACCAACGGCAGTCGAGGGCGAACCCATCAAGGCCTTCGACAAGCTGGGTCGGGAAGTCAGTATCCCGCGAAACGAATGGCTAGACTCAGTCCTGCTGAGCAACATCAAGGATGCCTGGGACAAGCCGGAAGAGCTGGCAAGCTTGCTCCAAAATGGCTTTGCCGACGGATTCTTCGCTGAAGTCGAAGACGCTGCCGATCAGCTCCACGAAATCGATTCCATTCCCGCTCGTGGTACGACCTTGCTCTCCATCGTCTACCTTCAGACCGACCGAACCGAGAAGGCCGAACAACTTCTTCAAGCCTACCTCGATGAACATGGTCCCGACGGATCGGTATTGACGAACTTGGCCAAGGCGCAAGACGACCTAGGCAGAAAAGAGGAGTCCTTGGCCACCCTCCGACGAGGTCTCGAGGTCGATCCCAACCAGGACAATGGCCTCGCCTGGTACGAAGCAATCTGCAGAGAGGCACACGGCGACAAGGGATCGATCGAAGCTCTCGAATGGATAGCTGAGAAGGACGGCAGCTGGCGCGCGCAACTCTGGCTCGCCCGCCACGCGCTCGAGGCACGGGAGCGGGACAAGGCGATCAACTGGTACGAACGCGCCATGGTCGCAGCCCCACGACCAATCCCCACAGACCTGCTCATGCAAATGAGCGGCGACCTCGGCAACCATGCACATATCATGGAACTCCTCGACCTGTGCGCGCCGCACTTCGAGGTCGAACTGCACGGCATGGCCATCGGCAACAACTTGATCAAGGGCTACCTCGATACCGGCCAGATCGACGAGGCCAGTGCAATTCTCCAACAACTCCAGCTCCAACAACGACCCGATTGGCGTGAGGGATTGAGCTACTGGGAGAACGAGTTGGCCAACCTCCGCCACAGCACCACCGACGCTCCCGCCCCCGACGAACTCCGGCTCTCCCTGCTCAATATCGAGGGGCCGCTTTGGTACAAAGGAGACCTCCCCGACACCGTAAAACTGCCTGCGAAGTCGGACGACGCGCCCACCCTCGTCATCCTCGGAAGTAGCTTCCAGTCGCCCGCTGCTTCCGAAGAGGTCGAGGTCCGGCTCAGCGATAGCGCCGGCCGCATGACCCGAGCGATCCCGCTATTCCTCGGCGAGATCCTCCACCTCGGCAGCGAGGCCACCGCCCGCACCCTCATCCCCTGGATTCTCAATAGCCCCGGCGGCTTCGCCTTGTCCGGACAACCGACTAGCAACGAGGACGCCGCCGCTCAAGGCAGGCAGTTCGCCAATCCCGAAGACGGTCTAGAGCCGGCCGACTACGCCATCGTCTGCAACCTGCTTGCCAGCGGCGAGAACTGGACCCTCGACCTACGGCTAGTGCGCACCATCGATGCCGCCTGCTTGGCCGAGCACTCCTACGACTTCGCCGAGGCTGCCTTCCACCGCATCGCCGGCCCCTTGCTCGAGGATCTCGGCAACGACTTGGAGCAAGAAACCGGCTTTCGTCTCGACCAACCCGAATGGGTAATGGACGACGACGAACTCGACCACTACTTGCTCCGCCTGGAACAAGCCCTCGCCGTCTGCTGCAGCGCCATGGACGGCAGTGACCACAGCTTTCTCAGTAACCCCGCCGAGATCATCGACGGCCTGATCTTCCTCTCCGCCCAGAACCCCGAGAGTCCACCGTGTCGGTTCCTTCTCGTCCGGGCACTTCGCGCCTTGAGCAAGACTCGCCGCGAACTAGCCGACTCGTTCCGCAGGAAGATCGACGAGCTGGAGTCGGAGTTCCCGCTCCCCGGAGACGTGGCCAAAACGATCGCCGATGAGCTTGCGGAAATCTGGGGGGACGAATCCTAGTCGAAGTTGCTATGCCAAAAATCGACTGCGAAATCTGCGGCAACCCCATTGATGCGGGAACGCCCGTCTGCCCCTTCTGTCAGCAGCCCCAACAGTCCGGCGGCATCGCCCAAGTCGGTCGGGCCACGGGTCTAAGCGAACGCTACCCGACCTGCAGCATCAAAGACGGCCAACCCTTCGTCGCCGATGCCGAACAACGCCTTCGGCGCGAGGTCGATACGGCCCACACCTCCGGCGCACGAGTCCTCACCGTCATCCACGGCTACGGCTCGACCGGACAGGGCGGCGCAATCCGCGACGCAGCCCGACAGCTCCTACGCGGCCTAGAAACAACCCGCACGATCCAAGGCTCCGTCCACGGCGAAGACTTCGGCCCAGCCACTTCCGAAGGCGCTTCCCTAGCCCGCCAGTTCCCCCGCCTCCGCGAGCACCGCGACTGGGGAAATGGCAACCCAGGAATCACTTTAGTCATTCTCTAGGAGCCCTCCCGATCCACGGCAACCTTGCTCCCCCACCCCGCCTGTGCGACCAAATACCAGCACAAGCCATGGCACGTCCGAAACTTATCCAGACCCTCGTCATGATCCTGCCCATCGGCACGGTCGTGCTCGGGGTCATCTCGTTCTTCTTTTACTTCCGCGGGCTCGAAACCGCAACCGCCACAGAGAATAACCAGTTCGCACCGATGCTCCGAAAGGACGTCGATCAAGCCGACCTCGAACGCTACGTCCGCACCCTGTCCGAGACCCTTGGCCCCCGGAGTTCCCAAGACATCGACGTCTTGAACTCCTCCGCCGCCTACATCGAATCGACCCTCGGCCGGATGAACATGGGCTACACCGTCGATCGCCAGAGCTACGAGGCCGACGGCGCCGCCTTCCACAACCTCGTCGCCGAGCTCCCCGGTAAGAACAAGGCGAAGGAGATCATCGTCGTCGGAGCCCACTACGACACCTTCCCTACCACCCCCGGAGCAGACGACAATGCCTCCGGAGTCGCCATCCTTCTAGCCCTCGCGCACTCCCTCACCGGCACCGAAAATCAGCGCACCATCCGCTTCGTCGCCTTTACTAACGAAGAGCCGCCTCACTACCAAACCGACACCATGGGTAGCCGCGTCTACGCCCGGTCGTGCGTCGCCAAGGGCGAGCACATCGTCGCCATGCTCTGCCTCGAAAGCCTCGGCTACTTCACCGATACCCCCGGCAGTCAGACCTACCCACCTCAGCTCAGTGCCGAAACCGCCGGCTATCCCACCGTCGGTAACTTCGTCGCCGTCGTCGGCAATATCCATTCGAAGCGCCTCGTCGATGGCTTTGTCGATCTGTTCAGCACCGGCACTAAACTCCCCATCGTCGGTGCTTCGCTCCCGCCCCTCGTCTCGTGGATCAATGCCTCCGACCACTGGTCCTTCTGGCAGGAGGACATCCCAGCCATCATGATCACTGACACCGCCCCACTCCGGAACCCTCACTACCACAAGCCCACCGACCTTCCCGACACCCTCGACTTCGCCAGCATGGCCGAAGTCGCCCGCGGCACCGAAGCGGCCCTCCACCGACTCGCTAATCCCGACCAGTAACTCAGTCTGCACCGATTGCCATACCCCATCCGGCAATCCCGTTTCCCCCCTCCGATTCTCCTTGCCCATCGCCCTTGTTCAACTCACCCTGCCGCAAACAGTAACCTTAGATGAAACGCATCTCCCCAATCATTCCCGCTCTCGTAGCACTCGCAACATCCCCAATGAACGCCGAAATATTCCTCGGAGTCCCCACCGAATACCTGTCCGCAGGTGAAGCCTCCTCCGCCCTCACCACCCTCAAAGAGGACCGCGACCTGAAAAAGGCCGGTGCCGCTCTCTCCGCTCTTCAAAATGACGGCGACCCAGATGCCGCCTTCATTCTCGGCGTCTGGAGCGAAGCCGGGATCGGAACCAAGAAGAACCCGCAACAAGCCCTCGCTCTCTACAAAAAAGCTGCCGATGCTGGTCACCTCGCAGCTACCAACAACTACGGTTTCCTCCTGGCTGGCTTGTCCAATGGCGACGAGGCTCGGCTCAAAGAAGCCGCAATCGCGGTCAAGAAGGCCATGGATGGTGGTAACAAGATCGCCACTCGGAACTACGCCAAGTTTGTCCTCAATGGCATCGGTCTCGAGGCATCAGATCCAGCAGCAGCAGCCAAGATCCTCGAAGATGCATTAGCCGCTGGTGACGGCGATGCCGGTGTCGATCTCAGCCTCCTCTACTCGCGGGACAACCGCTTCGGACCAGATACAACGAAGGCTCTCAGCTACCTCGAAAAAGCTGCCGACCTCGGCTCGATCAGTGCCCTTCAATCGCTCGGACAAATCTACCTCGGTGGAAACAAAGAGATCGAAAAAAATCCGACCAAAGCCATGGGCTACTTCCAGCGCGGAGCCGACATCAACGATCCAGTCTCGATCAACCACCTCGGCGACATGCACCTGCGCGGAACCGGAGTCGAAGCCAACCCCGCCAAGGCTCACGAGCTCTACACAAAAAGCGCTGCTGCCGGAAGTCCCCAAGCCCAGTTCGCTATCGCCGAAATGACCGAAAAGGGCGTCGGCACCACTGCGGATCCAGCCGCCGCCATCGCCCTCTACGAGAAGGCAGCCGCCAACGGTGAAGCCCGCGCCATGCACCACCTCGGCTTCCTCTACGAGAAAGGCCAAGGAGTCACCGAAGACGTCGCCAAGGCGCTCGACTACTACCGCAAGGCCGCCGGAAGTGGTCTGGCCATCGCCCAGTATAATGTCGGCGTATTCTACGAGACCGGTCGCTCCGTCGATAAAGATCCGAACAAGGCATTTCAGTACTTCCTCGCAGCAGCGAAGCAAGGCTTTGCCGTCGCCATGGACAAGGTCGGCCTCTACTACCTCAACGGCGCAGGCGTCGCTGTCGATCCCGTCGCCGCCCGCGCCTGGGTGCAGAACGCAGCCCAAGCCGGATCCATTCCCGCCACCAGCCGACTCGCCACCATGGCCGAGCAGGGCATCGGCGGTCCACAGGATCTGCGCGGAGCAGCCGAACTGTTCTCCCGTGCCGCCGACCGTGGCCACGGACCCGCCACCCTCAAGCTCGCCTCTTACTACGCCAACGGCACTGGCGTCGAACAAGACTTGGTCAAAGCCTATGTCCTGTCCGGGGCCGTTCGTGAAGCATCGCCTCAGGGCGCGCAACTACAGGATGCCATCAAGGCCAAGCTCTCACCCGAACAGCTCGCCGAAGGTGACTCCACCATCGCCGACCTGATGAAGAAGGCCGCAGATGCCCGCGCCAAAGCCGGAGCCGCCAAGTAGAACCAACCGCTAGGAAAGGTCCCGACCTTCCCACAAGAACCAGTGCAGCCATGACGACACCAGCCTGCCGCGCCACCCCTCTCCGGGATCTAGCGCTGGGCTGGCTGCTGCTCTGCCTACCAGGCACGATTGCCATCGCCCAAGACTGGCCCCAATTTCGTGGGCCAGCGGGCGACGGCCATTCCCCTGCCACCGACCTTCCCACCCAGTGGGGCGAGGACAAAAACGTCGTCTGGAAGTCCGCCCTACCCGGACGCGGCTGGTCCTCTCCCACCCTCGTCGGTGACCGAATCTACCTAACCACGGCGGTAGCCACTGGTAACGATCAAGACGCCCTAAAAGCCGACCGATCGCTTCGAATTCTGTGCATCAACGCTCGGTTCGGTGACATCGTCTGGAATACCGAAATCTTCCTGCAGAACGGAGCCGACGCCCCGAAAATCCACAAGAAGAACAGCCATGCCAGCGCTACCCCGATCGTCGAAGGCGAGCGGGTCTATGTCCACTTCGGCCACATGGGAACCGCCTGCCTCGACCTCGATGGCGGTATCGTTTGGAGCACTCAAGAGCTGACCTACCGTCCCGTCCACGGCAATGGCGGTTGCCCAGTCTTAGTCGATGACAAGCTGGTCTTCAGTTGCGACGGCGGCGATGCCCCATTCATGGCCGCCTTGGACAAGTATACCGGTAAGCTCGCGTGGAAGACCCCACGCGAAACCGACGCCAACAAGAAATTCGCCTTCTCCACGCCCGGTGTCTTCGACATCGACGGCGAACAACAAATCCTCAGCCCCTCGGTCAACGCCCTCCGCGCCTACCGCCCCTCCGATGGAACCCAACTCTGGCACGCCAGCTACGAAGGCTACTCCACCATTCCCAAACCGATCATGGCTCACGGCCTCGTCTACGTCGTCACCGGCTACGACCGCTCCAGCGTCTTCGCACTCAAGCCAGGCGGCTCCGGCGACATCACCGACCAGATCGAGTGGACCATCGACAAACGCGCCCCGCACACTCCGTCCCTGCTCGTCATCGGCGACGAAGTCTATATGGTCTCCGACTCCGGCATCGCCACCTGCGCCGACGCAAAAACCGGCGAGATCCACTGGCAAGAGCGATGCGGCGGCAAGGCCTTCTCCGCTTCCCCGATCTACGCCGACGGCCGCATTTACCTGCAAGACGAATACGGCAAGTCCATCGTCCTCCGTCCCGGCAAGACCTTCAGCGTCGCCGCCGAAAACCAACTCGACGGTCGCTACCTCTCCTCCTACAGCGTCACCACCGGAGCCCTCTTCATCCGCTCCGACACCCACCTCTACCGCATCGGAAAATAGTCCCCCGACAGTTCATCCCTTCCACCCGGCACCCGACAGTCATCCTCGCATCCCGTCCATCTGAAACCCGACACCCGACCGTCATCCGACATTTCGCATCCCGCATCCCGCATCCCAAACCCCGTGACCACCCGCCTAGTCTCCATCTTCCTCATCGGCTTCGTCGTGCTGTTCTTAGTACTTTGGCTCGACCTAGGCAACAAGCTCCAGGGCGCCATGCCCTCTTACGCCAACCAAGAGTTCCTCGACCAACGCTACGCCGACTTCCTCGGCGAAGTGCGCACCGCAGCCGAGACCTCCACCGACATCGCCAGTTTCCAGCAAGCCATCGATGACCTCCGCATCCACCGCGACGTCCTTTACATTGGCGCAATCACCGCCGACGGCGAAACCCACCACCTCTTCCACCCGATCACCTGGAAACGCATGGGAATGCGCATCCAAGGCGAAGTCGGCGCCGGCGTCCTCACCAACCAACAGGAACGCCGTCTCGCCACCGTCATCCAACGCATCCGCCCCAACGCCCCCCACCTCGACAACTACACCATCCACTTCTTCTACGAACGCGCCTCCGACCCCGAAGGCATCGAAGAAACAGACGAAGTGAAGCTCAACTTCTCCGTGGAGTAGCTGTGGATTTTTGACCACGAAAGACGCGAATTTGATCTCGCCGCTTAAAGTTTTAGCCAGCTAGCAAATAATGGGAACTTGAGATCCAACCGAATTTCGATCGCACCGAGCATTTGGCCTAGGCTGCTTGATCACATCTATCGTGATAGGTGTCGTCCTCGCTATCTGGTCGCAGATCACCTTCGCGCCAGGATGTCAGGCGTTTGCATTAAAGACAGCGACTGTCCTTGTGATATTGCTTGTCGGTATGGCGATAATCACCATTCGTTCATTAATTATTGCCTACCAATGCAGACGTGGAACCGGCCAGACCTTCGATCGTTCATGTCCTGAGTGGATCACCTTGGTGATGTTCGTCTCAATTATCGTCACGCTAATCTGGCCGCTCTAAGCAACACACAGCCTAAGAGGTTAAGAACGGGGCTTGAACCGACTCCCCCCACACCGCCGGTATACAGGTCCGTAGCACGGCGATAATCCTAGAAACGGCAATGGAATCGGCAGAGCTGTTCGCGCTTGAAATGACAGAAGCATTTTCTTCCTTGTCATCCCGGGCCGAGCCCTAGCGAGCTAAGCCCTGGGATCTCCCGCAAACCTGTGATCCCAGATGTCTCCAAGCGGCATCCGCCCACACCGTCTCTTCTCCGAAGCCATCTCCATTCCACACCACCGGTTGCCCAAAGATTCCAGACTTAGCTCGCTAAAAGCTCGGTCTGGAATGACATGAGCTTACAATCGATGTCCATGACGACAAAGTCAGTTCACCCTCAGGGTGAACGAAAATCCAAGCCTCAGTAGCATCTATTCCTCTTATTTTTAGTGAATTACGACGAATGACCTAATTCTTCATTCTCGTTCTTAGGATAATCAATCCCCGACCCGCCGTGGAGTTGACGCGTGAGGGAAATTCAACCATCATCTTTTCGAGCCCTAGTAGCCAACTTCGCCCCCGGCGAAGCCGACACTCGAGAGAATATCGTGGCCACTCTCCTCCTGGAGAATGTAGTAAAAGTGAATCCATTCTCTACGGCGGACAGTGGGACCCGCCAACTATCTCGAACTACTAAAAGTCATCGAGATCAACAAAGAACAAGCTAGTAATGCGCACCTTTAATCCCGGAGCCCGAATTTCACTCAGCGACTGTGTTGTCCTTCTGATAGCCGGCGCGGGTTCGCTTTGGGTGTGGCGACGCACAGGGCTCTGGTGGGCGGGTGCAGTTCCCGCATTCGTCGTCCTTCACTTCCTCCTATTCTGTAATGTCTTCCGCATCCGACGGAAGCTTGAGCTAATCTGGGCGGGCGCGTTCCTGCTGCTTTCGATCCCATCCTTGCTCTGGAACACACCGCCTTGGGCAGTGACCTTCCTACTTTGCGCCGCGCTAAGCACTACACTGATAGCCATCGACACCCGCCATCCCCACTACCATGGGATTGGATGGAAGAGATGGAATCCCAATCTAAAGGGATGGTGAAACGACTGGAGCCGACAATCGCAACAGACAAAGCGGGTTTCGACCTGCCTTCCCCCTTAGCAACAGCCGGCGTGGAACTCTAATACTCTGTCATTCCAGATTCCAGACGAGCTTTTGGCGAGTGATGTCTGAATGGGAGCGCAGCGGACATAGCCGAAGGCAAATCTCGTGCATGGCCAGTGAGGTTGGCGGAGTTGATGTGGGCTGACGCCTCAGGTAGGGCCGAGATCCCCGGGCATAGCTCGCTAGGGCTCGGCCCAGCAACTGTGTTCTCAAGATATCACGAATTCGGGGTGGGGAGCGTCCTTTAGAACAGTGTTTAGATGAATGATGAGCTTGCGCATCACCGCGACTCTCGCCTTCTTCACTGACTTTCCTTCGGCGAC
>Ga0209186_1001478_pt1 | contig 17364 bp, 5 predicted proteins | sample SidtaG_FD_187426 | JGI IMG/M metagenome (GOLD analysis project Ga0209186, IMG submission 187426) | Marine algal microbial communities from Sidmouth, United Kingdom - Sidmouth_Male2 metaG (SPAdes) (version 2) | ecosystem: Host-associated > Algae > Red algae > Unclassified | place: Sidmouth, United...
GTGATAGCGCGCACATCACCAATGGCTGTCTCGTTACCTTTACCCGGACCAACATTGCCACCGACGTGTGTGGCCAGCAGACCACCTGTGACTTCACAATTACCTACTTGCTCGATAATGCGAATCCGATGATTGTGTCGGTTCCTCCGTTTGTCGACAATGGTTGCAATGGCGATCCACGTCCGATTCCGTTGACCAATCAAGTTGTCAGCATGGACGACTACCTTGTGACCTCTACCGAGATGGTAAGCGAAGTTCGCACCACAAACGGTTGCGTGGTTGAGGTGACTCGCAATTGGAAGATCACTGATTGCTGCGGAAACTTCGATGAGGCGGTTGAGACCTATCAGTTCACGATCAATCCGACGGATCCGATATTGACCGCGGCTCGTGCGCTCGACCTTGCATGCATCGACGCGATGGATGACATTCCTGCTCCAAGCCTGACCATCACCAATGTCTCTTCAGAATGCGGTATGGCGGATGTTGCCTTTGTCAGCGACGTTGCGGTTGTCTCCGAAAAGGGTGGTTGCTACGAAGCGATCGACCGGACCTATTCCATCACCGATTTGTGTGGTGATAGCGGAACCATTACCCAACGCATTCACTACATTCTCGATCGCGAGCCACCTCGGATTGTCTCCGTTGCACCGTTCATCAACGCAACATGCAGTGCGGATCCCCGCCCGATTCCATTGACTAATATGGTCGTAGCCACCGACGCTGAAAATCACCTGGTCAGCACCCAGCTCGTTAGCGAGCTTCGCTTAACCAACGACTGTCAAGTGACTGTGACCCGCACTTGGCGTGTCGAAGATTGCTGTGGCGGATTTGATATCGCCGACGAAGTCTACCAGTTCACCGTCACCCCAGATCCAGTCAGCGTTTCCGCTCTCGCGCCGCTTGACTTGGGATGCATTCAAGATGTGAACCAAGTGCCACTGCCTGACACCACCTTGCTCGCGGCTCAGTCGTCTTGCGCTGTGGTCGATCTCGCATTCATCACCCAGTATGTTGTCAGCAACGATGTTTGCACCACCTACATGGAACGTGTGTATCAGGCCACCGACCTCTGCGGTCAAACCGCGGTCGTCACCCAGAACATCAGCTACATCCTCAATCTCGAAGATCCGATTATTCTCGATGCGGGAGCTAGTGCGGACTTCGGTTGCCAAGTGATGGACTGGGCGATTCCTGCGCCAACTGCCGCCGAAACCAACGCGGTCGCAACCGCGGACGATAACATCACCAACGTCAGCTGGGTAGGGGATGCCTACGTCACCAATGGCTGCGATGTCACGGTCACCCGTACCTGGAAAATCACGGATTGCTGCGGCAACCTCGATCAAGCCACGGTACTATATTTCTACAATGTCATTCCACCGGCGCCGTCGATCGTTGATCTCTGCCCTGCAAATATCGACTTGGGGTGCATCGATACGCTTGGGGATATTCCGACCGCAATTGCGACCCTCGGCAGCTCTTCTGGCGGGTGCGACATTCAAGTCAGCCATCTTGGCGATGGGGTGGCGGTTAAAGCCTTGGATAACTGTACCTGGAGTTTCGCTCGGACGAATATCGCGGAAGATACCTGCGGAATGGTCAGCACGTGTAGCTTCACGATCAGCTATATCTTAGATGCGGAAATTCCTGAGATCGTTGTCCCTCAGCAGCTTCACTACGGTTGCTTGGTGGGTGATCCTCGCAGCGTTTCCGTGGTCAGTAACGGCATTGTTACCGCCTCAATTGACCCAGACGGAAACGCCTTTGTCATCTCTCTCGACGCGGAAATTCGCCTCACCAATGATTGCGAAATCACCGTCACCCGTACCTGGAAAATCACCGACTGCTGCGGAAATGTCGATCATGCCGACGAAGTCTATCAGTACACCGTGGCACCATCAGCTTTGGTGGTTGACGCACTGGCACCGATCAATCTCGGATGCATCAACAACGTCGGGCAGATCCCCTCGCCGAATACGACCTTAATCAGCGCCAGCTCGAGCTGCGCGGTTGCATCGATTATTTGGCTCTCAGATACCGCAGCCGCAAACGTAGGTTGCACCTGGAGCTTCACTCGGACCTATCAAGTCACCGATAAATGTGGCTTGGTTCGGACGACGAGCCAGTTGATTTCCTACACCTTGGATCAGAACGATCCCGTGATTGTTACTCAACCTGCGGGTGGTGATCTTGGTTGCCAAGTGACTGCGCCATGGCCCGTCCCCGTGCCGAATGCAATGACCGATATTACGGTCAGCGATGACAGCTTTGTGACCAATCAAGTTGTCGTCGAAACCATCAGCACCAATGGCTGTGTCGTCACCGTCACGCACGACTACACCATCACCGATTGCTGTGGTCGCCAAGACGAAGCGCAGACGGTTTACACCTTTACCATCAAGCCGGATTCGTTGACCATTGAGGCGCTTGCTGACATTGACTTGGGTTGCCTCACCTCAACCAACTTGGTGCCACAGCCGAATGCGACGCTGATCAACGCCAGCAGCAGCTGTAGCGTAGCCAGCATCGAATTTGTCAGCGATACCCCGACGAATTTGACCTTCTGCACCGATGGATTGGATCGCATCTATCAGGTCACCGACCTTTGCGGCCTGACTTCTACCGTGACCCAACGTTACACTTGGATCTTGAATCAAGTCGCTGATCCGATGATCACCGTTCCCGCAGACTTCGATTTCGGCTGTGTCGCTCAGGGTTGGACCGTTCCTCTGCCAACCGCGGCGGATACAAACGCGGTGATCGGCATGGATGACAACCTCGTCAGCACCCAGTGGATAGGCGATGTTTACAGCACCAATGATTGCGTCGTGAGCGTGGTTCGCACCTGGCGTGTCACCGATTGCTGCGAGAGCAAAGCGGAAGCATCGACGACTTACACCTTTACTGAAAACCCAGGCCCACCCGCGATTACCTGCCCGCTTCCGTTGGATCTCGGTTGCATCAATAACCTCGCGGCCATTCCGGTGGCAGATCCATCACTCGTCGCCGCGTCTTCCGGATGTTCCGGCGTCAATGTCACCTTTTTGAATGAAACAGCGGCGACATTAAACGGTTGTGTGTGGAGCTTTACTCGGACTTACCTTGCCACCGCGCGTTGTGGCGAAACCTCTACTTGCACTCAGGTGATTACCTACACCTTGGATCAAAACGATCCGGTGATTCTGACCCAGCCAGCTGGTGGCGACCTTGGTTGCCAAGATCTCGCGCCATGGCCTGTACCATTCCCGAACGCGTTGACCGACATCACGGTTAGCGACGACAGCTCGGTAACCAATCAGGTCGTGGTCGAAACCATCACCAGCAACGGTTGCGTAGTTACGGTCACGCATGACTATACCATTACCGATTGCTGTGGACGCCAAGATGAAGCGCAAACCGTCTATACCTTCACCGTTCGTCCCACCGAATTGCTGCTCGAGCCTCTGTCGGATATCGACCTCGGTTGCTTGACTTCCACCAACCAAGTTCCCTTGCCGGACACCTCCTTGGTTGGCGCAAGTTCAGTTTGTAGCGTAGCCAGCGTCGCGTTTGTTAATGATACGCCGACCAACTTGACTACCTGTTTAGACGGGCTCGACCGGGTTTACCTCGTGACCGATCTCTGCGGTTTGACTGCGACCGTAACCCAGCGCTTCACCTGGGTCTTGAACGAGATGTCGCCCATGATCACCAATACACCAAGCGATGTTGACTTCGGCTGCGTTGCCCCGACCTTCGCGTTGCCTGCTCCAACCGTGGCTGACTTTGCCGCGATCCAGTACATGGACGATAACGTGATTACCACTCAGCATGTGGGCGATGTCTACACCACCAACGATTGCCTCGTAACTGTAGTGCGTACTTGGCGCGTCATCGACTGCTGTGGTGGCAAAGCGGATGCGACAACCACCTACGTGTGGACCCGTAATCCTGGCCCACCGGTTATGACTTGCCCACCGCAACAAGATCTCGGCTGCATCAATGACCTCGGTGCGATTCCGCTCGCGGACGTTTCCTTGGTGAGCACCGTATCTGAATGCAGCGGAGTCGTTGTAACCTTGCTCTCCGAAACCACCGCGACAAATGCCGGCTGTGTCTGGAGCTTCACTCGGACTTACCTCGCGACCGCGCGCTGCGGCGAAACCTCTACCTGCACTCAAGTGATCACGTACACCTTGGATCAGAACGATCCGGTCATCGTCAGCCAGCCTGCGGGCGGCGACCTCGGTTGCCAGGACCTCGCGCCATGGCCGGTTCCCGCGCCAAACGCGATGACGGATATCACCGTGAGCGACGACAGCTCAGTGACGAATCAGGTCGTGGTTGAGACCATCACTACCAATGGCTGCGTGGTTACGGTCACGCATGACTACACGATCACAGATTGCTGTGGACGCCAAGATGAAGCGCAGACGGTATATACCTTCACGGTGCGCCCGAGCGAGTTGAGCATCGCGGCCTTGGCCGATGTGAACCTCGAATGCATCACCTCGACCAACCAAGTGCCCCTTCCAGATACCTCGCTTCTCATCGCGAGCTCGGAATGCAGCATTGCCAGTGCGGTCTTCGTGAGCGACACCGCCACGAATCTCAGCACCTGCGTTGACGGGCTCGACCGCGTCTACCTTGTGACCGATCTCTGCGGTTTGACCGCGACGGTAACCCAGCGCTTCACGTGGATTCTCAATCAAATGGATCCAATGATCACGGCTGTCCCTGCTGACGAATACCTCGGTTGCAAACCCAAGCCACCGGAATTCCCACCCAATGCACCGGGTTGGATCTTGCCTGCACCGACGACGAACGACTTCGCGCAGATCATCGTCATGGATGACAATGCGATCACCACCCAGTGGGTAGGGGATGTCTACACGACAAACGATTGCATCATCACCGTGGTTCGCACCTGGCGTGTCATCGACTGCTGCGGCAAAAAAGCTGAAGCCGAAAGCGTTTACACTTGGACGCAAAATCCTGGGCCACCGATTTTGACCTGCCCACCTGCACTTGATCTCGGTTGCATTCGCGCTGTGTCACAGATCCCGCTCGCGGATCCGAGCCTCGTTTCTGCCATCGAGTACTGCGGCGAAACCGAAATTACATGGCTCAGTGATAGCCCTGCGGTGCAGAACGGCTGTACCTGGAGCTTCATCCGGACCTATCATGGTGAAACCGTTTGTGGGGAAACCGGAATCTGTACTCAGGCGATTTCTTACACCCTCGATAATGCGCCACCGACGATCCTCTCTTGGCCCAGCTACACGCATAGCGAATGCGTCGATGGCGACCCTTATCCAGTGCCACGCACCAATGAAATCGTGACCGCAGATGACTCCTTGGTCGTCGCGACAAACATGATTTACGAGATCCGCTTCACCAACGATTGCTACGCAACGGTACAGCGCATTTTCGAAGCAACCGATTGCTGTAACAACATTCGTCAAACCACAGTGCTCTACACCTATCGGGTTCGCCCAGCCGCGCCGACTCTCACGGGGCCGACTCAAATCGATCTCGAATGCATCTTTGGCCTCGGCCAAGTGCCAAGCCCGAGTACCTCAAGTTTGACAGCTCAGTCAGATTGCAGCGGGGTGAGCAAAGCGTGGGTGAGCGATTCCACCCCCGTCACCAATGACTGCACCGTAAGCATCTTGCGGACCTATGAAGCAACCGATACCTGCGGTCAGACGACCCCGTTTACCCAGACCATCACCTTCACGCCTGATAACGCGGACCCCGTGTTTACTAGTTTCCCAAGCGGTGAAGCCTTTGGCTGTGTTGCGGTTGAACCGACTCTGCCGATCGCGACCAACCATGTAATTGCAAGCGATGACTTCCTCGTTATTCGCACCCAACTCGTGAACGACGTTCGCATCGATACGGACTGTCTAATCACGGTTACCCGCACCTGGGAGATTGAGGACTGCTGTAACAATATCGTGACTCGTGATGTCGTCTACACTTGGGTTCCTCAAGATGCGAACCCACCAAGCATTACTTGCCCAGCCACGCTCGACCTCGGTTGCATTCAAAGTTTGAGCCAAGTCCCGGCTGCCAATCCAAGCGCCTTGGCTTCAAGCTCTGCCTGCGCCGACAACCTCAGCGTGATCCACTTAGGGGATAGCGCTCCGGCTACAAACGGTTGCACCTTGACCATCTTGCGTGGCTTCTCGGTGACCGATCTCTGTGGCCAAACGAGTAGCTGCACTCAGACCATCGTCTTCACCGTCGATGCTTTGCAGCCCGTCTTCACCGCCTTCCCAACCAATATCGACTTTGGTTGTTCCGCTGGGATTCCTGCTCCGTCGGTTGCTGATGACTTCGCGGTCATCGCCAGTGCGGACGACAGCCAAATCATTCGCACGGAGCTGATCGAAGCGACCACGAATACGGTCAACTGCCTCACCACCGTGATCCGTAGCTATGAAATTGAAGACTGCTGTGGAAACCGTCAATCCGAGAGCGTGACCTACACCTGGATCACAAATCTCGGAACACCACCCGTCTTTGCCGCCGGCCAGTCCTCGACCCTTGATTTGGGTTGTGTGAATACCTTGGCGCAAGTTCCCGCCGCATCACCCGACAGCTTCCCCGCCTCGGCAGGCTGCGATGTAACCCTGAGCCTGCTCATGGAAACGCCCGTCGAAATCAACGGGTGCGTGGTGAAATTTCGTCGCATCTATCAGGCCATCGATGTCTGCGGCAACATGGCGCAGCACTTCCAGACCATCCTCTATACTGTGGATACCACCGACCCCGTCTTCACGGCCTTCCCGACCAATATCGACTTTGGCTGTGCGGTTGGCCTGCCTGCACCTACGGTTACGGATGACTTCGCGGCTATCCAAACCGCTGACGAAAGCATCGTGGTTCGCACCGAGCTCCTCAGCGCGGTAACCAATGTTGTCGACTGCGAAGCTTCGGTCACGCGGACCTACGAGATTGAAGATTGTTGCGGAAACCAAGTGAGTGATTCGGTCACCTACACCTGGTATCAAAACCCGAATCAAGCCCCCGTTTTTGCGGCTGGAAACAGTTCCACCCTCGACTTGCGTTGCATCGACTCCGCGGCAGAAGTTCCAGCCGCCTCTCCCGATAGCTTCCCTGCAAGCTCAAGCTGTGCCGTATCAGTAACCCATCTCTCCGACACAAGCCCGGTTACAAACGGCTGCGTGGTAACTGTCATTCGGACCTATCAAGCTATGGACGCTTGCGGGAATGCGGGTCAACACGTCCAAACCATCTTGTTCACCAGCGATCGCAATGCGCCGATCTTTACCCAGGTGCCGGTTGGAGCTGAATTCGGTTGCCAAGTGAGCAGTCCTGTCCCTGCAGTTGACCTCTCACTGGTCACCGCGATGGACGATAATCTCGTAATCGATGTGCGTCTTAAATCTGAAAGCATCGTGAGTAACGGTTGTGCTCGTTCCCTGCTTCGCACTTGGATCGCGGAAGATTGCTGTGGCGAAAGCGTCGAAGCGTCGACCACATATACCTGGACTCAAACTCCTGCCTCGCCAGTCATTCAAGGCCTTGCTTCGGTCGACCTCGGATGCATTGCCGATGCTGGGCAACTGCCGCTGCCAAGTACATCGCAACTCGTTATCGATGCTGCATGTGGCGCGACCCCAGCTTACGTTGGCGTCGTCAGCTCGAAGCTGGATGGCTGCACTACGATCGATTTCCGCGTCTACGAAGCCGTCGATGCCTGCGGTCAACGCAGTACCTTCACCCAGACCATCAGCTACGTGATCAATGCAAATCCAATCCAAATCAGTGCCGCGCTACCTGCCAAGGAATACGGCTGTGTCACCAGCATGCCCGTGCCTGCCGCAGACTTCGGATTGCTGACCGTTTCTGGAACCGTTCTCAATCAAACCGTCGTGGATACGCTCAGCACCAATGGTTGCGTGCTTGTTCTCACCCGCATCTACACCGTGGCGGATTGCTGTGGCAACGTAGATAGTGTGAGCGAGCAACATACGTGGACCCTCCAAGGCGACGGCCCAAGCATTAGCCAAATGCCTGACTTAGCTTTGGGTTGTCTCTCAGATGCCAGCCAAGTTCCTGGGCCAAACCCAGCTTTGGTTGAGGCGAGCAGCGATTGCAGTCTCGCTTCGGTTCTCTTTGTCGCCGATCAGCCTGTGTCTGCCGATGTCTGCGCCTCAGAGATCGATCGGGTCTACGAAGTAACCGATGGATGCGGTCAAACTGCGGTGGTTACACAGCGCATCAGCTGGAGTGTGGATACCGACCTTCCGGTGATTACCGCCATGCCTTCTGGTGGAAACCTCGGTTGCAATGTTGGAGCGCTTCCTCTGGTTGACCTCTCACAGGTCCAAGCCGAAGATAGCTGTGGCATTGCCTCGATCATTCACCTCCTTGATAAAACCAATGTGGTTGACTGCTTGACCGTCGTGACTCGGACGTTCCGCGTGACTGATCTCTGCGGCAACGATCTGGATGCGGATGTGATTTACAGCTGGAGTAGTGATGCCACTGCACCACTGATTACCGCTCCGGCTGGCTTCCAGGCCGACATCGAACTCGGTTGTAATCCATCTGTAACGGCGTTCCCACCCGTCGATCCCACACAGTTCTCGGTTGAAGACGATTGTGGTCAAGTTGAGGTAACCTTCGCCTACGAACAGTCCGAAACCAATCAATGTGTCACCACCTTGAGTCGGGTCTACTCTGCAAGCGATGCCTGTGGGAATGCCTCGAGCGTGACCCAGTCCTTCCGCTTCTTTGTCGATACCTCGGCGCCGCAGCCAGCCATCGTTCCGGCTGATCTGAATCTTGGCTGTGCAACCGCAAGCGACGTACCTGCTCCAGACGCAGCGGTGTTCAACATCGTCGACATGTGTGGCACCGCAGTAGAAACCAACTTGGTCGAAGAAACCGCGAACAACAGCGGCTGCCAAGTGGTCATCACCCGTACCTATGAAGTGACCGACATCTGTGGCAACACGGGGCGTGCGGTGCAAGCCATTCGCTACACCGACAACCAAGGTGATCTTGCCTTGAGTTGCCCAGGTCCAATGGATCTCGGTTGCAACCCCGCCCAAATTCCAACTCCCTCGGAAACCTCGCCGGCTGCATTGGGCGGCTGCGATGCAACGTCGGTTCAGCATTTGGGCGACACCAAAGTGATTAACCAATGCGTGACGACAATTGCTCGTCGCTACTCGATTACGGATGCTTGTGGGAACACGGCGACTTGCACCATCGATATCCGCTATAGCTTGGATGCTCAGGTGCCAACCATTGTTTCCTTGCCGAGTTCAGGCGCGATCGGTTGCAACCTCGCACTGCCAGAACCTGATCCAAGCCTCATCGTTGCGACCGATGACTGCGGCGAGCCATCCGTCACCGTCCTGCGGGTTACGACGAACCAAAGCGATTGTGTTATGAGTGTCGCCCATGTGTACCGCGTGTCCGATTCCTGCGGAAACTTCCAAGATGTCGAAATGTTCTACTCTTCCATTCAGGACCTTACCGCTCCGGTTCTTACATGTGCTGAAACCATTTCACTTGAATTGAACTCCGAATGTCGTGCCGTCATGCCGAGCCTCGCACCGCAAAGCTTGATTGATGACTGCGGTACCTCGCGACTGATCAGTCAGACTCCGGCCGAAGGTACGGTCTTTACCTCTCCGGGGCTAATCACCGCAACCCTCGTGGCTGAAGATGACTGCGGACGGACCGTTTCCTGCACTTCAGTCATTATGATTAATGGAATCTGCGGAGGAGCTAGTGGCGACAACCTCGGTTCCATCGAAGGTGTGGTCTGGCATGACTTGTCTAACAACGGTGAAGAAGGGGACGAAAATCTCAGCACTTCTGGGATGTCAGGAATTCGAGTTTTCTTGTATGATGAAGACGGAAATGAAGTGGCTGAAACCATTACAACTGCCGGTGGATTTTATGAATTCCCTGGCTTGGTCCCAGGCGATTACACAGTTGAAGTCGACCTTTCGAGCATCGATACCGACATCTACAATATGCCGCCAAGTACACCATTGGTATACGATGTTTCTGTCGTAGCAGGCGGTGTCGGCGCAGGGAACGATTTCGGTCTCGTGGCTGGGCCCACTGCGATTACCTTGCTCTCGCTGCAAGCGGATATCTCCGATGTCGGGGTAACGGTTCGTTGGGAAATGGCGGATCAGGATGACCTGCTCGGCTTCTACCTCACACGGGATGGCTTACCCGTTTCGGATCTGATTCTCGCTGGTGATGCGCGTCGTTATGAGTTCCTCGATGAGGAAAATGTTTCCGGAACCTATACTTTGGAATCCATTGGGAACTCGCTCATTCGGGAGGTTCTCGGAGCCACGGTCGCAGCCCGCCTTGCGGAGGCAGAGCCGATTGGTGACCCAACCCTTCGCTTGCGTGCCATCGCTGGCCAACTCAACTTCGTCACCGAAGACGGGGTGAATAGTTACCTCGTCACTGGTTTCTCCAAAGCGCCGGTGGTGACTGATATCACGGATGCGGATGACGCGATTCGCCTCGAAGGCCGCGTAATTGAATTGGACCATGAATTCGGGGTGTACTTCAGCTGGCCCGCGAACCGGAAGCTCCAACTCACGGAATAAATTCGGCCGGTGCGATCCGTTACGGACAACAGGTTTGAGGGGGCATCTTCAAACCTGTTGTTCTTTTTCTGGGCCGCTCTTTTATCGTCCCTCCAATTTCGGAAGACTCGTTGGCTGGGGGCGTTTCCCTTTGCGGACTTCTTTGACGCATTCCAGTATTCGGGACTCAAGCCAACGGCTTGTATCGTTGCGTCTATGTGGAATCGCCGAAGGCCAAGGAGCGGCGGTTTCCAACCGCCGACAGTAGGAACGGGAATACGCCAACGCGCTCATCACCGCTTGGGAAGGCGACGGCACGAACACGGGCAAGGTACGACCAGTCCATCTCATCGCTTGCGAATAGATAAAAAGCCGCGGCAGCATCCCGCCTTAGGACTTGGTGAAATTCCGTTGCGTCTATGTTGGAATCGCCGAAGGCCAAGGAGCGGCGGTTTCCAACCGCCGACAGTGGGAGCAGGAAAACGCTAACGCGCTCGTCACCGCCTAGGAAGGCGACGGCACGAACACGGGCAAGGTACGACCAGTCCATCTCATCGCTTGCGAATAGATAAAAAGCCGCGGCAGCATCCCGCCTTAGGACTTGGTGAAATTCCGTTGCGTCTATGTTGGAATCGCCGAAGGCCAAGGAGCGGCGGTTTCCAACCGCCGACAGTAGGAACGGGAATGCGCCCACGCGCTCGTCACCGCTTGGGAAGGCGACGGCACGAACACGGGCAAGGTACGACCAGCTCATCTCATCGCTTGCGAATAGATATAAAGCCACGGCGGCGTCCCGCCGTAGGACTTGGTGAAATTCCGTTGCGTCTATGTTGGAATCGCCGAAGGCCAAGGAGCGGCGGTTTCCAACCGCCGACAGTAGGAACAGGAAAACGCCAACGCGCTCGTCACCGCCTAGGAAGGCGATGGCACCAACACGCCCTTGAAGGGCAAGGTACGACCAGCTCATCTCTCACCTCTCGTGAATGGATATAAAGCTGCGGCGGCGTCCCGCCTTAGGACTTGGTACAATTCCGTTGCGTCTATGTAGTATCGCCGAAGGCCAAGGAGCGGCGGTTTCCAACTGGCGACAGTGGGAACAGGAAAACGCCCACGCGCTTGTCACCGCCTAGGAAGGCGACGGCACGAACACGGGCAAGGTACGACCAGTCCATCTCACCGCTCGTGAATGGATATAAAGCCACGGCGGCGTCCCGCCGTAGGACTTGGTGAAATTCCGTTGCGTCTATGTTGGAATCGCCGAAGGCCAAGGAGCGGCGGTTTCCAACCGCCGACAGTAGGAACGGGAATACGCCAACGCGCTCGTCACCGCCTAGGAAGGCGATGGCACCAACACGCCCTTGAAGGGCAAGGTACGACCAGCTCATCTCTCACCTCTCGTGAATGGATATAAAGCTGCGGCGGCGTCCCGCCTTAGGACTTGGTACAATTCCGTTGCGTCTATGTAGTATCGCCGAAGGCCAAGGAGCGGCGGTTTCCAACCGCCGACAGTAGGAACGGGAATACGCCAACGCGCTCGTCACCGCCTAGGAAGGCGATGGCACGAACACGCCCTGGAAGGGCAAGGTACGTCTAGTTCATCTACTGCGGCATTTCGGATAAAGGCGGTGTAGCATCCTGTAGCATTCAAGCGGTAAGGCCATGTCAGTCGATCCGGATATAGTGCTTCTTCCTCGTTCAACATTCTCCGCGAAAACCCGCCGCCAACTTATTCCCCAACCGTGATCGCGTGCATGATACTCGAAGCCGGCACGCAACTTTTGACGACCATCTGAGTGATGTAGCCGCGCTTTTCATTCGTGCTTTTATAATCTAAGGTGTTGGTGCTCGCAACAAGGCCAACGAGGTTTCCTTTGTCATCGAGAATGGGGCTGCCACTGCTCCCTTGCGCATAGTCCGCTGTGATCGCCATGCGATGCACCTTCGTGCCATTGTCATTAAAAATGAAATGCCGCGAAACCACCCCTTGCGTGTAGGTGAAAAATCGTCCTCGCGGATGATGAATCGCGTGCACGGTTTCACCGATTTCAGGGTCGGTTCCCAAGGGAAGGGGACGGAGCTTCGCGCCTTTGGCTTCAAAGATCGCGAGGTCATTTGCTTTGCTCGCGGCAAGGACTCGGGTCACCGGAAAAATCCGGCGATCCTTCGTCATGATCGCGATCGCTTCATTGAGTCCCTTCTCATCTTCTAGCACATGGTAGTTGGTAACAAAGATTCCGTTTTTCCCAATCGCGACCGCTCCGGCGCAGGAGATATGCCAATTCGGGCAGTGCCCGCAATTATACAGGGAGCCGACCATCACCACGCTATTATCACATTTATCAACCAAGCGATCTTGGCTCAGCGATTTCGTGGCCATGTTGGCCAGCGTGATTTCAGGCGCAGAGTTGGTCGCAGCTGCAAGCTCTTTCTGAAACGCCTTCGGATCTGGGAAAACTCCTTTTTTCAAAAGGTGCTCGGTTCCCTTTTGAAAGTACTCACGCATCGCATCGTCGTCGATTACTTCGACTGCGGTCACAGGGTTTAAACAGAGAAATCCTGCCGTCAACATAGTTGCCACGAGGAACGGAGAGAAGCGAGGGAAAGAAGGGGTCAGTAAATTCATAATAAGAAGAGGCCGATTGTTGTGGATGAAGGCAGTGATCTACGGATGAGTTAGAAGGTGACAAATACGATGATCGAGGTTTGAAGGCGAGGCATTTCGATACGGACTTAACAACGTGGTAAGATGTGAACTGGGTAGTCCAGGAATCGCCACTTCGATAGGACGACCCAAATGATTTAGGCTATTCAATTTTGCCGTCGAGTTTTGTGGCAAGATAAGAATGGTCCGCCAAGCTCGGGGTATGTGCGCCAGGCGCGTTGCTTCGATTGTCGTCGGAGCTTGCGGTAAATTGATCACCACTACGCCCGCGCCTTTTGCATAGTTGAGCATGACCGCCGAGGCAGCATCGGGTACCTTCGGAAAGACCAGCCACGTATCTGGAAGAACGGTTTGCATCTTTGGAATGGTCAATCGCGCCGAGGTCACATTGCGAATTAGTGGTGGCTCAAATTGTGCCTTCCCGCCTGCAAGTGAATGGCCGCCCGCATGTGTATGTGAATGGCCGCCTGCATGTGAATGGCCGCCTGCATGTGAATGGCCGCCTGCATGTGAATGGCCGCCCGCATGTCTATGCGAATGGCCGTGTGAATGTGTATGCGAATGGCTTCCGTGCGAGTGCGCCCCATGCGAATGCTTGGGAGCTTGGCGTTGAGCCTGATTTGGTTGCTGCTTCTGTGTCTGCGGAAAACGAATCTGACTGTAACAAGCGCTTGAAACCAAAAGCCCGAGACAAAAGCCTGCGCGGATCGGTCTGTCAAAAAGCAGGTGAAGCGGGATAAAATGTGTTTTCATAAGGTTTCCGACGGGTTCATTGGTTGCATTATTCAGGCCAGAGGCGGTTCTGCTCTTGCAGTATCTTACCACTTTGTTCATCCATACCCCCTAAAAACACTGGAAAAATTTCATGGCGTATCCGTTTAAAGACATTGAAGCACGTTGGCAGACCTTTTGGGAAGAAAACAAAACCTTTGCGACCCCCGCAAAGCCAGACCTTGATCGAGAAAAAATGTATATTCTCGATATGTTCCCATATCCAAGTGGTGACGGGTTGCATGTCGGCCACCCCGAAGGCTACACCGCGACCGATATCATGGCACGCTACAAGCGCATGTGCGGGGTCCAAGTCTTGCATCCCATGGGCTGGGATTCATTTGGCTTACCGGCCGAGCAACACGCGATCAAAACCGGGGTGCATCCCAGCATTCAAACCCGTAAAAATATCGATACCTTTCGGGCTCAATTAAAAATGCTCGGATTCTCCTACGACTGGGATCGCGAAATCGCGACCTCTCATCCAAATTATTATAAGTGGACCCAATGGATTTTTCTCAAGCTCCATGAACGTGGCCTGGCCTACGTGTCCGAACAACCGGTAAACTGGTGTCCCGAGTTGGGCACCGTGTTGGCCAACGAAGAAGTCATCGATGGCAAGAGCGAAGTCGGCGGCCATCCTGTGGTTCGTCGCCCCATGAAGCAGTGGATGCTCAAGATCACCGAGTACGCCGACAAGCTTTTGGAAGGCTTGGATGATTTGGATTGGCCCGAGTCGACCAAAAAATTGCAGCGCGATTGGATCGGCCGCTCGGAAGGCGCGGAAGTTGATTTCGCTGTCTCCGGGCACGAGGGCGAAACAGTTCGCGTTTATACCACGCGTCCGGACACCTTGTTCGGCGCCACTTATATGGTGCTCGCTCCCGAGCATGCTTTGGTAGAAAAAATCATGTCAGCGGATCAAGCTGCCGAGGTGCAGGCCTACGTTGAAGCGGCATCACGGAAAAGCGAACGGGATCGCACCGCATCGCGCGAAAAAACCGGCGTCTTTATCGGCGCCATGGCGGTCAACCCGGTCAACGGAGCCGAGATTCCCATTTGGATCTCCGACTATGTGTTGGCCACCTATGGAACCGGAGCCATCATGGCGGTTCCCGCACATGACGAACGCGATTACGAATTTGCCACCGCATTCGAGTTGCCGATCGTCGAAGTCATTTCGGGTGGCAACATCGCGGAGGCGGCCTGGACTGGCGACGGAGAATTAGTGAACTCGGCCAATGACGACGTATCGCTCAACGGCTTGCTCGTCGACGATTCTAAAGCGAAAATTATCGATTGGCTCGAAGCTAAAGGGCAGGGGACTCGCACCGTTAATACCAAATTGCGTGACTGGCTCTTCAGTCGGCAGCGCTACTGGGGTGAACCGTTCCCCATCGCCTATGTAAACGATGAGCCACATCCTCTCTCTGTGGATGACTTGCCGATCGTCGCACCGCCACTTGAATCCTATGAATCCGAAGGCACCACCGAAGGTCCTTTGGCCAACGCGGTGGATTGGTGTCAGACAGAATTGAATGGCCAGCCGGCGCGGCGCGAAACCAACACCATGCCGCAGTGGGCTGGAAGCTGCTGGTACTACCTTCGCTTTATCGACCCACGAAATGAAGAGGCCTTGATCGACCCTGATCTCGAAAAGTTTTGGATGCCGGTTGACTTGTACATCGGTGGAGCCGAGCACGCCAACTTGCATTTGTTGTACGCGCGTTTCTGGCATAAAGTCTTGTACGATGCAGGCGTCGTCAGCACCTCCGAGCCATTCCGGAAATTATTTCACCAAGGAATGATCACGGGGCCAACCGAGTTTACCTTGTTCCGTGATGCGAATGGGCATGCGATCAATCCGCCATCTAAGGGGTCGGCGGCAGAAGATGAAGCGTCTTCTGAAAAGTTGGATGCTGAAGCGGTGGTCAAAAAGGGCGACGGCTTTGTCTGGAAAGAAGACCCTGCTATCAAAATTTTGAGTCGTGCCTACAAAATGAGTAAAAGCCGTGGCAACGTGGTGAATCCTAATGACATTGTGGAAAAGTACGGCGCCGACTCGCTTCGTCTCTATGAAATGTTCATGGGACCGCTCGAGCAGGTCAAGCCGTGGAACACAGATGGGGTGCAGGGTGTCTACAAATTTCTCGACCGGACTTGGCGCTGGATCACGGATGACGACGGAAATGCGGTTGTCGTCGATCGGGAATTATCCGCCGACGAATTGACCATCTTGCATCAAACGATCAAGCGCGTCACAGAGAGCATTGATTCCTTGCGCTTGAACACCGGCATCGCGGCCATGATGGAATTTTTGAATGCGGCCACGAAATGGGCGGATGTTCCAAGGGAAGCAGCGGAATGCCTTACCTTGATTTTAAGTCCGTTTGCGCCGCATCTGTCTGAGGAGCTTTGGCGAAAAATGGGTCATTCGGAGAGTAGCGCCTATGTTTCTTGGCCCGTTTTCGACGAAAAATTCCTCCAGAAGTCAGAATTTGAGTGCGTGGTGCAGGTGAATGGGAAGCTCAAGGCTCGCTTGATGATGTCGGTCGAAGCCGGAAAAGACGAAGTTTTGGCCTTGGTAAAGGCGGAACCCACCATCGCTGCGCTACTTGAAGGGAAAACGATTCGGAAAGAAATTGTCGTTCCAGGTCGCTTGGTAAATCTGGTCGTCAGCTAAATCGTTTAAAAAACGGATGGCTCCCTCATTTGCCATTGCAAACAAGGGGGCCTTGTCCTACATCTTGGGCCGAAATCTAGGGTATTATTGGTATGAAATTTAACGCATCAGGCTGCACAAGCGGCTATATTTTTGCAGTCACCATCTTTGTGATGGTCATTCTTCAGGCACCGGCAGTTTTTGCCCAAGCGCCTTCTGCTGTCGAATCCTCCTCTCAAACCGCAGTCAAACCTGCGACTGAAGCTGCGAAACCAACCGTACGGAAGCGTAATTTGGACGAAATCATCAAGCTTCTTGAGAAAAAAGCCAAAGATCAAAAGCAGGCTGGAGCTCCGGTCTCACAGTTTCCGACTAAAGTCGGAGCCGCTCCTTCTACCATCACTGGAGAGGTGAAAACGGGGGCACCAACCCCGCCTGCTGCGACCAAGATCCTAGGTGCCTCAGGATTCACCCCTGCCGAACCAAGCATCAAACCGGCTGGGATTGTGTCTGGCGTGAACGCGCCGCTTTCCCCTCCTAGCGTTTCTTCAGGTCTGACTAAATTGCCACCCCCATCAGCTGGCCTCAAAGCGACCCCGCTTGCACCACCAACTGGCGTTTCCGCAACCAAGTTATCTGCGCCGTCTGTACCGTCTTCTGCGTCTGTACCGTCTTCTGCGTCTGTA
>Ga0209186_1001482_pt1 | contig 17338 bp, 22 predicted proteins | sample SidtaG_FD_187426 | JGI IMG/M metagenome (GOLD analysis project Ga0209186, IMG submission 187426) | Marine algal microbial communities from Sidmouth, United Kingdom - Sidmouth_Male2 metaG (SPAdes) (version 2) | ecosystem: Host-associated > Algae > Red algae > Unclassified | place: Sidmouth...
GGGTGCAGGCGTCATGGGGGGGGAGGACGGCCACGTAGAGGCGAGCGCGGGGGCGAGAGTACCGTGCCACGAAAATAGACGTTGGTGCTTGACGCAGGGCGTCCACAGGGGGGCGTATGGGGTGGGGGCAGGAAAGGTCGATAATGGGTATCAGTGCATCTGGTGAGGGGCACGGGGCCGTGTCAAGTACTCAGGTGGGTGGCACGCACCGGCAACAGCGTCGACCCCCTCCAGCGGCAGACGTAGACCCACCCCATCCTGCCTCCCAAACCGTGGGTCCAGCAAGACCCGCCCACCCCGCCCACCATACGGCCAGGCGTCTACCAGCGTCAGCATGCCGAATGAATGCATTGCACAAACCAACCCGGCTGCGGCAGTATCGAGCACGATGGCATCAGACCCTGTCGAGTCACGTCGGGCAAGAGCGTGGTCAGTTGCCATCCGTGTGGTCTGCGACTCGCGCTGGAAGAGGGGGATCAACGATGAGTGGTTTGCAGCACCGCCGTGCATGCGGTTCTTGGGGCGGGACGAGCGCAAGAGCTCTGGTGTCCGAGAGACGAGGAGGACTGTCATTGCTACCGGTCCTCTGTCTAGCGTGTGTACCAGGGGCAGCGGTCACCTAGCGAACCCTTTTCAGAATAGCGTCCGCGTATTTGCTATGATCCAGGGCAAGCGTCCACAAGTGGTCAGAGGGGAAGGTCAGGTTCTAGCGTACTTTCCATACAGCAATGGAAAAAATACGATTCCTATGTATTTAAATTATATCTTGACCAAACTTATTCGAGAATCTGGGTACTCTTCTGGTTCCAGAGGTAGTTGACAGATGGTAGAATGACCTAATATAGTTTGTTTATATCACCTATCCAAGAAAAACAGTGCGATCGAAGTTGATCGGCTGTCCGATCAGTCGGCCCTGCTTGGACTGCCCGACCAAACACGCGCGCCCGTGTTTGGTCAGGCCATGTCTGCAGGGCATGTCCAGTTTCGGGCAGGTATAGTCAGTTTAGTGAGTTTCGGCGAGTCACGAGGAGGGCAGGTGCAGGGCACGGCAACTGTGGCACCCCCGCTCGGCCAGATCCAATGTCATCTCTGTGCAGTTAGACCCCCCCCGGCATCCGCCACCACCAGAGAGTTGGCCACCCACGGCAGCAAATATCTTTCGGCGTGTGGTTCGGGCCCGCCTCTTTTTTCGAAGTTTAACAGACCCCAACGACCAAGGCCGTCTTGGGTGGCTTGGGTGCCCCCACACCACATACGAGCGCGGCCACCCGGCCTCAAAATTGTCCATGGCCGACCGGGTGTAGCTACCCCCCGCAGGCGCTTCGCCCCACGTTTTTGGTCCCCACAGACGGCCGTGCGCATCGTCGGGGATGGTGTCTCATACTTTGTATGGTCGGTGGAGAGGGCCCAGCCCGAAGTTCCGGGTTGAGGGCCACCTCTCATTGGGCCAACCACCCCCGGGAGATACGCCGCCAATCGGCTCAAGACCATCGCGCGTCTGTGAGCGCTTTCGGCGTCGGCCAAGGTGACGCTACAGGCCGCTGGGCGCGCGCCCGATGGTTGTGCTGCCACCTCGCTTCCACGCCCCCTCGCCGCCCGCCATTGCCCGCCTGTTTCGTCGCACAAGGGGTGTTCGGTCACCTTACCTCCCCCTCTCCGCTTTTCCCGCCTTTTCCCGGCGCGCATCATACGCATGATGCCCCGTGTCTGCGTGCGCCAGCGCTCGGTCAGTCACCGTACCCTTTCCGGTTGCGCCGGTGCCCCCAACCACTTTCTGCTGGTACATACCGTGCCCACGCCCGCCCTCGCTCCCCCCCCCCCTGTCCGCACAGAACCCAGCCCCACCCTCACGCGTCCCCCGTGCACGAACCGCTCCAGTTGCGTGCAAGTGCTGACGGACGACATGCCTCCCGGGGAAATGGCTGCGCCAGCTGTTTTTCTTGCTACCCACAACACCTCCATCCCCTCTGCTTGCCGCGTGTTCAACCTCACCAGGCCAACCTCGGCCGGCACATCGCAGCAGGTGCGGGCTCATCTGCTCCGTCCCTGGGGCCTGCAACTGCCCGTTTTTGAGGACGAAGACACTGCCAACCGTGGGCCACGGGGGACATCGACTGCTCCGCCCCCGCTGGGAACCCCTCTTCCTCTTCTCTTTCCCCCTCTGTTTCCCTTCCCTCCCCTGCCTTTACCCCTCTTCCCGTCGCCATCACTCGGCAGGGCACGATTATTCGCACCTTTCTTGACCGCGTAGAGTCGCTGGTCGACCTGGACGACCCCGTGAGCGCCACGTCCTTCTTTTTGGCCCTGGGGGTCTCTAAGATGGCGGGTGGAGCGCGGGTGCAGAGCCCTCCGCTGGTGACGGACACGCCGCCGTCGCTTCCCATCCAACCCCATCCACTTGGTAAGCGGCGGCGGCTGTCGCCGTCGGCCGGCCTGCCGGCCGCATCGCTACCGGCCACCGCTGGCGCCGACGGTACTTTCTGCGTGGGTGGGGCGGACCGAGGGCGGCGGCGCGTTGCGTGGCAGTACCAGGGCGGCAGGAGAGCGGGGCGCGCACAGGGAGCTGGACGAGCGCAGCGTTTGTCGGTAGCGGTCCACCCGGCACGTGTGGTGCTCCCCTCTCGCGCAACCGGTGACGTGCGGTGCGTTTGCCAGCTGCTAGCGGGCGGCAGCAACGTCTTCCTCACGGGACCTCCGGGATGCGGAAAGACGCACCTTTTCAACAATGCGGTGGACAAGCTACGCGACGCCGGTTTAGTCGTTGCCGCTTGCGCCAGCACAGGCGTAGCGGCTAGCCTCGTTGGCGGTACGACCGTTCATTCCTGGGTAGGCTCTTGAAATGGGGACGCGGACATCGCATCGCCACTGCAGATGGTATTGAAGGACGTCATCCCCTTCGCAGCCAAGGTGCGGATGTGCGCGGCGATGGTGCTCGTCATCGACGAGGTCGTAGCCCTGTCGTTGGACCTCATAACGCGGCTGGACGAGGTGCTGCGGGCCGTGCGCCAGCTGTCTTCCCCCTTTGACTGGTTGACCATGCTTGCCGCCGGCGACGTTCTGCAGCTGTCGCCGCCTCGGGGCTCCTTCGCCTTTCTCAGCGATTCGTGGCGAGCCGCGTTTGGCTACCGCGCCGTCGTTCTCGAGACACACTGGCGGCACGGCAAGGACGCGGAGCTGCTGGGCCTCCTGCTGCGGCTACGAAAGGGACGGCACACGGCCGTGGACATGGAACTGTTGGCCACACGCCGCACCGCCGTGGCGCCGCCTGGCGCCTTTTGCCTCTTTCCCCACAAGGCAGACGCTGACGCCAAGAACGACGAGGAACTGCACAGCCTGCCGGGGGAGTTGGTGGAGTTCATTTCTGTCGACGAGGCCAGGGCCAAGTACTTGACGCTGGTGCAGGCCACTACGCTGCTCAACTCCGCCGTGAAGCTCCTTCGAAGGCTAACACTGCGGGTGGGCGCTGCAGTGGCGGCTCCAACAGGATGTCTGGCCGGGCAAGGCGTTCCGTGCGGCACGCGGGGGTTTGTCACGTGCTTTCGCACGGTAGGTGACCGCCACTGCCCGCGGGTGCGCTTTCAGCTGCCGAGTGGCGGCAACAAGACAATCGACGTCATACCTGCCATAGCGCACGCCGTCGCTCTCTATGGCGTGAATAGGGCTGCCACGCGCAGCCAAGTGCCGCTCGTGCTCGCGTGGGCTGCTACCATCCACGCAGCACAGGGTTGGACGCTACAGGAGGCAGCAGTCGACTTGACGTCGGCCTTTGCCGCTGGAAAAGCTCTGTCAGGTCTGTCTCGGACACCTACTCTGGACTGTCTACACCTCATTGGGTTGGACGAGGACAAAATCATTGTGGACGGCATGGGTTTGGCCGTCCACGAGTCTCTGGTTGCGTACAAAAAAAAAGCTATGTGTTTGTTGTATGTCTCTTGGCCATCCGTGGAGCAGCGGCTGGGTCCTCGAGCTCGGGCGTGCCCCTTGTGCTCGGGCGTTCATCTTCGTACAACTCTGTCCTCTTGGTGTGAGGAACGATCAGGAACGAGAAATTGACCCCCAGAGTCAGAAAATGACTGAGAAATTAAACCCTATTGCTCTGGTCCCAGACGCGGATGTCAAATTACAGACATGAACAGAAAGTGGAGCGCTGCTGTCTGAAGCCGGGACTGTCGGGGTGCGTACAAACACCCATTATTCCGCAGATCTTGTGAGGCCAACCAGGGATGGAAGGATGCTCGCCCAACGCCCCTCAAGATCTGCCTGCCTCACGATTATCCACTGCACGAGCAGCCCTGATCACAGGGACAGACCCACCGCAGGCCACAAAGTTTCTGCGTGCTGAGCACCTTCAAAAGGACGGAGGCTGCCAGGGGTGCCGCGATAGCGAGGCCAAAGCCCCTCCCAGCGAATGTGGGCACTGTATTCGTAGCGTGCGCTCCTGAGGTGCTCCGAGTGCTCCCTTCGTCCAACGACTCCGCGGAGTACGACAAGGGCCACCAGCACTGCCCGGAAGGTCTAGCATGCCTTAAATGTGTCACAACTCACGCGTACTATGATGCCAACGTGTAGAGCTTGTTTGCATGTGTCTGAAAACGCCCCCATCTTTTCTTCCTCGAGCAAATGACCAACGACAGAACCGTCCCCTCCATCACAGCCACCATCCAATACACTCCCCAACTCACATGCACAGCAGTCAGCACGAGCGATGCCACCAACTACGCCCTCGCTTGCCGTCGCCTGTTGCTCCCCGCCTCTTCGGCGGCGGCAGTGAAGACGCCCACAAGCAGCGCAGTCGCCGCCGCCACCCCGCCCTCCAGAAAGTCCGACACGACCGCGCCCCCGTGTGCTGCTTCCCATTTCTCATCCGCTCCTTCTCGGAGGCAGCAGTGACGAGGCACACCACCAGCGCCGCCGACGCAGGCCGCCGGTCTTTGCGGGTGTTCAAGCGTGGGCGCGCGGAGTGACCCGTCAAGGTGTGGACATTTGCGGTTAGCCCGGGCAGCAGGTAGGCGCACACGTGGGAAAGGGAAAAATGGCCCATCACGGTGGTGCTGAAAGGTATGGAAGCGGTGGATCGTGAGGCCAGGCGGGAGCGAAAGAAAGAACAGGAAACGCACCGCCACCACACCACCCACATTCCTAAGACTCACCTCCCACGTGCTGCCGCCCCTTTCTCCCCGCCTTGTCGGCGGCGCCTCCGAAGACGCCTACCACCGTCGCCGCGGCCTTTGGCACGCCCATCACCAGCAGGCCCGACACAGCCGCATTCTCCCCGCGTGCTCCGGCTCATTGCTACCTGCCTTGTCCGCGGCGGCCTGGACGGCGCCGACCAACAGCGCTGCTGCCACCGATCTTGTTGCGCGTGGTCGACATCGACGCCACGTTGGCGGCTCCGTGGGGGTGCGCGGTTGGGGCGGGTGCGGGGGGCGCACTGGTGGCCGCCGCCACCCCCACCAGCAACAGGTCCAACACGACCGCTGCCCCCCCCGCACGCAGAGGCAACTTTGTTCATGTCTTTTCCGCGGCGGTGGACACGATGCCCACACGCCTCTGGCCGCACACGTTGCGCCGAGGATTGGCGGTAGGGTGTATATAGAATTTAGTGACTTCTTTGATTCACCCATTTCCGGCGAAGGTCGTGTGGCCTAGTGGTTGTATGTCTTGACAGCGTCGTTCCCGCCTGGGTTCAAATATTCGTGCGTGGCACTATTGCAGAAATGCGATAATGTAATTAGTCTAAATTTCCAAGCAGACAGACTAGTAACGTCGAGCAAATGGAAACTGTAGGGAACCGTAAGGTCTTCGGATCTAGGTGATGTGCGCTGTGCCGAGCTATTGCTGTCTTCCCAATTTTGGCCGATGTGGTCGAAGTCAAGAAAGGGTCTCGGTCAACTGCCCATTCGTGGAACGACTTTATCCGGCTGAATCGATGGCTGAGAAACAGTTTCGCACAGTTGATCACCCCTCTTGACATCGACAGCATCGGCCAAAACTGGGAAGACAGCAATACGCTCCGCGCTTGCTCAAGGACGGGCAGTGTAGATACGTTCCAAATTCCTGAGAGTGTATTTCGAGGGAGGGTGACCTTGAGCATTCGTACCTCAATGACTTTTACCTGCTATAACGCCAGCTCAAGTCTACGAGGAGCACTGCCACGGACGAGACGGGAGTCTCTGCCACAAGATAAGGCCTTTCGCTTTTTGTTCTTCACTGTGGTGTCGTCCGCGTCCTCCCTCTGTCGGTGCCTCCACCGGACATTTACCTGCGGCGCTGCGCCACACTATATCACTCACGGTCCGCCCCTTTCGTCCTCTTACCCGCTGTTGGGCTGCCCCGTCACTCCCCGGTGTGTGCCCTCCTCGCCCCATCACCACGTTGCCGGCTACTCGTCAGCAGCACCACCGCCTCATCAACTCGGAGTGGGCACGACCCCTCACCATGGACGCCGTCATGCGGACGTTGGGCATTGAAATCGCCGGGTCGGTCGGGGCCCCGCCGCCTCCCTCCCGTCCCCGTCCGGGCACGCCGCCTCGCGCTTTTTCTCTGACCGGCGATGGCGGCGGGCCGGCGGTCACCGTACCCTGTGTCCCCGCGCCCGGCTCGGGCGCTACCCGATCCGGTTCCGCGCTACATTCTCCATCCCCGCCTGTGTCCGGTGGGATACCGGTGGCCGCCGATGTGGCCCGCACAGTCCTCTCAGCCCTGCAAGACCAAGAGGAGGGTGTGGAGCGCCGCCTCGCCCTGTCTGCAGCGGCAGTACAACAGGAGGCCGAAGGCCGCGCTGCGATGCCGCTGGCATCCCGCACGCGCGGGCGCAACCGCCAACGGGATACGGGCAGGGGACCCAGCGGCGCCGTATCTGTGGTTGGCATCAAGCCGGAGTTTGAGTTTGCAAGCGTGCCCAGTGGTCCGTCCCTCGCAGCCAACAAGGACACGTTTGAGAGCGCGTTCATGCGCAACACCGTTTCCACCTGGCCGCAGACACTGGCCACGTTCAAGCGCCGGCGACTCAACGATGGCGGCGGTGACTGCTCGGGCGCTGTCGAGGGCGCCGCGTTGGGCACAAACGCCAGCATCAAGACATGGGGGACGCGGATCCGCGTGGCGTGCGCCTTTGCCGACTTTCTGGCTCGAACGGTGTGCTGGCACCCCGGCGACCCCCGTCCCAGCGACGAGGAGCGGGACCGCGGCGTCATAAAGTTCTTTCGGTGCCAGTCCCCCTTCACTATCCGTGTCATCATTGCCTTCTTGAGGAGCCGCAAGAACGGAGACGCCGTGGCCGGCGGCGGCCGCTCGGCAGGTGTCCGTGGCAAGCCGCCCACTGCGGTCACCCTCACAGACTACACGAACGGGCTGACGTTCCTGTTCGGGGAGGCCAAGATTGACGGACCACACGGCAACACGCCGTTGGTCTTTGATTGCGCCACCCGGAACTCTCCGTGGCAGGCGAAGGGCCAGGCGGAGCTCGAGAACGAGCTGAAGACCTAGCGGGAGGACCTCGGCACCTTCATTGGCAACCCCATGAGGACAGACGACATAAAGAACTTTCGCTGCTCGACGAACAAGGAGGCGCGGATAAGCGGGGAGCGGTCGCTCAGCTCGGCGGCAGTCACGCCCGAGATCATGCTTGCGCTCCACAAGGAGATGTGGGTGAAGCACGCCCCCGCGGTCGAGGCGACGGTGACCGACGTCCAGTCGGATAAGACCCCCGACACGGGGGCTCCCAAGCATCCGCGCTGCTACACGCCGCCATCCGATGCTGACGCCGACCAGCTGAACTATATCTTCTATGTGATGTTGTTCATCTCCCTCGGGCGACCAGTCAGCGTCATTGATCTCAAGTTTGACGACGTCGTGTACCCCGACATGAAGCTGGCAGAGAACCAGGAGTTCTTTAACAGGAGCGTGGCGTTCTGGACCATTCTCCTCGGCTTTGAATTGGTGGGATTGGGGAACAGTTGCGTGTCCTTAGAGTTTGCACTTGGACCAGCTCGCTGAAACTGAGTACGCGTGACTGTTGCTGTGCCGCAGTGTTGGCTTGTCCATGACGAGTACGCCCGCGTGACAGACGCGTTTCAAACGTGCTCCCACTTTGATTTGTACCTCTGTTGTTCTTTGTTTCTTTCACAGACACAACCACCACAGATTCCTCAACGTGTGCCTGCGGGTGGTAAAGACCGGAACGGGAACCACGGACCTTCTGTGGATCCGCTTTTTCATCTACTACGCGCAGATGAAGGCGGCATACGAGGCGGAACTCGGGCAGTCGGTGCTTGTGCACTGTAACAGCGAGCATCTCAACTTCCCGCAGCTGTTCAGCGGATTGGTGTTCTTTGCTTGCTCCGCGCCGGGTGTCGGTGCCGACGTCAACCGGCTTGGGCAGCAGTATCTCTTCCCCAGCCTGTTGCAGCGGAGCGTGAAGGGGACGGCGGCGCTATTCAAAAAGCGCACCGAGACCGAGGTCAACAACCGCTTCCTTGCCGACCTGTCGCGCATCGGTATGGCGTACATCAATGGAGAGCGGGCGTGCCGCCTCTACGGATTCCGCCGCGGTGGCGCACAGGCACTCCCAAACGCCACAGGCCTCTTCGACCAAGTCATGCGGTTGGGCGGTTGGCGACCGGACTCAAGCTCCTTCTTCAAGTACATCACGGCCATGAACAGCCGGGGCACACTACGGTAGACCTTGAGGTCTTTTCGAGTGGACGAGGTGACACAGGTCGTGGCGCAGGTGATGGCGTCGTACAGCCACTGGACTGCGGGGGTGGTGCGGGACTTGTCTTCGCGCGCACTGGGGAAAGACAGCGGCGTCGACGCGGACTGCGTGGCAAAAAAATGAGGAGAAGCACGTCAAGAAGCTGTGTTCCATCATCTGCCAGTGTGTGCTTGTTTTGCGTCAAGGGGCGGGCGAGGTGGAGGGCCTGTCGGATGATGACAGTGATGGTGAGTAGCATGAGTCGCGTCGTCTACTGCTTTGGTGATTATTTTTCGTCTTTCTTCCTCTTGTGGCCCGGAAAACCGTGGAGCTGCAGCCGTGAGGATTCCATTGAAGGGGCTCGACGATGATGCCCCTGGCCAGAATTGTTCCAGCGCAAATCATGAGGTAGTCAATTTTCGAAAAGAGGCGAGTTCTTTGTTCTTTTGGAGCGTGAAGAATACAGTGGTCGCCCCCCCCAGCCGTGGTAGATCTCGTGTGGCACAATCAGCTTCTAACTGCCAAGACCGACGCTCTGCACAGCAATACCGTCCGTCTGCCGCAGTCACCGCGCTGCGCAACCGCCTGCGCGCCCCGCCGCCCACAATTTTCAGCACGGTGGCCACGCCCGTCATGCACTGCTCCTCTTTCGCCGCCGACCCCAATTCCAGCCCACACCCACCCTGGGTGGCGTCAACGACGCCAGTACCGGAGGCAGCTCGGTGGCGTCCCCCCCCGCCCCCACCGCCGTCGCGACGCGGCGGTGCCGCAGCTCAAACACCGCCCGCAGCATCCACGGTTCTGGGCCGCCGGGAACATCGGGCATCGTCGGGGAAGCGGCAGCAGCCATCGCCGCCGCGTGCTCCGCCGCCGCCGCCATCGCCGATGCGGATTCCCTCGTCACTCTTTCCCGCCCGTCGTCGTCCCTCCGCGGCCTTTGGTGGCGCTGAGGGCCAGAGAACACTGAGGACCTTCCCCCCCAGCTACGCTGCGTGTAAAGGACGGGCGGTGGCCGCGGGAGGTAGGCACCTTTGCGAGGCTGTCGCCAATTGGTGACGCCCGCTGGGCCCGCGCCGGCGCGCGAATAAATGACTACGGCCATTCGGGGGAGCCCCCCGGCGCGAACGTGTCGGACGGTGGGGTGTCGGGGCTGCTGACGGTGGCGCTGGCCACGCCGGCGGCCGCCGCGTAAGCGGCCGTCGCGCCTGCCACCGCCGTCGGCACGCCCCCCCCGTCCTCCGCCGACGACAGGCAGGTCAGCACGCCCGGGGAGACTGCCCCCGACGGCCTCGAAGTGTGACACCACAACCCGTCGGCCGGCACCCCACCCTCCCCGCCGGCGGACGCGCCGTTAATGTGCGTGGCGAGGCCTGGGCGGGCTGAAATGACCACCGCCGCAATGCCACCGCCCGGGGTGCCGCTGCCACTTGTAGTGCGGCCCCCACCGCCTAATCCGCCGCCGCCGCTTTTCCATTTAGTTAGAGAAGACCAGCACGAGTGGCGGCGGTGGCAGCTGAGGTGGTGGTGGGGCAGTGGAGTGAGGGCCGCATTGGATGCCGCAGCGTCGCCCGTCGAGACCGCCGTCACCGCGGGTGGGAACTTAGAAGAGGTCCTTGTCGCCAGCCCCAACAGTCGAATGGCTCATGGTCACTGCCCATCACCGGCGCGGCGTCAGCCGCGCCTCCCTCGTCCGGAGCAAACAGCTTGACGGCCCGCTTCTTGGCATGGGCCGCGCCGCCCGTTTTCCCACCCCCGCCCCCTCCACTCCCACCTGCACTCTCGTCTCGTGGCCCGCCGCGGCAGCACCGGCCCCACCACCTCCTCTACCGGCACCCGCCCGCCAGCCCCAACACCGCCAGCGGCGCAGCCAGTTTGTCGGCCGCCGCCGGAAACACTAGTCTTTCCACGGCCCGAGTGCCCCCGTCGTGAGGCTGAGACACGAAATCCGGGATTCTCGCCACTTGGCAGTTCTGATCTTGTGATTGCGATTGATTCAAAATCTACGTTGAATCGTCACCATGCTGAACCACCAAATTCCACCGCATTCGCGAAATCACTCGGTGTCCCGGGCGATCAAGTTGGTTTGTGCTCCTGAGCGGGAAGGAATGTTCTCAATGCACGCAAAATACACCTGTGCCGACCATGACGAGAACACCACGACCATTCTCCCTTCTCTCTCTTTCTCTGTTTCAGGAGGAAGTCGACGACCACATCATCCAATGAGCCGACGTCTCTCATGGCAGCATGATGTGTTGGTCAGTCCCAGCTCACACGTGGTACTACGCTTATCCGAAGATGAGACAGGAAGGGCACAAAGGCAAGGCTAGTTGTATTTTTTTCTCACGTTCTTGGTCGCCATGGCTAAGAGCTTGTCAAAGGGAGGTGTGCGAAGAATAACGTCGGCGTTGGTCACTACATTCGGTACATGCCTCGCCATGGAACTGAGTAGCGTCCGCAGCGTATTGATGCGCGCCCTGGCCGGCGTCCGGATGGGGTGGTTCGGTGGCCATCCGACAACGTCCGCGCCTTTGTTAAGGGCGACAGTAAGCACCGCGCGCTCGCTCGCCGATAGGGCAAACGACCGCAATCTTTCAAATGTCGCCTCGTCCGGCGCCTCGATCGCCGTCGGGACGAGGCCGTACAGCCAGTTTTGCTGCTTGACGTACAGCTTAACCTTGTTCTTAACAACGTTTCGCATCTGCTCCGTCTTCTCCGCGTTGATGGCCGCCGCCTTACGACCGCTGTGCACCACCTCGGTGTTCCGCACCAAGCCCTCCTCGTACACCTGGAGGCAGGCGTAAGTCCCAAACAGCCCCTGCTCGCCGACCAGCACATGACACATCTTGACCAACTCGGTCAGCTGCTCAAATAGCGGCTGCGACACCAGCGTCGCCGTCAGCATCTCTGCCGGTAGAGTCCAGTCGTGGACCAGCGCGACGTAGTAGGCCGCGTTCGACACCGAGTCCTCGGCCGCAGCCTCCCCAGAGACCGCCCCGTCCACAGACGGGGGGAGCACAGGGACACCGGTCTTGCCCCGCTTGGTCGCCCGCTCGGCGGTGGCCGGCCCACTGGGCCGCTTGCTCTGGCCCTCCGACGCCGTCATTGTCGCCGCTGCGCCGAACACGGCCGTCTGGCGGTTCGTGACCTGCACGAAGGCGGCGTCCAAGCGGGCGTTGGCAACAGCCTGCGACTCGGAAAAGCTCTGGAGCCGGATGAGCACGTCATCTACAGTCCCCTGAACCGCCTCCACCTGCTTGGAGGTTGCCATGATCCTGTCCCGCTCCGCCTCCTCCTCCATGAGGGACTGCACCATGCGGGCGGCGTGCAACGCTGCCGACCGGCGGCCACATGAGCCGGGACCGCTGCCACGGTCACCAGTGCCTGCGGGGAGAGTGGTCTCCAGAGTAGGAGATGGGGAACGGCGGCGACGAGCGGAGGTGGGGTGCTCAGCCGTCCGGTGGGGTGGTGGGGAGGGGAAGGGAGGAGAAGAGGCGTCGCGGTGGGTCATGGAGGGAGGCGGAGAGCGTGCTCTCTCCGGCCTTGACGTGCAGGCGGGGCGTTCCATAGGGAAGAGGGGAACAACAGGCGCGTTCCGGGCCCGAGACGACGCAGCTATCCCCGTCAGCGCGTCCACCCCCACGTTTTTTGGATGAGCCACAGCCGCCTGAAAAGCCGACATGCGTCCGCGGTGCGTCCAAGATTGGCTCCGCACGTCGACAGCGAGCCACTGCAGGTCGGCACCCCACGCAGTACTCGCTGCCGCGTTAAACCGACGCAGGCTCGTCTTGAGTGACTCGGTGGAGTCGTCGGCGCCAAGAGGTATGGTGCGCTCGGCGCACAGGGCTTACAGCGTCGCTCTCGTCGTTTCTGAGCTCTGCAGCACTTGCGTCGGCACCGGTGCGATCGACCCGGCGCCAGGGATGCGAAAAGGAGTGCCACGGCTGCTTCCAGTCCAGGCGCCGACACCGCAATGTAGGTCGGCTTCCAACGACTCCGCGCCAGAGCGAGCAACCTCTCCGGTCAGCGGGGACACGCGAGCGTCGCCTGCTCGGCGGCCTGCCGCGATCGCAGATGAAGCCGCAGCAGCTGCATGCGCCGCCCCACTGTTGCCTGCTGCGCTGGCGATGGTCCGCAGGGAGACAGCGGACTGCCCACAGAAACGCGCGGCATTTCCGGCTTCTAGCTCAGCGGCGAAGGGTGCGGAGGATGGCGGGGGGACGGGTGGAAGGGCAGCGGGCGGGCGGGTGCCAGGTATCGGCGCTGCAGGTAGTAGGACACTACCAGGGATGGCGGTGCGATGGGGGGGAGTAGGAGGGAATGGCACAGGCAGCGGGCGGGCTACTAAGGGCACTGGGGAAAGTGCCGCCACCGACACCGCAGTGGCACGCAAGGACGCGACAGCACGCGGAGAGACAGCCGCCGACGCAGCTGCGGGAGACAGGGTGGCGGGCAAGGTGAAGCTGGACGCCGCGGCGGCATGCAACACGATGTCGCGCGTGGCGCCAGCGGTGACACCCGCCGCAGCGAGCACGACCACCGACGCGACCAGTTCGCACCCAGCGGGCGCCCCAACCGCAGTGGCTGCCGCGGGGTCGAGGGGCAGTTCCCCCATAGGCGCAATAGTGCGCGATCCGCCCATGCCGCAGGCGAGCAGACCTCCAACAAGGGGCAGGAGCGGTGGTGGTGGCGGCTCTCGCCGAACGCCAACCACTCGCGGAGTGAGGAGGAAGCTGCCACTAGACAGGGGACGGCAGCAGACCTCGACGCTGCGCCAGGACTGTCGGGCCACAAAATTCGAAAGTACCATCTTTTTTGAATGCCGGGCTTGCCTGGGACCTGGCGTTCGAGACTGGGCCAGAAACTGGGGGTGCCCGACACACAGGGCGAGTTTTGCCGTCAGGCATTCAATCAACATCACTTAGCCAATCGGATTGCCAGTTGCCAAGCTCGCTAGTCTCCGGGCAGCCCCATCCGCACGGCGAGGGACGTGAACGTGATTCGGCACCAACATCGTTGTAAGTCCGCTGCAAAACACGTGACTCGGCACCGTCTGTCTTGACGCACACATGAAAACACAGAGCCCGCAGTTTGGGATCAGAACAGGCATTTCGTGGGCGACACGTCTGCACCGCGCAGGTCCCACGCCGCTCGAGTAGCAGTGTAAACGCACGCTTCTGGCATCCCGAGATCCAAGAGGTGAACCGTGACGGGCCCTCTCGTCCAATCATTCTTGCGGAAGACATCAAACGCAAGTGCGATACTCCTTTCCAAACACGTTCACGTGCGCGAGATATAGAAAAAATCTCGCGCACGTGAACGTGTTCGGCTCGAATGCGCCCAACCAGCCCGTTTTAGCTTGTAATTTCTTCGTGCGCGGGATCCCGCTGTCGAGCAGTTCGGGTCTAAAAGTATTCGCGTGATTGGGGTGTGATCAGAACGACGCGCTCCCATTGGCTAGCACGTGTCTATGCACGCCGTGCACACACAGGGCCTCAGGCCCGTTCGCAGAAGCTGTGCAGCTGCGTCCATGCATGCACCAATCTGCGAAAGAACTAAGCGCAGCGTTGCAGCTGCGGAAAGTAATTTCAATTTGGAACACCAAGTATGCTATGGTGTCCCCTCGTCGCCGACAGCACATGGGCACTGGCTGAGAGACGTGGCCATATACCCTGGTCCCTTCCACATCCTTCAGGTCGTCCACCCATTTGCGCCGCACCATGTTGCCACCCGCGTGGCAAACAGTGACGGCGGCGTTTGCTACCAACGCCGCCGCCGCGATGCATTACCAACGGGGTATTTTTTTCCCGTCCGGTCCCCTCCTCTCCCCTGCCATCAAGATTCCACTCTACCACCACCGACCCGGCACCACCGCACTTTTCCACCATCCCCCTGACCGTGGACGACATCCAGACTCGCTATCGTGAGCACTTTCGTCGAGCCATGCGGATGCCTGTTGATGCATTCGTGGACCTGGTGGACAGCTTGCGCCCCAGGCTGCCTCGCCGTGGACTGTCCCCCGCGTGCCGCACGGCTATTGCCTTGCGGTACCTGGGAGGAGGGAGCTATTTGGACGTTTGCGCCGCCTTTGGGGTTCATCCTTCGACCATGTACCGGGCTCTCTGGGAGGTTGTTGACGCTGATAACAGTACCCCCTCGCTTGCGTTTGATTTTGGGCTGGGCAATTGCCAGAGGCGGCTGGACTACGCCGGGGGATTTCAATCCCGGCGGAACTCACCGTTTGGTTATGTTGTTGGCGCTCTGGATGGTGTGGCGATAGAGCAAGAGCAGCCGCTTGCCTCGGATGTTCAGTGCGTTGCGGACTACTATAGCCGCAAAGGCTTTTATGCTCTGAACACACAAGAAATCTGTGATGCCGACTATCGTGTCCGCTGGATGAGCTGTTTGAGCCCAGGCTCCAGCCATGACTCCTCGGCCTTTGCTTGCACTGAGCTCGGTCGCGCGCTTCTGGATCCGACCAACGTCCTGACACGCGCCATGGCCGAGGATGGGCACTGCATCGTGGTAGACGAGGCTTACGCGGCGAGTGAGGTGTTGGCAGTCCCGTGGCCGGGGTGTGGTCGCGGTGACCGTTGGAAAGATAGCTACAACTTCCACCTATCTTCCTGTCGTATTCACATTGAGCAGGCTTTCGGGATGTTGTCTTGGCGCTGGGGTGTGTTTTGGCGGCCCCTCCGTGTTCCTTTTCCCAAGCAGCCGAGCCTGGTTCGCGCCTGTTTTCGTCTGCATAATTTCTGCCGAGGACACGAGAGTGCGAGGGATTGCTCTACTTCACCGTACGGTACTGATCGCGTTGGAGGGGTTGTGTCTCTGGCACCGAACGACTCCGTGAGCGCTGATCAGCGTGGGCGGCGTCGTGATCGGGAGCGCTCCCATATTCGGGTGAGCATGACGGCTCGAGTGGAGAGTCTGGGGGTGCTGCGGCCGGGTGTGGCGCCAATGTTCTGAGTGCGGCAGCGTCAAAAAGAGTTTCACTGTGCTCCATTCCCGCCTCTTTTTTTATCTGAGCACCATGAGCGTTCAGCATACGTCACCCCCCCCGCCCCCATTTCCCCAAACTTGTCATCGTGGAGCCTGTCAATCATGTATCGAGACTATTGCAAGTCGTAAAGCCACCATTGTTTCCCGCACAACGCCAGCAATACCAAGACAGAAGATGCAACAAAAACATGCCACTCACGGACAGCTCTCCGATTCAGACCCGCCCAAGTCAATCGACCCATGAGTCGTTGATGCGGCTGGTGGTGACCCCGTAGGCGAAGACGCACCGCCGACCGCACGGCCAGAGGCACCCTCACCACTAGGGGAGATTGCATCCTCCGCCAACGGCAGAAGGAGTCGCTCGAGCTTCTTTTCGACAGCCGCGATAAAACGAGGGTCGGCGCCGGTCGCACGGAGATTCTTCAGCGTCTCGGAAAGGTTGGCGAGCTCCCTGCTGTCTGCGTCCTTGCAGACGGCGGTAGCCATCTTCTCCGCGTTCGCGGCGAACCGCTCCATTTCGCCAATGTCAGCTTCACGCTTGCGCTTTCCCCGATTTGACGGCTGCGTGCGGGTCGTGTGACCTACCCGCGGGGGGATGTCTCCCTCGACCCCCGCCGGACCGACTTCCGGGCTCACGAGCTCGAGCACAACGTCATTGCCCTTAAAAAGGTAGAACAAATAGTCCAGCAACGTATCCCCATTCGAGAAACTGGCCCATAGGTTGGGGTCGTTCTGCCCTGAGCGCGAAAAGCCCTTGTGGGTTCGCTAAAAATAGGAGGAGAGCTACAAGCCAGCAGATACAACAGAGGTGCGCGCAATCAATGTGGATGGCCGCGAAAACAATCGACTTAGTCATTGATATGTCACATTGACCAGCTAAGATAACCACACACGCCGCGAACGCAAGGTGGATACAAACTCAAGGGGCATCACACATTCCGGATAGGCAACCCCCTACATACCTCAGACCATTTGGCCTTCAATGTCTCACCGGTACGATGATGCGGGTGAGCGTTAGGGTCGATCCCCCCGTCAGCACACTCGACCGGCACATCGAACAGGTCCGACCCGTTGAAAACCGGCGCCACAACAACCACCCAGACAGCTCCACGGGACTGACGAGCGTCTTGCTGTTGGCGGGACATACCTCCGCGCGACGTGATTACTCCCGCCGCAACGTCTGGTGTGCTTAAAGTGTGTGCCAGCCTAGCGCGCTCGTTCTTGGAGAAGGCGGGTGCGCGATTTGCAGCACGAGGTCCGCCCATAGGTACAGCAGCGGCACCCGCGGCACCCGCCCCTCCCACCCGTGGAGCACCGCTAACAGGAGGAATCGAGGCCTGCGAAGATGCGTCTGGCCCTTGGGTGGCCCCACGGGTGACAGAAAGCGACTGGGACGGCGTGTTAACAGTGACTACCTCTCCCCCACCGCTGGCACCCCCACCGCTGACACCCCTAGCGCCGACTGGGGGCGGCACGCGAGATGCTCCCGTCTCTTCCGTCACTCCAGGTGCACGTAGCAGGGCCACCCCATGCACACGACAGCGCTCGAGCAGATCAGCTTTTCGTCCGCGCGTTGGGAGACCGCGGCTGCTCAGGAGAGAGCGCAGATCCTCCACCGTAACGCGGGATGCCATCCTCAAAAGC
>Ga0209186_1001486_pt1 | contig 17313 bp, 17 predicted proteins | sample SidtaG_FD_187426 | JGI IMG/M metagenome (GOLD analysis project Ga0209186, IMG submission 187426) | Marine algal microbial communities from Sidmouth, United Kingdom - Sidmouth_Male2 metaG (SPAdes) (version 2) | ecosystem: Host-associated > Algae > Red algae > Unclassified | place: Sidmouth...
ATCGACCTAGAACCAAGCGATTAAACCTATATTTACATGGCTACATTATAGGTGTAATTATGAGTGAAATTGATGGCTACGCCAAGTGGGGACTGGGCTCGGCGCGAATGGGGCTCTACAACTTCAGCCTAAACTGGTATCCACTCTCAGTTTTCTACAAAACCACAGGGCTGAGCCCTTGCGCAGGTCCTAGATCTGCGTACTATTGGCGTCCCGTGGCTCACGTGGCGGAATTGGTAGACGTGCATGACTCAGAATCATGTGGGGCAACCCGTGGAGGTTCGAGTCCTCTCGTGAGCACCATTTTTCTTTCCGATGCAGGACGCTGACTATGTCCAGAGTGCGTTCAGTCGCATCGCAAGACGCTACGTCTTGACCAATCATGTCCTCAGCATGGGGATTGATGTCCTTTGGCGAAAGCGAGTCGCCGCCATCGTAGCCGGCTACCAGCCGAGTTCCGTTCTCGACATAGCGACTGGCAGTGGTGACCTTGCCGAAGCTGTAGCCCACGCCTGCCCCGAGGCCCAAGTGGTGGGAGCGGACTTCTGCCTGCCGATGTTGCAGGAGGCTCAAAAGCGCGGAATCCCCGATCTGGTGGTCGCCGACGGAACCGACTTGCCCTTCTACGACAATTCCTTCGATGCCCTGACCGTCGGTTTCGGTCTACGCAACATGTCCAGCTGGCCCGTTGCCTTGCAAGAGATGCGCCGCGTCGTCGCTCCAGGTGGCCCAGTTGTCGTCCTCGATTTTTCTCTTCCCCGCCCGCCCCTCGCAGCTCCCTACCGGTTCTATCTGCACAAGATCATGCCCCTTGTCGCCGGTGCTCTGACTGGTGAAAAGGATGCCTACCAGTACTTATCCGGATCGATCGAACAGTTCCCTTCCGGCCAAGCCATGATCGACTTGTTCAAGGAAAGCGGTTTCGACGACTGCGTGCACCAACCGGTCTCCGGCGGCATTGCCTCGATCTACGTCGGCGAAGCATAGACGGGCGACGGTGGTTCTGCCAACAAAGCGTAGTCTTGACACTCGTTCGTAATTCATCCGTTCTCGAGTCATGCGGATGCGGATCCGCCCCCAAATCTTTCTCCTCTCTTTGGCCATCCTGTTGCTCTCCTCCAACTTGGTTCTGGCAGAGGTCCTGCCCAGCGACGGGGAACTCCAGAAGACCCCGGGGCAATAGACCAGCGTGGCCGGGAGTAATCTGAGTGCTACCCTCGTTAGCTACACGAAAGAACGTCCACGACCGAGAATGCGCAGAAGCACCAACTGGACGAGGAGTAGGAGAAGCCAGAACCAAACTGGCTGAGCCAAGGAAAGAAACATGTCGAAGCTGGGGAGGACGGTAGTCTGGGTTTCTTCCTGTGGAGCACCGTCTTCGAAGAAACCCTACTGGCAGAACCAAACCTTAACGGCAAGCCCAGCTACTAGATCAAGCTGGCCCCCAACGAGAAAACAGGAGATTTGGAAAAAAGGAATTCCGGCTCGGAATCGAGTCCCTCTGCGTCATCAGTCCGCAGTTCCCCTAATCCCTACTTCGACCATCGGCCAGGTTTGGAGTGCTTCCGGCTCGCCGGAGCTTTGGATAGCGCCGGAATGGGAACTCGTAGGAACGGCTAGAAACGCGTGTTCCCAAGCATGCCGAAACAGCGACGCTCCGTGCCACCAGTCTCGTAGAAAGCGGCTTCTGTCCCGACCTGCTCCGCTAGCCAATGGGCTGGCTTAAGAAACGCTTTCATGTGAACATATGTCCACCAACGCAGTCTAAAGAACTGAACCTATGACTCATAGACCCGTCCGCCTTCTTCTCACCTCACTCCTTTTCGGAGCTTCCATCGCCCTCGCGCAGAACCAGGCTCCGCCCACGCCAGTTCAAGTCGATGCTGCGGAATACGTCCGCTTTGTGCAGGACGCTCCCGGTGTCGCCGGAGCCCCAGTAGCCGAAGCCGGTGGCGACGCACGGCTCGAGACTGCCGTCGGCCGCTTCGCTCATCCAGATGGCTACGAGATCGACTTGGTCGCTGTCGTCCACTTCGCCGACGCCGAGTACTTCGACAAGATGAACTCCCTCCTCGGCACCTACGACTGCGTGCTCTACGAAATGGTCGGTGGTCCGTTCAAGGCCGAGGTGAAACCCGATCCCGCGACCACTCCCAAAATCCAACTCCACGAGTCCGACGACCCGATGGCCGCCTTGCAGAAAGCCCTCCGGTCGATCTCGCTCGACAAGATCAACCTCGAGTACCAGAAGACCGGCATCGACTACACACCGGAAAACTTCGTTCACGCCGACGCCACCTGGGACCAGTTCACCAAGTTCAAGGCCGACCGCGGCGAGGACATCCTCGGTATGGTCATGAAGTTCGTTAATATGCAGAAGACCGGCGACATGCCCGAATTCTTCACCGACGGCGAAGCCAACGAACTCATGACCCGAGCCATGGCCGCCTTCACCCGAGGCGACGGACGCGGGATGAAGCTCGCACTCGGCGAAGTCCTAGGCAACGCCGACGCCATCACCCAAGCTCTCGAAGGCGAAGACGGCTCCGCCATCATCTCCGACCGCAACGTCGTCGCCCTCGACAAGGCCTTCGACCAAGTCGCCCGCGGCAAACGCCGCCTGTGCCTGTTCTATGGCGCCGCCCACATGGAAGACTTCGAAGAGCGCCTTCTCGCCAAGGGGTTCGAGAAGAAGACCCACCGCTGGGAAACCGCCTGGAACATCCCCCACTCCGATGAGCCAGCCGAGGAGAGTTCGCCGATCAACGTGGTTCGCGATGTCCTGCTCGACGAAGACTTCATCCTCAGCCTACTGCGTAAGGTGAAGGAAGGACTCTAGGCTGAGGCCTACCTGTCCTCTGTCGCTTTCGTCACTGGCGAGACTGGCTCCGGCTGATAGCCTGAGCACCTCTCCGCCGTTTCCTCTTAAGCAAGTCCGCCGTCTATGAATTCACCGACACCCCCCGCTCACACTCCAACTCTCGATCGCCGGGGCTTTCTTCGCTCGTCCGCCGGTGCCGGAGTAGTCGCCAGCCTACCAGCATGGGCAGGCCGCGCATTAGCCGCTGGAGAAGACGATCTCGTCACCATTTCCATTCTCCATACCACCGACCTCCACGGCCACATTCTACCGACCGAAACCTACGACGGCATGGCCAGTCGGCGGACTCGCCAGAACGGCCACCCAGATCCGAAAATGGCAGAAGGCCCACCCCAATAACCTGCTTCTCGACATCGGCGACCTCTACCAAGGCACCCACGTCAGCCACAGCACCCAGGGGAAGATCATGGTCGAGAACCTGAACCGCCTCGGCTACGACGGCTGGGTCATTGGCAATCACGAATTCGACTGGGGACCGGAACCACTCTTTGGGGCCATCGACCATTCGAAGATGCCCGTGCTCTCGTCCAACCTCGAAATCGGCGGCAAGGCGGCTGGCGAATTCTCCGAAAAGAACCACGCCTTTTCCAAGGTAAAGCCCTACCACATCTACGAAGTCGCCGGCTTCAAGATCGGCGTCGTCGGGCTCACCACCCCCGGTCTTCTCTACTGGCTCCCCGAGTCCCTACGCGGCGGAATCGAACCGATCGACGCCGAAGAAAAAGCCAAGGAAATGGTCGCTGAGGTCAAGGCGGCTGGCGCCCATGTCGTCATCGTCGCTGGCCACATGGGCTTCAAGTCAGGCAACCGTGACGACTACGCCAATCCAGTCCGCGCCATTATGAAGGACCTCGACGATGTCGATGTCTTTATCGGCGGCCACACCCACCAGGACTTCCCGTCCGTGGTCTACGAAGACACGCTGTTCACCCAAGCCGGCTACCACGGTATCTACGCCGGTCGTGTCGATCTGTGCCTGTCCCGCTCCGAGAAAAAACTGCTCGACCGCCGCGCGCTGTCGGTCCTGATGGACAACCGCTTCGATGCCGATCCGATCGTCATGGACATCGCCAAGGACGATCTCGACGACTCAGCGAAGGCCTTGAAAAAGCCCGTCGGTCACCTCGTCGATAGCCTTCCCTACAAGCCCGAGCCCGCAGGCCCAACCGGGGTCCAAGAACTCGTCGGCGCCGCCGTCATGGACTCGCTCGCACAAGACGGAATCGAAGTGGACGGAGTCTTCCACGGCGCCTTCGTCGATCACGATGTCGAAGCCGGAAAGCTCTCGATGGACGACATGTGGCATCTGGTTCCCTACGAGAATATGTTGCTCGTTGCCCGCCTCAATTACAGCGAGCTAGTCACCGTTCTCGAGGAGGCCTTCGGTAGCTACTACAACAACCGTCGCCTCGTCGGCTTCGAGGTCGATGCCAAGTCCAGCCGCTACCACGACTGGCAAGTATCGAGCATTCGCAAGGCCGACGGCACCGCCCTCGACCCAATCAAGCGCTACACCATCGCCTTCAATGCCTACGGCACCCAGTCCGGCGGCAAGCGAATGGAACGCCTGCGCAGCATCGTCCGCCTCAAGAACTCCCGACAAGAATTCCACGCCAAACTCACCCGCGACGACCTCGCCGAGTTCTTCCTCCGCCACAATAAAGTCGACCTCGCCCTGATCGAGCAGATCACTGGCAAGACTCCGGACGACGAAAAGGCTGCGTAGTTCATTCTAGTTGCATAGCTCTCAGAAGCATCGGAGATCGTAGCCGACTACAAATTGATGAATCCAATCATTACCATTGCAATCCTCCTAGTAATTCTCGGAATCGTTGCCGTATATCTCATACTGCGACCACCCACACCAGAACTTGATACTTCGGCCCCAAGATCCAGTGATGCCGAATCAGACGACCGAGGCGAATCACTCCAGCGCCTAGCTGCCCTAATCTCCGAAGACAACCAGTCGGTAGCCACGGAGATCGAACTATTCATAGAAAGACGGCAGGACTACTTCGACACGTTCCAAGACGATCTCTCTAACCGAAACATTGAGTCAGTCGATAAAATTACGCCCGAAATTGCCCTGATCGACGCGCTAGAGAAGAGTAGCTCACTGGCCTACTGGGATGGTTCCCATGAGCCAGACGAGGCGCTAGCTCACCTAGACCAACTGTCATCCGGAGCGCTAAAAGAACTCCCAAGTTACTCCGAATTCGAAGACTACTATGGTTCAGCTAGGTACGGGATCGGCGAGTATTTAGATGGTGACGGTGATTGGCCCTCGCTGTTCGATTTGGTCGAAGAATCAGGTTTAGCATTAATGGCGATCAACGAGAAATCTGATTCATACGCCATATTTTTAGTTGATCTTTCCGATCGCCAACTTGTCGCGCAATTGGCCGAATCGGCAGGTATTGCGATTTTCTACGCTGATAAGTAGCCCTCGATCAGATCGTCACGCCAGGAAGCTTATAGGGACTTGCCCGACGCCTGGTATCCAGCACCGTCAGCCATCCACTACTTCGATCACAACGCCACCACGCCACTCTCTCTAGTTGCCAGAGATGCGTGGATCCACTCCTCGGACACGAGCTGGCACAATGCCTCCAGCCTCTACCCAGAGGCAGCTCACGTGGACCACCTCCTCGAAGAATGCCGGGTCCGCTTGGCGGATCTGCTCGACTGTGACGAACCGGAGCGGATCGTCTTCACCAGCGGCGCGACTGAGGCGAACAATGCGGTCATCGCTAGCTTCGCCCGACGGTTTCCAGAGGCCTCTATCGCCACCGGGGCGACCGAACATCCGTGCGTGTTGGAGCCGTCTCGCGCGGCCTTTGGCGAAAGCACCGTCCGCCTTGCGGTCGACACCGAGGGCGTGCTCGATCTCGCCAGTCTCGACACCGCCCTCGCCGACCGCCCGGCCTTGGTCAGTGTCATGGCGGCCAACAACGAGACAGGAACGCTTCAGCCTTGGCAGGACGTCGCCGAGCGTTGCGCCGCCGCCGATGTCCCCTACCACTGCGACGCCGCCCAATGGCTGGGCAAGCTCCCGGCGGCCGGCCTTGGCAACTGCCCTTACCTGACCGGGAGCGCCCACAAGTTCGGTGGCCCGAAAGGCGTAGGATTTCTGCTCGTGCCCGAGGACGACACCATCGTGCGGCTTGCCCAAGGCGGACCACAGGAGTTCGGGAAACGCGCAGGAACCGAAGACGCCCCCGGCATCGCCGCTATGCTCTCGGCTCTCGAGGAAGTCGATTCAGAACCCTTCTCGCCCGCCCCTCGCGACGAGTTTGAACAGCGCATCCTCGCCGAGCTTCCGGGCTCCCGGGTCATCGGGGCCAAGGCCGAGCGGCTTCCGAATACCAGCATGATCGAACTTCCCCACACCAAGAACCTGCGCTGGCTCACGCGTCTGGCACGACTCGGGTTTCAGGTCTCGACCGGCTCCGCCTGCAGCGCTGGCAAGGGACGCCCATCCCCCGTCCTCGCCGCCATGAGCCAGCCCCCAGAATCGATGTCGCGGGTGCTACGACTCAGTTCCGACCGTACGACCACCGAGGCCGACTGGCAGGCACTCGCCACCGCCATTCTCGAAGTGAATACCGAGCTGCAGACTTGAATCCCACTCGGCTCCGAGGCATCGTCCCAACATGAGTTCCGACGATTCCGTCCTCGCCCTTCAAGAGCATTGCAAGACCGTGGCCCTAGAGTTCATGAAGATGCACCCAGTGGTCGGTAAGCTCGAAGACGAAGATCTCACCGGCATCTGCCTGAAGTCCCTCCACGCCATGACCACAGAGTTGGAGATCATCAAGAAGCACCTGATCAAAGCGCAGAACCGCGATGATAGCACCGACCTCTAACGCTTCCATCGGTCGCTGGATTCCAGTCGGCATCATCCTTCTGCTCGGCTTTGGTTGCCTAGCCGGTCTGGAGCATCTCTATGCCGGATTCCGCAAGCCGCCGACTTGGGAACAAATCTTTGCCAGTATTGCTAAAGACTTTCCATCGGTCCTGCAGACATCGACAACCGATCTCAGCACCCGACTGGCAGCGCCCAACCCGCCCCTGCTGATCGACTGTCGGGCACCTGAGGAATTCCGCATCAGCCACATCCCCGGAGCCTTGAACCTGACGAGCGTCGAGGACATCCGTGGGGCAACGACCAAACCAGATCAGGAGATCATTGTCTACTGCTCGGTCGGCGTCCGCTCCTCCGGTCTCGCCGAAGCACTCAACCAGGCCGGCTTCGCCAAGGCGAGTAACCTCAAGGGATCGATCTTCCAGTGGGCCAACGAGGGACGCGAACTCCACACTCGCGCAGGCGTGAAGACCACCGACGTCCACCCATTCAACTCCCGCTGGGGGATGTTACTGAAAGGACGAGCAGAGTAGAAGTTCTAGGCCGAGCCGGTTTCCGATGAATAGATTCGATTGCCGAGCAAGGTTGAGAAAGGCCGAGCTTCCTAGTAAAGCTACGGCACGCATCCAAGTGAGCTGACTTTTTCGTCCGATCAACATCGGAGTGCGAGCGAGACGCTCGCGGTCCGGCAGGGGAGATGCTCTGTCATTCCAGACCGAGCCTTTAGCGAGCTAAGTCTGGAATCTTTGGGCAACCGGTTGTGTGGAATGGGGATGGCTTTGGAGAAAAGACGGTGTGAGCGGATGTAGCTTGGGGCATCGGGGATCACAGGTTTGCGGGAGATTTGCCTTCGGTTATGTTCACTACGGTCCCATTCAGAGCTTAGCTCGCTAGGTTAGGCCCAAGATGACAGGAGAAAGAGTATGCTCCGTCATTCCAAGTGCCCGGCCCCATTGCCTTTGGATTAATCAGACAAGAACCTAACCACCGGCGACGACACGAACAATCTCCAACCGGTCGCCGTCCTCGAGCTTGGCCGTCGCATGCTCGCGCGGAAGCATCGCTTCCTCGTTGCGTTCGACCACGACGGGAATGCCCTCCAAATCAAGGTGCTTGAGCAAATCGACAACCGAAAGTTCGTTCTCTGCGAAGCTCCGCACGTCACCGTTGATCTTCAGATTCATAAACCAAGAATAGTTCCACACTCCGGGCATCGGAGCAAAGAGCCAATGAATGGCTTGGCCTGCGAAGTCGTATTCAACCCGAACCGCCGTTTCTAAACCGCGAATCAGACGAATCGGACGAATCTCGAACACCAGGATTCCAGATCCTGTCTCGACAACCAATTCCCACGCCGAACAGATCCACGCCTTTCAGAGAACAGTCGTAAAAATTCGCGTCATTCCCAGTTCCCCGGTTCCCAGTCCCAAATCCTCTACGCCCCAACAAGGCAGCATCCCAGTCTTTCCAAACCGGTTCGAACCCCAATTCGCTCAGTCTTGCCGCCACCTCCTCCGGTGCCCGCTCATCAGCAATACCGAACTGACCAGTCGCTCGATCCTCATCGGTGGGGCTGTCCCGCTCGACCCGGCGGCCCTTGACCGTCAGGTGCAGATCGTCTTCGCCGACACGGGTGTAGCCGCCTGGCTCGGTGTGACTGCCCGCGCTCATGTGGGTCACGCCAAGCGGCACCATGGCATCGCGTAACGCTTCGGGCTCACGGGTGCTGAGGATGAATCCGACTTCAGGGAAGCAGAGCCGAAAGGCACAAAGTGCTTGGACCAGATCCCGATCGCCGAACTCCGTCATCGGCTGAAACCCACCAGCCGCAGGTCGAAGCTCTACTTACCTGACCATGCTCCAAAACTGATAAGTCCCTAGGCGGTGGGCTGGATCTCCGAGATCTGCCCTTGAGCAAGTGGATGCCGCCTCGAGTCTAAATGGATACGCAGTTCACTTTAACGAGACACCTTCTGCACACCGAAGATGTGAGGTGATGCCAGATGGAAAGCACTTCCCGGATAGACGTTACCTTGCTCGCTGGTCTCCTGGCCTAAGGCGTCTTCGACGACCACATCGAAGGTGTAAGCAGTGAGGACGTTTGTGACTAAGTTATTGCTCGTCCTCTTTGCTGCTACGCGGGCACCAACCGCTTCGAGGCCGTGGATCGAGAGTGTAGTGTCGAAAGATACGGAGCCATCCGGTTTAGGGGTGAAGGCAAGCTCAAACTGATGCTGGTTTGGCCCGAACCCGCCGGTTGCGCCGAGGTACTGGTTCCATGAATTCCTGACCCGTGCCTTGACTGATACGATGCCGGACTCTGCCTCTGCCGTGCCTGCAAAGCGTATGGTGGAGCCAACTCTGCCGCCTTGCTGTGGCGACGAGACGACAAGAGCAGGAGGTTCGGTAGGCTGGATTCCTGTGTCCCCGATGGGACCACAGCGCCAAGCCAGTGCGAAATCAGTCGCAGTATTGGACTTGTTGGAAATGATCACCGAATAGGCGACGGCATCCGGAAACTCCTCAAGCTGGGCGTGTGTCCCAACCCAGAAATGTTCCACATTGTCGATGGTACTCGTGGAGCTATCAAGCACAGTGGCCGTGCCATCGGCGGCCCATCCGACCAGTTCAAGGTCTAGGTTCGCGAGAACCGCGTTAGGCTTGATGTTCCACACGAGAGTGAAGTGAAAGTCCGGGGAGCCATCAGCGGAAGGGGGAGCAAAAGTTACGACCTGGGAAGATTGCGCGGCGATCTCAGGCGAGTAGCTCCAACCCCAGAGCGCGGCATCGACCGGCGGGATAGCGGTGCCGAGGAGGAGCGCCTGCCCGCCACCCACCCCGAGATCGGTAGTGGGCTGTTCGCCAGCCTCTAGGATCTTCACGCTGTGGTAGATATTCATGACCCCCGCACCAAACCTCTCGTCCATCGGACGGGAGGGCGTCCGATCCCAGCCATAGTCGTTGTAATCTGGGTGAAAGGCCACGTCCTTCGTCGCCCCGGAAAGTAGAACTGCCTTCATCACTTCACTTCGGTGGACGTCACTATCCTCTCCATGGAAATAGGTGGCTGCCTCCTTCAGGCGGGCGCAGGTCGCTGTCACTGTAGGGGTGATAAAGCTGGTCTGAGAGTTACCGACCGATGCGGTGATATCCGGCTTGAGCCTCCCAGCCGCTCCGTAGACGCCATCCGTCGAGTGGCAGGTTTCCAGCTCCCCTGGGTCGGTGCCAAAGGTCACGGGACTCGCCCCAACGGTAATACCGTTGTAGAGATTCTGAATGCCGGGAACCACGGTAGCGGTGAAGGGCTTCTTGGTAACTCCGTTGCCGGCAGCCATGACAACTAGGGTCTCGTAGGTGTCGATCATCTGCTCCATCGCTCCGATCTGGCCATTGCTCCCGGTTTCCGTGTGAGCCGAGAGGTTGTAGACGTCGGCTGGCGTGTAATCCGTCGCTACGGGATCCTGCGCCATCCAGCGGGCGTGGGAGGAAAGAAAAAAGGACGGGAGTGATTGTACCTTGCTACAACCACGAGCCCCAAGCGCCCCATCGAGTAACCGAAAGGCAACCTGATTGACATGAGCTGATACGTCAGCTCTGAAGTATTGTTCGATCATCGCCTCGTAAGGGTTGGTTCCAGGGCCGGGGTTACTTATGTCCCACTCGGCGAGGGCGTCCTCAAGCTCCCCTAACTCAAGTCCGGCCTCCCCCATCAGGTCAATCACTTCCTGAGGCTCTCCTAGGGTCCAAGATGTCCACGAGATCGGGGCAAAGGGGGCAAGACCGGGTAGATTGTCGGGGTTGTCCGCAAAAGGGACTCCATTGAAAGTGAGGGAAAAGAGGTAGTTGTTGAAATACCGTACCTCCCGCGCCTCGATGTCTTCATAAAAAGGGAAAAGCGCTCGATTTAGCCAACGAGTTTCCGCAATCCCCACCGAGACACCGCGGCCCCATACTGGGACGAAGGCGCCCTTGTCACTACCCTCCAGAGTCCAATCGTCCATCAGGGCGGTTTGGCCGAGTAGATCTCTATTGAAGCTACTCTGATAGTCGTTAATCTCTGCGTTGGTGAAAGTCGGCACCAATAGGAATGCGAGGAATGCTAAGAATGCCTTTCTCATATTCAATAAAATTAGCACTAGATTAACTCAATTGTAGAAATATGCAATTTTAATTATGGTTTATATACCTATCCTACCCAGAGTCCCGAGATTCAGAGATCGACTTAGCCCTTCCGAATGGTGAGAAAGCTTCGAATCCCACTCGAATTCGGTAGCCGTGTCAGGCAGAACTTCGCACCTTGATCGCCGCCTTGTCACCAAAACGCCCCCCGAGGCCATTGGCCATTACCAGGCGCAACGCGCGGGAGGGTTCGGGGACGGGGAGTTTACCTCCTGCTAAATAGTTGGTTCCCGGAAGGTGTCGTCGCATCCCTCGTAGCAGCAACCTTCGTCGTTGTCTTTCGACTCCTCGCCTTACGCTATCGCTGGTGCTTCCTTGCTCTCAGACCGGAAAGATAAGCTCCCGGACTAGCCCCCTGCGACCACCCTTACGACCTCGATGCGGTCGCCGTCAGCCAGCCACACCGTTGCGTGCTCGCGCGGAAGTAGGGCGTCCTCGTTGTGCTCAACGACCACAGGAATCCCATCTAGCCCGAGGTGCTTGAGCAAGTCGATGACGGAGAGTTTCTCCTCATCCAAGGTGCGTTCCTCGCCATTGATCTTCAGCTTCATCATCGTTGCTCAACCTAACTACGTAACAAGGCCGCATCCCAGTCCTTCCAAACCGGTTCGAACCCCAATTCGCTCAGCCTTGCCGCCACCTCCTGCGGTGCCCGCTCGTCAGCAATACCGAACTGACCAGTCGCTCGATCCTCACCAGTCGGGCAGTCGCGCTCGACCCGGCGGCCCTTGACCGTCAGGTGCAGGTCGTCCTCGCCGACACGCGTGTAGCCGCCGGGCTCGGTGTGGCTACCAGCGCTCATGTGGGTCACGCCAAGCGGCACCATGGCATCGCGTAACGCTTCGGGCTCACGGGTGCTGAGGATGAATCCGACTTCCGGGAAACAGAGGCGAAAGGCACAAAGTGCTTGGACCAGATCGCGGTCACCAAATTCCGTCATCGGCTGAAACCCACCAGCCGCCGGTCGAAGCCGTGGAAGGCTGACCGTGTAGCTCGCCTTCCAGCAGTGCTTTTGCAGGTAGTCGAGGTGCGCTGCCAACGCAGTCGTTTCAGCCCGCCAATCGGCCAGACCCATCAGCGCGCCGACACCGATGCGCCGGAAGCCGCCATCGTAACCGCGCTCCGGACACTCCAGCCGCCAGTCGAAATTCTTCTTCGGCCCCGCCGTGTGCATACGGGCGTAGACCTCACGATCGTAGGTTTCTTGGTAGACGACCAGCCCCTCGCACCCCGCATCGACCATGCGCGCATACTCCGGCGTCTCCATCGGACCGACCTCGATTCCGAGGGTCGGGCAAAGCTCGCGCAAGGCCTCAAGACAGTCCTCGAGGTAGCCATCCGACACAAACTTGGGATGCTCCCCCGCCACCAGCAGGATGTTGCGGAACCCCTGATCGAGTAGGTGGGCGGCCTCAGCCACGACTTGGGGAATCGTCAGAGTGGTGCGTAGAATCGGATTGTCCCGTGAGAACCCGCAGTAGTCGCAGTTGTTGACGCACTCGTTGGAGACATAGAGCGGAGCGAAAAGCCGCATCGTCCTGCCGAACTTTTGTCGGGTCAGGTCAGCCGCATCTTTGGCCATCCGTTCCAAGCCGTCGTCAGACACATGCGCAACCAATCCTTCGAAGCGCCGAATCAGGGCACTCCGTTCGGACGGCAGCTGGTTAAAGGTATCGACAAAGGACATCGGTTCAAAACCTCGGGGAGAGGGGCGGGAACAAACCTGCGACTAAGGCAAGGTGCAAGCCGTCTAGCTTGGCAAAATTCCAGAGCAACCGAAGCCACTTTCTCTTCAACTATTAAACTTCCTATTATCTTGAATACTTACATTATCCTATGATATTTATGAATGCTACACCCTGCGCAGCAATTTTCGGTAGTGGTCCGAATTGCCTGTCTCCTTCTTTTTCTACTCACTGCGACGGGTTGCGACCGCTTTGGTGACGGTCCTCCTTGGGATGAAGGGACCACCCGCCTCGATGGCCTCCAATCCTTCGAGCCCCTCGCCGGCCCCCAAACAGAACTCGGCACGGCTCTCGAACAATTCACGGCTAGCCATACGAAGGTTGCCTGGACAAGGCTCGTCAAAGGCGAAGCGAACGACATATTCCATCTAAGACCAGATCACCAATTACTGGCCTTCGACTCCCGCGATCCGAGGGGCGAACGAATTCTCTCCGACAAGCTAGGCACGTATCGCAAGCCGGTGATCTCACCCGATGGAAATTGGGTCGTCTACACATCGATGAACCACGGCACCGTCTGGCGGATACCCTTCAGTGGCGGCAAAGCGGAGCGCTTGGGAAAGGGCTTCGCCCTAACTTTTTGGACAGATCCAGGGTCGAAGATGGACTATCTCTACGTCGGTTCAAAGATGGAAAAAGTAGGTGGAAATGTCTACTGCAGAGTCATCTCCCGATACACTCTCTGGGATCTGAAACTTGAAGAGATTTGGAATGGGAGCCCAGTAGCCGTCGATAATTTCACTCTTTCGCGCGACGGCAAAGTTGCCGGTGGTGGCTGGCCCTGGCCGGAAGCTGGGATCGCCGATCTCGAAGCGGGAGATTGGGAAAAGATCCACACCGGTTGCTGGCCAACACTGATGCCAGACAACTCTGGAATTTTTGCCGTATTCGATGGGGCTCACCGGAACTTCGTCATGACATCCATCGAACCGCCCCGGCGCTGGCATCTATCCGTCACCAGTTCACCATTTCTGAGAGGCGCGGAAGTTTACCACCCACGGTGGTCACCAAATCCTCGGCTCCTTGCTCTCACTGGCCCCTACAGCAAGCAGAACGAGAACAAGAACGACGGCCCCGACATCTTCAATGGCGGCAACCAAGTCGAAATCCTACTCGCACGTTGCTCCGAGGACCTCGCCGAGGTCGAAGAGTGGTTTCAACTCACCGACAATCAGGAAGCGGATTTTTCTCCGTATCTGTGGGTCGATGGCACCAACCGCAATGCCTTGGACAAAAATCTCGTTCTCAAAGGCAAGCCGGAGTGGCTTCGAACCACCGATCCATGGCCGGTCGTCGCGGATTCCGCACTGCTTCTCTGGCGAGGATTTGACAACCAGAACGACGCCCCGGGATCCCGTGGGCGCACGACCCGATTGAAACGCCACGGAGTCGCAATCGCTGGGCCTGACCATGAGTTGGTTCTCGCCGGAGGCTGGGCCACCATCGATGGAGACTCATTCCTCCAAGCGACTCGCGACCTTGTTGATGCAGACGGGTTCTCCATAGAATTGATGCTCTCCGGTCAAGGCAAGGCCTCGCCCGGGACAATTTTCCACATAGACGGCGATCCTGGCTACACATTAAGCATCGATGCAGGAACCGCCACGCTTAGGGAAGCCGACAAGGCGGTAGCGCAGTGGGAACCGTCGTTCCCCGACAATTTCGTGCATGTGGTGGTCGTAGTCGAAAAGAGCGAAGCAAGACTCTACTGGAATCGCGAACAGAAGGCACGGTGGCCGGCAGGAACACTTGCCACACTCTGGACAAGAGCTAAAAATATCAAACTCGGAGGCAGCGGCAACTTTAACCTCCACAGACTAGCGTTTCACGACAAGGCGCTGACACAAGATGACATCACATCAAACTACATCCCAATCCGCGATCACCTAAAAGGTATACCAGCAATCGAACGCGTTCGAGTACGAGCCGAACTAATAGAAAAATCGGATATCCCGAGCGTCGCATCTCTCGGAGCCTACCGCGACGCGCTGACCACCTATCGCTACAGGGTGCAACAAGTTCTCGAGGGGGAGTGCCGGGACAAAGTCATCGATGTCGCGCACTGGGGCGTCTTGGACCGTATGCCCGACGAGTCTCTCCGCAGCCGCGAGATCGGTAGTAGCCACGAAATTCTCCTCACCCCGTTCGATTCCCAACAACAATTGGCATCCCAGAGAATTGAGGCCTTCATCGTTCCCGAGACACTCTACTACGACTTGAATTGGGCGGAGAACGAACCAACACCATGAGTAAAAAATCTCTCGCCTCGATCTACGCCGTCCTCGTGCTAGCGCACATGGCGCTCCCATGGCTGACCCACTTTTTGCCAACCCAAGACGGGCCTTGTCACGCCTACAACTCTCGGGTGATTCTAGACGTATTTATTCCACAAGAGGGAGCCAGCTTTAAAGACGCGTTCGGACTCTCCAAGCTACCAATGGGAAACTGGATGGCCGAGGCGGTCATGGCTCCACTACAACTCATCGTCTCACCAAGGATCGCAGAGAAGCTTCTGATATCGGCCTATGCCCTGCTGTTCCTTCTGGCCGGGCGCTACTGGGTTCGAACCTTCTGTCCCGACGACGTATGGCGGTCGTTCCTGTTCTTTCCCTTCGTCTACCACCACCTCTACCAGATGGGGTTTTTCAACTTCTCCATCGGCCTCGCCTTCACCATGCTGTCGATCGGGTTCTGGTGGCGAAACCGCAATCGCTTCGGCGTCTCCGCAGCCGTGTGGCTGAACATATCACTCATACTTGCCTACTTCTCCCATCTCATGGCAGCACTGCTTGCGATGCTGGGAATTGCGTTCCTCGCTCTCGGTGAATGGAAGACGCTCGGCTGGAAAGCACTTTTCCGCCAGGCAGCACTTCTGATCCCATCCGGAATACTACCAGCTCTATTTCTCATCCTGCTACGGTCGATGCCAGCTCCGAGCGACGGTTGGACCGTTCTCAGCCTGTTCCGCTACCTCTTCAGCCTCGAAATTCTCCTCGCCCACCACCCGGCCCATGCCATCGTCGGAGTGATCGTCGCAGTGGTTCTGGGTATCGGTATTTTCGGGAATCTACGGGGAAAACGAGACAAGCGGGTACCGATGGCTGTCGGCGCGCTAGCCGCATTTTACGCGACCTTTTTCCTCATCTCTCCAAGCTACTTGTTTAGCGGACCCTTTATTAAGGAGCGCCTAGCGTTGATCGCTCCTCTGATGCTAATTCCTTGGCTAACGATTCCCCGAAAAGAACACAAAATGATCGTCGTAATACTTGCCGTGCTCTCAGTAGGAAATCTTGCCTACCTTGCAACGTGGTCGCTTGGCGTCGACAAGACCGTACGTGTTATTGATCGAGTTGCAGCCAATATTCCTAGGGGAGCCCGAGTAATGACTTTGATCTTCGCCCCCACAACCGGTAGCACTACCACCAAACCGCTACGATATGCCGGTTCCTATCGCTTCGCCGAGCTCGGCGCCACAGACTGGTGTAATTTCGAATCATGGATGCCGTTCTTTCCGGTCACCCACCATGAAGAATTCTCGATCAACGACCCAGCAACCAAGGCGATCAACGAGGACCGTTTGAACTATGACCCCGCACTGATGGGTGACCGAGTCGATGCCTATTTAACGTACGCCATGCCTCCAAATAGCCCGGTCGCCAAAAATCTGGAGTCAGCTGGATTCTCTGCAGTCAAAAACGAAAGTAAGGCAGTCCTCTATCTGAAAGACGTCTCCGCCCCGCAGCCCAGCCGATAGCAGAACCACTTCTCAAGGTTGCTTAAACTTAACCTTACCTCTGTATCGACGCATCCAGTTCAATGCTCCCAGAATCGCTGGGCGACGAACCAGTGTCAGCACTAGGCGCTGTTTGCCCGGAAAGCTTAGTAGCAACAAGCCGACGAACATTGTCAACAACCCCTGTCCCGGCACGAACAGCATCACGATCCCCATCGACAGCAAAACAAGCCCAGCGACATTTCGCGCCAAAATCAGAACAATCGACCTGTCGCGAGTCGATCGACCATCGTCAAGAACCTTAGCTTTTGCGACAAAGTAGTCCTCTGAAAGTCCACCTACGACCCAGGGAACCAACAAAATCCCAACGACCGAACAGACCATCGTGCCGATCCCCAGCCACCAGAAGAACGCTTGGTTCTCCACGACAAAATCGAGGACAGATTGCACCGCAGTAGGAAGAACGAACGCCATTCGTTACTACCATCATGCAGGATTGTCCCCTGTCCAACTATGCGATACATTCCCTTGATGAGTCTCCCTACCGCTCATCATCGCTCTCGCCATTCTGGCACTCTGAGCCTTCGCCTTCTTCGGTCAGAAGAAAACCGTCGCCCCCGCTGTCGCCCAGCCAGAACCGGAGCCGGTTGCCGAATCCAGGGTCAAGAACGGACCTCCCAGCCGAGTCGTAAGTGGAGCAAAGAAAGATCAGGAGAAGGCGAAGAAGCGAAGGAAGTGAGCTCGACCGCGGTTGCGCCTGCCCGGAAATTTGGCTGGTGCCTACTTCTACTTAGTTAAAGTCGTCTTCTGGTGGGAGTCCGGTGCGATGTTTTCGCCGTCGGTCGATGTCCCGTTGTCGTGCGGCGTGGCGCCGGGAGATCTGGGTGAGAACCTCCTCTTCGGTGCCGCC
>Ga0209186_1001489_pt1 | contig 17287 bp, 21 predicted proteins | sample SidtaG_FD_187426 | JGI IMG/M metagenome (GOLD analysis project Ga0209186, IMG submission 187426) | Marine algal microbial communities from Sidmouth, United Kingdom - Sidmouth_Male2 metaG (SPAdes) (version 2) | ecosystem: Host-associated > Algae > Red algae > Unclassified | place: Sidmouth...
GGGGCCGGGGGGGCGTCGTCTTAAAGCCGTTGTCGTCACAGATGATGGTGCACCGCCCTGCGTCAAGCCCTCACCTGCGTTTGGCCGAACACCTAGAAATTGAAGAGAAAAGGACGACTTACGTGAAATTGTACAACTTATAATTGAAAATGTAAGTACCTGTTGCGTTCGTGTTCCTGTTCGGATCGGACAAAAATGGGCATCCTGCAATATGATGACCGTGTGTCTGCAGAAAACGATGGCCGTGTGTCTGCCAGACCCGAGACTGATTCGCGGACTCCGATATGAAGGTGTTTGGGTATCAGAAGCATGTTCCTACCTTCTTCAGGTGAGAAGCGGCCATGACCGGTTGCATCCCGACACATACGGACCTTGCCACAATGCTGACCGAGCACCCTCCAGCGTGCCACACTGTCGCACTGCCACGGGCGCAGATCGTCGCCAGGGGAACACTGCCAGCACGACCACCAAAACTTCGGTGTCCGCGAGCCAGAGTGCAGCTTGTGGCAGTCACTCTGGGGTTGAGCCGGCACATCGGACCACTGTGAATTCCAAGGAGATTCAGACCACCTTAAACCATGCGGTGACTGGCGCCACAGGCTTTGCTGGCGGCGTCGTCAGACAACCGCTCTTTTGTGGACACGCCGATTGCGAACTGTCCAGAACCCCCCATGTATTCGTACTGGGTATTGGTAATCTCCTAAAAATGTCAGTCGCAGAAAGAAGGGAGGCAGTGCCGACGACACCACGTAGATATTTGAAGTCGAATTGGTTGTTCGACAAGCCACGATCGAACCATTGGCAGAGAGTTGCCGCCATTAATCTTGCAAGTCATTCACCGTGTCTTGCCGAAGTCACGCAGAGCCATTGCAACCTGGGGCTTATGTGAATAGAAGACACTCCGATAAAATGGATAGATACACTCGGATATACTCAGATTACAGAAGAACAAGCCCGATTATGCTTTCACTTATCTGAATGACACTGCCATTTTAATGGCTCTGAAGCGGATAGACGAAAGTACGACGACTTACTAGTCGTCAAACACAGGCATGCCACTACCTGAGGTAATTTGACTCGCAGGACCGTTCCGCACGCTCGAAACCGGCACGAGACACGCAGTAGTATGTTAGACACGTACTGAATAGCAGTGAGCCATCTCAGGGCACATCGTATAGGGAGAAAGTGTTGGGCAAATTGGGCGGATTCACGTCTTTTGTCGCGCGCGGCAGCCGACGGGCGGCCTGTACTAGTCAGATCACTTCTCAGCCATGGAGGTGAACCTAGGTAGCGACATGGGCAACGATGCTTGCGCACCTTGCCTGGCAATCGCTGTCGCGAGTGCGTCATGGTCCCTCGTAGGTCGCGTTCACACTTTTAACCACAACTTGCTCTTCGTTCTTTCCTGGCAATCTGCATCGCAAGTACTTTCTGTCCGACGTAGTTGTTGCAGAATCCGATAAAATCTGAATAGAATCCCGACTCTTATTCATATCCTACGCTTTCTGGTTTCGGATATGTCTCCTATCTGTTTTCAAGAAATTGAGTCAAAATTCGGATCTGACTCAAAAATGCCAATGTTGAGTATATCGGAGTGGACAGAAATTCCTCAGTCTCATAAGTGCCTGATTGCCACTCACAATCAGATTTCTTCCGATTTTTAAGCCGCTTGCTTGGGCCTGAAGAGGGCATGAAGGGAGTTCTGGGCAGGCCATGTGCTTTCTCAAGAGATCTAAGATTTATTTCAGGTTTCTTAAGCTCCGAAAGTGCTTTTCCAGTACGCAGAACTGCATGAGGAGACAGTGTCCGAAATTCAGATACTTCCTGGCCTTTCGATTGGTCCACGTACAAGGAAAGTTACAGTGTCGATCGTGGGCTTGGAGCTGGTCCTGGGTGTCGGTCGGACGCCATCGACGCAGTTTCGTACCATCCACGAAGATGATCCCGAAGGGTAACCGATTAACGAGGCCCTTCGTTTCTCGCCTCTTCGCAGCAGTCTGCCACACAATCGGACAGGAAAACGTGAAACTGTCATGGAGGGAAAACATTCGCTGGCCTTTACGACAGGGTGCTTTCAAAGCGTAGTGATGCACGCATATACTTAGATCACGGGGCGTGCTCTCCGCTTCAGAGGTGGCCGCCTGCATTCGTTTCTTCAGAGATCTGAGGGCGTGGCAGTGTTGGAAGCGTCACGATAAAGCTAAGAGAGAATAAAGTTACGCGGCTAAGAAGGACTGTCCTGCCACAAGGGTCACAGAGCCCGGACGGCGCCTGCCCCCCTGCCCCCCCCGACCGCCCCGAGTTGCGCGCGGCGACCGCGCGCAGAGACTTTCGGGGTTCGACGCGCCCGCGATGCCTCGTAGGTGATTGTGCCTGCGCGCCGGCTTCTTTTGCGGCGGCTTGTCGGCGGTTTCTGACACCATCTAGCGGCGCGGCTAGAGGCGCCCCGTCGCGCGGCAGTCGGTCCCATCCGCCCGGCCGTGCGCCGTATCGGCCACCCCGCCCGCCGTGCGCAGGCGCGCTGCGCGGCGGAGTGACGACCCTTCCCGTGGGCGTCGCGCGACGCCGGAAAGCCGCCGCCGCTGCGGTGGCGGCGGCGGCACCCCTTTCCCCGCCCAACGCCCCCCCCGTTACGGAAACGTGGCCGTACGTGCCCCCGTTCGCACTCGCGGCAATGGATTTGGCCGGCGTGGCCGGTGTCGAATCTTCGCCGAGCGCGCCACCGCCCTGAAGGCCTGGATATTGCACGCACGTGCCTGGAATTCCATGGGAAAAATAGATGTTAACCGTGGCAGGAGACACCCCGAAATTGAAGGCAACTGTCCGGATGGGAAGCGCCCTTTCGTCTCCTCCACTCGAGGGAACGAAGTTCACAAGAAAACTATCATGTGCAGAGCATACTCTGCACCTTGGGCGTCGAAACTCGTTCACGTCCATGAAGCGGTGCAGCCGCGGGTCCATAGGACTCTCCACGAGCTCTCGAGCGATCTCCCAAATCACATCAAAGGCATCTGGAAAATCGCCGCACATGGACTTGTACAAAGACGGGTCATCATGCGCATGAACAGAGGCACAATGACGGCGTCCCCTAACAGTAGTGTAGCGGTTTTCTGTCTTAAGTCCGGACAGGAAATCAACAACCCCTGGGGCCCAAAGGAGGGAGGCCTAGAAGGAACCGGCAAAGGAAAAGTGCAGTCTACGCCCGTCCCAAAGAGGGGGACAAAGGTATTACGGCAGAGACCCGAGGGAGAAAGAGAACCAAGGCACGGTTGGTTTCTCTTCTGGACACGAGGGGGAGGCCGAGACCTCCCCTTAAGAGCCCCCACGGTGGCCCCCTAGTGGGGCCACAGCGGGCCAACACACGTCAGCACCCCGGCCCCTAGTGGGCAAACGAGGCGCCTGTGCTGGGTGACCGCTATTCGGTCCCAACCCGCGGAAATATGTAGAAGCAAGCGACCCGCGGGAGCCCGTGGCTCGGCCTCCAATCGGAGCCGGCCAATGCAGGTCACCCGTAATGCGAAAATTGAGTCCCTCCAAACAATGCGAAAGACAATCAGAGAAACATCAAGTCCGACAACCGCCACCAGCAGCGGCCAAGATATCCAAGCGCACGTGGTCCAATCAGACGGCGACATCACAGCCCCAATCCGGCCGCTGAGCGAGGCCAACGTAGGGCCCACGAAAGCCGTCCAGCCATCATCACGGCCGATCTGCCGGCCACGTACACCACCGCCCAGGCCGGCCGGCCACCAGAGGGACCCGACCGCCACAAGCAGCTTGGGTCAGACGCGTGCCGAGAAGCTCAAATCCTCAACCAGTGCCGGAAACAGCAACGGGTAAGGCGACAGTGACGGGTTATAGGATCAGGCGGCAGGAAAGACGGTGAATGGAGCCGAGGGCAGAGCGCGCCGTGAGCTGCGTCTCAAGGATGGCGTGAATTAACGTAAAGCGACGCTTGAAGACGTTGTCCGGGGGGACGAGCAGGCTGGCGTCGTCGCCATCGTGACCCATGTCGACAGACAGTGGGGGGGGATTCCATCGGACTGAGAGCGTCGGACCGCTCCGGCGCCGAGACCGCAGAGGCGAGGAGTTAGGCGGCTCTGCTCGGAAGTCAAGCAAGCATTTACGTCTTTGAAAAGGTGCACGTTTCCGGCAGAAGTCGCACGACTCAGATCAGGATGCAGTGGAGATCACCTACTGTGGTTGCGCTCAGTCACAGCAACTGATTTACGTTTGAGCAATTTTTTCTTCTGATTTTGCGCCTTATGGTGACTCTTCGCTTTCTTTTTGATCTTTAGTGGCCTTTCGAAGGATATGCTCTCTGAAATTTCTCACGTCAGCGGCCCTAGTCAGTTTTAGTTTCGGTCCCTGTCTCCAGGACAAAATGTGCTGATCTGATAAAACAACAATCTCTCGAGCCGGAATCGAACCAGCGACATTCTGATAACATCGAACCCCGCTACAGTCAGACGCTCTTCATCGGAACCGGAGGACTGCCCTCTTCGTCCAGCCAACTGAGCTATCGAGAGAGACTCGATGCGAAGAAGCCACAACAAGGAAGCTATAATAATTTATATTTGTGGAAGTGGGTTGTTGCGCACTCTTGGATGCCGCCGTGCACGCGGGACCCGCCTCTACCACGAGCGCTCGACAGCTTCAGGTGCGTTCCCGTACTAGCCTGGACGTCAGTCAGGACAAGTCCACGGCATGGGTATCCCCAATAGATATGGCGGCGAGATGGTAGAAATTCCCTGGATCAAAAGAGCTTCTGCGGCGATAATCAAACGTACAGAACTGTTGTAGCATGCTGAAACGCATTCGGCGGACGTACTGCCATGTGAAAATGATCAGTAGCAGTCCAGCAACATGTGTTCAGCTCTATTGGTTCACATTCGCCGCAAGATGATGTCAACAAGTTTTCAATGGCTTTAATTTTTGAGATCAGCAACTATGGCTTGCCGATGCTGCAACCATGGAATGATCATGGATTTTTATTAGGTACTTTCGTGACGAATGGCCACCGCAGGCTTGACGGGAGGCACGTCTTGCCTCGAGAACAGAGCTTCGGATACTGATTGACTGAGTCCGGCCGTCGGGGATGAAAAGCTGCGCTTTTGAGGGCCCTCACAGATGGGACTGTAGCAGCGGCGAAATATTTGTTTCAGATCTTCCAGTTCGTTGTTTGATAGCGCTGATGTGTGCGCGCTAGGGGGCCAATGCGTGAGGAACTGGGGCGGGGGGGGTAGACATCTTCATTGAGGTGCGGCGGATAGCGGTTTCCACGGCACGACGTGGATTTTATATCTGCGGGCTTCTGTGGATTTTCTGGCGGTCTGGAGCCACGTGACACGGGCATGCGCTGGTGGAAGTCTATTAGTGGTGGCGGCTGCGGTCGGATGCGGTTGCTGTTATGGTGCTTTTGGCGAGTGTGGCGCATTCTCAGTATTGGCGTCTCTGTCAAAGATCTCGATCGCCAGGCTACACCGTGCACCCCGCAATGAGATTAAAAGAGAAAACAGAAAAAAAACACTGGAGCACTTCCGGGACGTACAGATGGAAAATGTGGCGGTTATTGTTCCTCTTTCGATAACGGGCGCCACCCGCCGGCAGTTGTCAGCGCATCACGAGGGATCCTTAAACATCTCCAACAGGGAGGCCGTGCGGCAGCGCAGCCGAACAGTTTTGGAGTGAGGGAGAAGCATGTCAAATAGAGTGCTGCGCTTCTCCCCTGTGGTTCCCCCAGACCCCCTTCGTCGTCCATAGTTTCCGCAATCAGGTCCGTCTGATCCATTCTGGCGAAAAGAGGCAACTTCTTCGACAGTTTCTGTAGGGGATTCATGGAAGGGGTTGTCTGTACTGGAGGCGACTCTCCTCGCCGCCGTCCAATTGAACTGTGCTTTGGCATGCAACTCCCCCCTGAGCCTCTACGCACGCCAAAAACCGGTCGATTAAGCCAGTTGAGGCCGCACGCGTTTGTCAGGATGTGCCACGAGCACTCGAACCGGGTCACCACGGGCACCATGTCCATAATTTCCGCGTTGTCATAAGGCAGATCATCTCGCGCCGTGCGCCCTGCCCTCAAAGAAGGTCTCCATGATGGCCATGATGCCCCCCCCCACGCCGTCACCAACCCCTTCCACTCAAATCACTTCCGGCCCTCATCAACGCAGCAATCACACTCCACTATGTACTGCCTCTTCCCCGTCTCTCTGCGCCGGCCCTGCCATATCGACAGCCAGGGTTCCCCCCCCCTTAACATTTTCACGCCTTCCTACTCGGTGCTGCAGCCGCCTCGGCTGACCGACGACCTCACATGGAAGGCGGCGCTCACACGGAAGTGGCTGCTGTGCCTTTGTCGCATCAATGAGAAGTTCTAATCGACTAGCCCGTTGATCCGTACTTCCCAAAGTTAGAAATGGGTAAGATGTGAGTATTATAAAAACATTGGGTCGCACACCAACGTTTAGCGCACACTTCGTTCTTACGCCCGACTGGCCGACGCTCTATTTTTCCTCGACGCACTCACACCTTCTTTGGAAGGGACGCACTCGGCTCTGCAGTGGGGGCGTGGTACGGAACTTAGTATGGGAATGAAGCTGGATCGCGTTGAGTGTGATAAAAACATGGGGTGCTGAACGAGCTCCAAAACACGGATCCGTCCACTGAACATGCGCCTTCCTTAGCATGCTTCTGTTGAGAAGTAGCACCCCTCACTACCCCAAGCTTCCAGTTTGCTCATGAAAAAGACATCAGACCCTGACTTTGAATTTCCGCTCCGCCGCTGATGCGAACGAAGTCAGGTTTTCGAAGAATCGCGGGGCGTAGAAATGTACGGAACGAGGGATGGCCATCTGTTTCTCCAAGACAATGATTGGCCGTGGCGGTGGCCCTTTGCCACCCTCTGGCTGCGCCTGGGGACCAACAGGCTCTGCAAGGGTGAAGAGGCGGATTATCGTGCCTGAAGATGTGCCTCACCTATTTGAAGGGATTGGAAGACCCAATACATGAGAAAAACGTTTACTGCTGTGAACGAAAATGCGCGGAAACAGTGAGTCGGCGGTCAATACTGTATCTGCTGAATAGGACGTGCAGCAACGCTGCAGAACACGGATTATTAGAGGCGGAACTGTAAAAGCTGCGCGCAGGAACTGAGTTCCGGATCTGGATCTAGTCTGCTCTTGCCGATCGGACAGTGCCAGATCAACGCCGGATGTTTCGGAGGTCCTGCGAATCATACTCCGACCGATCCAGATCCGAGCTCGATGAGGTAAGGGGGATACCTTCTCATCAAGACAGATGCTCTATGATATGGCGCGAGCAACGACTATCACTGCTGTTCATCATCATCCCAGAACCGTCAGTGTTCAACTGGTGATATTCAGCTCCCCAGGCCAGTCACACAGGTCATGTGGCGTAGTCGGTTTTTGACCTCTTCACAAGTTTTGGGCCCAGTGTCGCTGGTGATCATCGTCGTCTTCCGTGCCGTTGTTGGCGGGACGACCTTGGTTGGGTTGCCGTGTGTTCCGGCGTTGGGCAGGCGGGTATAGCCTCCCACGTCGTCAGTTCCGCGCCTAGTGGCGTGCTTGTCATCGTCATGTCTGTGTACGGCCGCTACGCCGGCCCCCGCTTCGCGCAGCTGGACGAAGACGTCAAGGTCTGGGCTGTGTACTGCCGTGCGCAGATGAAGAAGGAGAATGTTTGGGCGGCGGTTGTGACCAGGGGCTTCGGAATCATAAATCGGAAAAAGCGCCGTTCTGTAAGCAGCGGCATCCTGCTCGCAGCAACATGTTATGTTCATCAGGCTTTCCACGAAGAGCCTGAGCCTGAGGTGAGCTTTCCAGCAGCGTCTTCCGTTCTGCTCTCACATCGGATGGCGAGAAGATTCCAACGGATATATCTGGATATATCTGGATATATCCCAGATTCTGCTGCAAAACCCGGATTCTCAAAGGCCCTGGTTGTGACGGACCGCCCCGCGTCTGGGAGCGGTCTTAAGAGCGACGTTACAGCTGAGGCGTGGGACCTCATGAACTAGTCGGCCCTGGCGACTATGCAGATGTCGGTCAAGCCGGTTCATCTTTATTCAGTGACGGCGGTCAGTATAGCCAAGGAGGCGTGGGATGCGCACCGGGGACATCTTTGAGGCGCGAGGCAACGCACGGCTGCTGCAGCTCATTCATGAGCTGAGCAACGTCAAGAAGGGCAGCGACGAGAACATTATCAAGTACATGTCGAGCGCCAAGGGCATCCGTCAAGAGCTCTCCATGCTGGGAAATCAGGTTGACGAGAACATGCTTGTCCTGTAGATCCTGTCGGGCCTTCCGGCCGAGTATGACATGATCAAGACCGTCCTGGAAAACATGGACGGGAAGCGCACCCTCGCTGACGTGAGCGCCAAGCTGCTCACGGTGGAGCAGCGGGGGAGCCAAAAGCGGTCGTCCTCGGCGGCCGGCGTCAAGTCGCAAGCGTTTGCGGCAACGGATTCTAAGAAGCCGTGGGACAAGCGCGCGTCGTGTGCTACTACTGCGACAAGAAGGGGCACATGAAGCGCGACTGTCTCAAGAAAAAGGCTGACGACGCCAAGGGCAACAAGAAGCCAAATGGCCGGCGTCTTGAAGGTGGCGGTGGGGGTGGTGCACCTCCCCGCGCCGCATTGGCCTACGCTGCGTCGGCAGGCCAGGCCAGGAAGCGCAACGCTTCCGGGAGCACCAGCGGGTCCTCGACCTGGGTGTTGGACTCGGGTTCGACCAATCATATGGCCGCCCAGGACGCGGACTTCACCAGGGGCTTTGGAATCAGGCATTTTTTGGTGCATTAAGATATATTCCACATCCCCTGACATGCACTCTGGATTGACTATTTGACAAAGACAACTATCCGAAATCGGATCCTGCTCGGCCGGACAGAGTAAGGATCAGTATTATAATCGGATACTCAATTAGTGCGATTTCGGATATAGTTCGGATAGACTGATTGAATATATTCTCTTGGATGGTGGATCTGGACAATTAGTTGAATTCTCGAAAGGAGACATCTCACCAGGTACAGCCTTACGTGTGCTGGAACTAGGCGCTTCGAATCACAAGAATTTATTGCGATGAACAGCCGTGAAGTACCTCTCGTTTTTGGAACTGATTTTGATGATGCAGCTGTCCTCGTCAGTAGGGATTGTTGAAACTCTCGTGTGCTCACCAGGGGGTGCCCGTTCGGGTTCGCGCGCGGGCTGTTGACAACAAGGCAAACGGGTTCAGACACGGGACAGAACCGTTCGGGCATTCTCCGGCAATATCGCCGCTTGGCACTGCCAGATGTTGGCGGCTAAACCGGGTGGGGAGGCATCCCCACGCGCCAGCAATGCGGCGCGGAATCTGTGAGCCGGATCCAGCCAGGTCGTAATTCGATTCAGATTATAGTTTATCCTGCCTTTGGAGAGTCATTTAGGCTCAGTATATCCGGCGGTAGATGGACAGAGTACGATATGGATACGCGGCTGCGGCACGGATTATGAATTATTACGAGTATAATGTGCGGATAAGTCTGGCTCTACTTTATCCACCTCAGGCCCTGGACTTCACCGTCAAGATGACAGGGAGCGGGGCCAAGGTCACTGTAGCTGTCGGCCACAAGGTTCCCATCAAGGGGCACGGATACGCGTCCATGGACGTGGGGAAGGGAAACACCACGTCTCGCATGGTCCTGGATGAGGCCATGCTTGTGCCGGATCTGACAGACAACGTTCTGTCGGTCCGAGCGGTCGACCGCTGCAGTTGTGCCGGGGTGTTCGTTGGCAACGCCTGCTATACTCTCAGTGATGGGGAAGCGGTGCTCGCGAGCGGAGTTTTGAGCATCGCGTCTGTCGTAGGCTCTGTCAATGAGTCGGAAAACTACGTGCTCAAGGTGACTCCGGTCACGGCGTCGGCCAGAGCCTCCGCCATACGCATGGACGGCGACGCAGAGCTGTGGCACCGCCGGTGCAACCACTTGGGTTTCGAGAGCCTCAAGCGGGTGGTTGGGATGGTGTATGGGATTTCATCGACGGTAGCCGACGCCAAGCGCGTTCCTGGTACTGTATACGTGTCGTGTGTCGACGGAAAGATAGCGCGTTCTACGCGTTATCGCTCGACAACGACCACCACCAAGTGCTAATTGGTTCACACGGACGTTGATGGCCCGTTGGCGGCGTCGCTGGGCGGGTCTGTCTACTTCGTGACTCTGATGGAAGACTCCATTGGGCTCATCACGGCGACGCCCATCAAGTCCCAGGGCATGGTTCCGGATGTCCTCAAGGCCCGCATCAAGCAGCTAGAGACCCTGAATGGGCTCAAGGTGAAGAGGGTTCGTCACGATGGCGCCAAACAGTACGTGAGCCGTGACCTCCAAGCCTGGTATGAGAACAAAGGCATGACGTCCGAAAAGATGGCGCCGTACTCATCGCAGCAGAACGGGAAGGCAGAGCGCGCCAACCGGTACATCATGGAGCGCACCCGTGCGCCTCTTCTGGACGCCGGAGCGGAAGAGGAGCTGTGGGCCGAGGCTTTGTCATCCGTCATCCCTGTGCTCAACAGATCCCCCAAGGCGGGTCAACATGCCACACCGCTCGAAGCCCTCACGGGGAGACGCCCCGACGTGAAAACATTTCGAGTCTGGAGGAGCCGGGCATGGGCTCTGAAGCCCAAGCAGCGGCAGCGAAAGCTGGGACCCAGGACCGACGTCGGCCGTTTTTTCGGCTGCACTTTTGGTGAAAAGACCTACAGCATCCGAGAGGATGGATCAAACAGAGTCTTTGAGCGCCGAGATGTGCTCATGGATGTGACTTCAGGCAAGGCCATCAGGAAGACTTCTGTTCCTGGCCCTGCGTCCACCCATTTCCTGACCGGTCAGACAGATGGTGACAGGGAGGACGGCGCCATGGACATGCTGGACGCGGAAGCCCCAAGCGGGGACGAGTATGCGTCGCAGCAGTCGTCAGAGAGCGACGTCAGGCCCAACGAGGCTAACGGACTTGAAGCAGAAGACGGCGATGGCAATGACGCCGGCGAGGACACGGCGGCTCATGATGGCCACGACGTGCTGCCAGGCTCCACCACAGAGAGTGGAGAAGAGGGGGTGCAAGCCCCCCGGCGGTCGAAGCGCAAGCCGGCACCAAAGGGTACCTGGTGGGAGCGTAAACCGACGGCATACGTTGCATAAGGACAAAAGGGCGGAGCTCTGTGGGGATGGGAGCTGACCAAGGCGGCCGCCAATGCGAAGGAGGCGCGTGCGCGATCGGAAAAGCCGCTTTGGAAAGCGGCTGAGAAGGAAGGTTTGTTCGCACACAAGAAGCATTGTGCCTGGTCCAAGACCAGGAGCAGCAACAAGCGTGAGGCTGTCAAATCTTTGTACGCGTACGACATAAAGCACGATTCTGAGGGCACCATGACTCTGTACAAGGTGCGACTGGTGGCGCAAGGCTTCAACCAAGTGCCGGGGCGCGACTTTGATGAGACATGGGCACCAGTGCCCAGCTCGGCCAAGACACGCGCGCTCTTCGCGGTGGCGGCGGCCAAGGACAAGGACGTTAACCACGAGGATGTGAAGACGACCTTCCTCAACACACCCACTTGACCACACCGACTTCACAGGATATGGGCCCAGCTCGCGCTGGATTAAGTTCTGAGAGGTCGCGGGTTTGAGATTCGCCACGGCTGCACCCCAGGAGGGGGACGAAGGAATTTGCAGGAGAGGAATTTCCAAGTCGTGGGTCATACGAGCCTGGCCCTGAGGAGCTGGAGGGAGTGTTGAAGTGGTCATGTTCAGCTCCCAAGGCCAGTCACACCGGTAATGTGGCGTAGTTGGTTTTTGACCTTTCAACAGTCAGCGTCTGCCCGAGAGGCACACACCGACGAACCACACTACAAGAAGAATTGGCTAACAAAATTTCAGACACTGCAGCTTTGTTAGATTCGAACAACACCAGAACTCATGCGTTTTCGACAAGTCTATTGCCTCCGAACTTATCCCGCCATCCTATAGGCTTGGATCGCCGCACGTCGGAAATAAAATCAAACTGGAACCCAGAGTGGCACACGAGCATGCGGTCGGCGACGCGACCGCCGTCGCGCCGACCGCTGCGCCGCGCCCGCCCCGCCTCACCATCCCCCCCCCTTCAGGACCGCAGGGGCCGCAGTTGCCATGCTATCGTGGGAATACGGCGTCCTTTGGACTGCGCAGAGTGTCACACTGAGCTAGGTGGCCGTGTCGTCCAGTCTAGGGTGGCCAGCTTTGTTTTCCTGGCGCTTGGGGACTCGGTGGAGGGGGGGGACGGGGTTGTCGGGGGGCGGGGGGGGTCCATGTGTGCGCTGAGTGCACGGCCGGAGGGCGCGATCGTTCATGTTGTCCTGCATTTCTCTGTGTACTCTCTTCGTAGATTGTTGTCCATCTATAGTGTGTAGGCCGTACACGCCGTAAGAATTGTCATTAACCAGCCGATGCTCTATGCTTGACGCATTCATGCGAGCCCCGCTGCCATTTTTTGTGTCCGTTGTGCGACGGAAAGTTTTTGGATCTTGTCCGTCATTCTGGGAGTCTCTGAGTTCTGTGTCTTGCGGGCCGCGTGGACTACGGTGATGTGGCGGAGAGTGTGTGAAGCCTCAAATTTGGCTGAGCATTGGATCAAGATACGAAAGGTACACAGCCAGATACGAAGATTCTTCTTCACTCTTCGGAAACTCTCTCAGGAAGTAGGAAGTCTTGCACCGCCTTTTTGCAGGGCTTGAGAAAGGAGCCGAACAGTAGTGCCACTGCGTGGAGGATCAGGGCCGTGGCGAAGACAGCGACACGCGAGCAGCAACAACCGGAAAATCAGCGATATTAATTCATCTGCTAGAATCTTGCGTTGCAGCCAATCAACATTTGCGGGTCTGTGAACAGGTTTCCCCTCGATAGACGGCGTGTCCAGTGCCCCAACCAAGGAAGTTCGCCCCCACTTAAGATAACCTGCCTGTCCCTTCGTCTCCCGTCGTTGCGCATCGTCTCTTGTCGTTTCTCGGGCGTTCCGCCTTTGATATGCGTTGAAATTCAGCTCTGGGCCTCCGCAGTATGCAAAAAGCAGTCTCAATCCCGACAGAGGTGTCTCACGGACTGGCAACACGAAGAGAGAGGGATGATGCTTCAACGAATTGAAATATTTCAGAGATACGCCCGCCAAATCCCCGTCAGCAGGGCATCCGCGGCACATTCGACTTGATGAAATGTCTGGCAGTGCTATTCTCAGTCAGATGTTTCCAAGCACCTTGCCTGAAATGTGGTTTGATATTGTAATTAACAGCCGTCAGAATGTACTCTGCACCCTTGTTCTCGTTCCCCTTGAGTGTCTATTCCTGTGCGGCTAGGCAAAAATTGGAGTGTCTGCACTTTTTCTCGGAACTGCACCCACCTGGATCGCCCCTGTCCCTATCGATCACAATCTTAGTCGCGCCGGAGCGGAAAGTGCGCATGACGCTTCGCAGCCTGCGTGTCATTCCGGCACGCACCACCACGGCACGCTGACGTGGTGCCGTTGCTTTTAGCAGGTGAGTGGAACTCAGAGTCTGCCGTGGGGAGCGCGGGGGGAGGGCAGCACAATCGGCTATGGGCGGTGATTTTGAGGTTGGCGTGCGAGCCTATAATGCAGAGAGGGCAGTACTCTCAGCTGCGCGGGCTGCTGAATTGAGCGGATTAAGAAGGCGGAAAAGAGCCCCGGATCAAGCGCACCCGATCTGATGAGCGGAGATGAGGCTGGCAGCTGCATTGGAAACCCAGTGTCCCCCCGGGCGACTTCCAATCGACATCGTACTTCCAGGACAGGATATGGATTCGACGGGCATCGGCGCTTCGCTTCATCTTGGAAGCGCAGACACGCGTCCGAACGAAGGGTTCTCGAGAGCCAAACGGATGCGCCGATAACTATGGTCGATTTAGAAATATTCACTGGTCATGCACCTGTTTTCTGTTTCAGCGGTCATATTACGCCGTTAACTGCAGGAAACGGGCCAGAAATTTGCATGTCAATTGTTCTTGGAAGTGCAAAAAGCCAATGTTTTTTCATGTGGATTGCGGTTCTGACGACATGGTGGAGATGCGTCTCACTCACTCGTCATGGCCGTGTTCTTGTTTTCCGTGTGCAATCCTTTCTCCGACTTGTTTTTATGGTCTGATCACTTCCAGGTGCCATCTGTCCTCATGCGTGACTTTTCCCATTAGAGTCCATGTGCGCTTCTGTACTACGCAATTTTTCCGAAACATGCGCCCTTATCCGGACCGAAGGCACTCCATGCTGCTCAAGCATGTACAGTTCGCGCGCAACTCGCGGGCCTAGCAGTCCGCCCGTGCAGACACCAGCTCACTGCGTAAAACACGACATGCCCTCTATCAATGACGTGGGAGTCTTTGAGGCAAGCAAGCGGATCTACGGAGAATACTTTGTGGCATATTAATTTTCAGGGTACATGCTTGATGATGAAAGCCACGTAGCCTACCGCAAGCGTATTGAAATGGTGGCCATGCGTGCATCGTACGACTGACATCAGTTGAGGCCCATATCGTCCATTTCTGCCGACACTTTTGTAGCTCTCGTGACAAAGGTTATGGTTGGATACCGTCTGAGACTGTACAAACGATAGCAGCTGTGTCTTTTCAGGTCTGAGGAACATCGAGACACCTCAATGAGCGAGAGGGGTGCGGTGACGCTTGTACTGGCTCTAGCGATCCTCAATGGCCGAGGAGGGGGGGGGGGAGTTCGTGGGAACGGACCAGAATGGGAGCAGCCAACACGTTTTCGTGTCACCCCACCTATTGCTGTCTGCCCACTCTTTGGACAATTTCGAGGATACACAGGCACACGGGAGCAAAAGGAGGCATATAAAACGACATGATGGCCTAAAAAGACAAATTCATACGATATCTGGGTCGTTCGGCTTTGAAACCTCCGTCAGAAAATTATGAAATTGTCAGAGGATTCGTGAAGGGGGCGTTGCTATGGCTCCCGTGCCGGCGGCGACTTCGTCGGATCTCAACATGAGAATGTTTGACTTTTAAGGGGGATGCGGAGGTCCGGCGACACTCCGAAGAGCGTGGCGCATGACACTCCGAATTGCGCTTCGACCGCCTCTTGTTGACTGACACGACAGCACCGAGCCGGCAGAAACTGTCCACGCCGTGCCGAATCATCGTTCCATCAGCGAGCCTGTTGGATCCTTTCAATGCAACGCCAGAAACGTGGACAGCATCAAGCGCCTCCGTTCGCCTTCGGGCTGATATGGGGGACACTAGGGTGCCGTCATCTCATTTCCGGAAGAATACATCACGTCGCGCACCGTCAATTATTTCCAAACATAGGAATGCGCTCACTGGCTGCCATGAGTGTAGTCGATCCTGCCCTCACAGCCGACGGGGTATAAACCCGTCAGAAAACCGAGCACAGAATGCGGAACGCTACGCCAGAGTCACAACGCGAACGCCGGGATCATAGGGCGCGAAGCGCACCAAAACGTCGGAAGAAACGCAAACGCAACGATGATTTATCCCAACGCGCACGACGACCCCAAAGTGTACACTCATATACCTTCAGAAACAAGACGCAGGACGTGCACAGTCCCGACCCCCTAGCGCTACCATGGGGGGACCGGTACCCAACGGGCCACGGTCTCAGGCCCGGGCCTCTAGTGGCCCCTGTCCAGCATCCCTGACAGCCCTTCCTCTGGAAGGGGACCCCGGCCCGTCTCTGGCGGAAACAAGAAAGTCACCAAGACTTCCTAGATTTCAGGATCTACCGAAAACCAATACCTCGGGACTTATCCCAAGAGCTTTCAAGTTCCCCGGACAGAATTCCGGTGGGATTTTATCCCTGGTCGAGATCATATCTCGGTCCGGCTTACGCTCGGATTGCAGAAGCTTCCCCGAGCTTCCCGGTCCCCCCAGAGGGCCCGGATTCGGGAAGACGTGCGTCTCCCTTGTGTGTGTCAGACCCCTCCAGGGGGGCCCGATTGGGTGTTCCCCGCTTCACGCCCCTCTAGAGGGGTCGTTTCATGTGTGGCCTTGGGGCTCCCTGGACAACCGCCCAAGGGGGCTGTCCCACGCTACCCCTCTGGGGGGGTGTTACGTGACTGGTCAAGACCCGTCCCCGGCTCATGCCGGGGGGTCGTGTCACCCCTAAGAGGGGGTTTTCCCCACAGATCCCCCACCTCAGGGCCCGCCTCTCGCGGGACCGGGGGCGGTGTCTCGCGACCCCCTCCCTAGGCCAGGGGGAAACCCTGCCCGGTGGCTCCCTGACAGCGTGCCCCTGGGGGCTCGCTCCGGGGCGCCATACGGCGGGGGACCGACGGGTTCACCGAGCCGGGGAATCCTCGGGTCAGTCCCATAAGGCAGTCACCGCCAGCGGTGACTGGGGGCCTCGACTCTCGTGGTCGGTTCCCTTGTCGTCACCGGGGGGACGGCTCCGTCGGGCGCGACCGGGTTCTCCCCGCGTCCCGCGTCGTCCGTGGACCCCACCCTGGAGTGGGGCGTCCGTATCTTCCCGGTTCCCTGGCTCTCGAGGCGGGATGGCGTTTTCCACGGCTCCCGATGCGCCGGTCCACATGGCGGTCGACCGTGAGGCCGAGGGCGCGGGCGACCCCCGCGGTCGTCAATGAAAAATATGGGCGCTACCCGTGGACCCCCCTAGGGGGGTCAATGGTCGAACAGCGCTTTGAAGCTGTCGACAGCCGTCGTATGACGGCTATATGGACGACCATCCGGGGGACGTTGGATACTCTTTACGCCGTCCCCGAGGGGACGGTGACGGACTTTCCCTTCCTCCGTAGTCGGGAGGATTGGCGCGTGTGCCAAGTGCTGCGGCACTTGGCCGTCCGTGAGATCCCTCCCGAGGTGGGGGACAAGCTTCACATTTCCTAGGAGTATAACACGGGGTCTTTCCCTAAGTTGGGGGAGATGGCAGGTTCTGTGGCGTGCAAAGCTGCTGCGCGGGGCCCCTCGCACGGCACGGAACACTGGGAGCGGTGGCCTGGTGCGGTGCACCGCCGTCCCAAGTGTTGCAAACTGTTGCAAACTATTGCAAACTATTGCAAACTATTGCAAACTATTGCACCTGTTTGTGGACCCAGCGACGCCCCCGGGGCTCTGGACGCCGCGCTATCATGCGGAAATCTCTGTTGGGTATGCACGGATGCGCTTGCAGTCGTCGAGCGCCGCGCTGTAGCAAGTTGGTTCAGTCGCTCACCCCGGTGGCACGCCGTGGTTGGCACGCCCCACTGGCGGCAAAACGTCCTACGTA
>Ga0209186_1001490_pt1 | contig 17286 bp, 28 predicted proteins | sample SidtaG_FD_187426 | JGI IMG/M metagenome (GOLD analysis project Ga0209186, IMG submission 187426) | Marine algal microbial communities from Sidmouth, United Kingdom - Sidmouth_Male2 metaG (SPAdes) (version 2) | ecosystem: Host-associated > Algae > Red algae > Unclassified | place: Sidmouth...
AAGAACACTGTGGGGAAACGAGGCAAGTAACCCCGCGAATATGTGTACTGGGCCCATTTCACCTCAATCTGAAATGCGACGCGCTGTACTGGTCAGTACGCCCAAGTACAGTGGTACACTTTCCCGACGATGAGTGCATACAAATCGAATTTTGCAGAAGTTTGGGTAAAAAATTCCAAGTGGCCGGTGAAGCGTGGTTGTTTTTCTTTGTCCCCACCGCGCAACTGGCTATTGCTGACCTCCAAAAAATGGCGGTTGCAGAGTGATTGCAATGATGCAACAGCGGAAGTGGACGAATGGAAACGCTAGGAATCATCTGAGTTCCTTACAGCGTCTCCACATGCAGCTCTGCGTACTGGAAAAGCACATCAGGATCTCAAGAAATCTGAAAACGTTTGTGGATCTCATGAGAAATTACATGTCTGGCCCAGAACCCTCTCCGTGCCCTCTTCAGGCCCAAGCAAGCGGCCCAAAAATCGCAGGAAATCTCCTTGTGGGCTGCAATGGCTCTGCGTGACTCCTGCAAGACACGGTGATTGGCTTGGAAGATTACTGGCGGCAACTGTAAGCCAATCGCTCGATCGGGGCTTGTCGAACAGGCCATCCGAATTCGTTTCCACGCCCTGTCGTCTGCTCTGCCTCCCTTCTCTCTGCAACCGCCATTTTTTGGAGGTTAGCAATACATCAGAAGCATGTCGCTACCGAATATTTTGTTGGAAACATAGAGCTGGCAGCTGATCACCCCGTCCCCTCATCTGGGGCGACAACGACCAGATTCCAGTGCTTCCACGACCGGAAGGGGCCCGCAACTTGGTCATGCCCCAGGTCCGGGAAGAGTTTGTTGCGTAGTCCCGCCACCCCCCCGCCCAGTCGTGCCAGCGCCAAAGACGGCGCACTCATCTGCCTTCAGATCGTTGCCTGGAGGGTTAGTCCGTAGGAACAAATGTCTTCTTTCTGGCCCATATAGTGATAGGGTTCGCTTCATCTTGTGTACACGGTCTGTTGTGACATACTGGTTAACTAACCAACGTCACTTTTCCCACACATTGGCCGGATTGTCGGTGTACTGACCCCGTTTCCGTCAGAGTTCTTCCAATCGGGGACGCCTCACAGTACTTTCCAAATCCAGACCGTGGTGTAATGTACACAGGTAAATGATGCTATTGGGCGGGGGGGGGGGGGGGGGGGTGCAGCATGCAGCCCCTCTCGAAAGCGTCTGTGGAAGCCCCACCGAGATGGGCTGCAAGTGCACATGGAATTGAAGCTGGTCTGTTAAGTCCACCTCCGCGTTCCCCGAAGTGGGCCCGATACGGGACGTGCCATATCCCTGCAATGTAATCCGAACTGGAGCACGCTTGCGACGCGCTCGGAAGCTCTCTTGTGAAATGTATTGGACCAGCCAAGTATTTTTTTTCTAGAACTTCAACGCTGCAGCATGTCACTGGCTTTTCACTGTGCTCAAGAGGTATCTGGGAAGGGCTCCTAGGCCTTGATGGTAAATCTCTGTGAGAATGGGGGATGGGTCGTTGAGGTGGCTGAGTCGCTTGGGCTCGCGTGTAAGTTCGAAGGTGCTTTGTTCGTTGTCTTTCTAATCGCGCACTTATCCGGATCGAGAGCACGGCTCAAAAAGTCCCCAACAAATCAAGTGCTCCCCCACGCGCACACGCCAACGCACACGCCCTCCCACGAAGTCAAAGCAATCACTAAAACAAACCCACTCAAGAAAAACGAACATCAAATCAAAGCATGAAGAAAGAAGCTCCCAAGACAATAAATGAAGAAAGTGTGGAATTTGACGACATGCTGCAAATGCACCATCTGAGGCACATTGGGGGTCACCGGCCGTCATCAGCGCGAGAGAATCAAGTGGTATTGAAGCGGAAACGCGCATCGCCACCCAACACGCGCCTCGGCTCGCTCTCCGCGCCCCTGCACCGCCCCTTGCCGCGCCTCCCCGCGCCCCTCCCTCCAACCCCCAACCCCGGCCTGCGCTCCTCTTCCGGAATCCTCCGCGAACCTTGCATACCTTGAAACCCCCAGCGCCCTTACATCTGGATTTGGCACCGCAATCAAGATACCAGAACACGCAAGCACGCAAGCACGCAAGCCGAGCGAGAGAGCACGCTATCGCCTGCGGTTCTTCCATCGCGCGTAAGTATACTGCGATGCAAATTGGGGGCGACAGAGTCAGGTACCTCGTCTACATCGCACAATGTGAGTTGGAATGGCACGTCGGGGGTCTGGCGACACAATTGTTCTCGTAGCGTGGCACGTCCCACCACCACGACAATGACAGAAACTCCCACACGGAGAAGTCAACTTTAAGACGGATTGATGACCACTGCAGTTGGGTCCGCGGTCCCAGCGCACTTAGGTGTGATGTGTCTGAGCATGGGGTTTGGAGGAATCCAGCGGCCTGGCCTCTGCGAGCGGGTTTGATCCATAATCAAGGCCGTGCGCCGATCGCCGGCAATCTCGCAATAAAATTTTATTACTGAGTACGTCGCGGCACCCAGCGAGGCAGAGCTGTGCAAGAAATCAGTGAAGACTCTGAAAGGACAAGGTAGGGACGCGAGCGGAAATAAATAGGGGGCCCTGTGAATTTTGCAACCCCGTGCAGCTCATCAGAATCATGTCTTCACGCTTGCTCATCCACCCTCCTCTTCCCCCTCCCGCACCGCCGCCATCCATCCCCTCCCCCTCCCCCTCGACCCCGCCCTCGCGGCCCCTCTCCACCCAGAAGGATCCCATCGGTATCCACCGCCTCCCCCCGCCGCACCCCTGCGATCTTGCGTGAGCGTTCCCCCAAGAACAATCCATGGAGCTCCATTCCTCCCCGTCCCCCCTTTCGATCGCCCCCCGGTCTCTTTTTCTGTCAACTTTCTTTCCGGAAAGAGCGACATTTAGTGCGAGGCGGAGCGGGATTGGGGGGCCTAGCCGGGGTTGCGCGGGAGCGGCGGAGGCGCCACTCGGACCCATCTGACCGGTACCGCTTTCCGACCCCCCCCGCGGCGCTTCCGCCACTCGCTCTCCCCCGGCCGGCGCCGCCTCACGACCTCGCACCGCCCGGTGCGGCCACTCGGCGCCACTTCGCCGCAGCCGCTGCTCTGCCCCGCCGCGCCACCACTCGATCCGGCCCTGCCGGAGCCACTGAGCGTAATCTATCCACCCACAGGCCTTCCTCCGCCCCCACCAACAGAGAGTTTGTTAGAAGAACTGTGTAATAGCATGTGAGTCCTTGTGCTGCATTGCTCATTGCTTCAGGTTTCTCAGTCATGCCAGCTTCTGCGCTGTATCTTCGGTTTCGGTGACCCAGCGGTCTGCGACTCTGACGTCAAGCATGACACTGGAGTGAAGAGAGCCGAAGTTTTCCGCGATGGTGGCTCAGTCGTCGTTGTCATGATTTATTTTGAAAATGTTTCTTCACGGTTCGCCACACTGGTTCACTTCTAGCTGCAACAAGGTGAGCTCCTTTGACCAGGCGACCCGGGCGGCATTGACGAATCCTCCATGCAGGAACGTGCACATGTGATTTGATTAACCATCTCCTTTTGAGCCGATCTTGCCTTCAGTTTGGCGCTTGTGCTTTGAGCGGGAGCGCTCATTGCAAGTGTCCGACTGACAATTCACAGGGCCGGTCGCCACCGCAGCCATGTAAACCATGTGCTCTTCCTCCAGAATGATCCTAATCTTTACAAGCTGGTGGACGCCCGAGCAGCTATACAAAAAGGCAAAATGCTAAAATCACAGAGCAGCACAGACGACACGCGATAAAAAGGCAACAGCGCTGTCACTGCGATGCATCAGCGCAGCTCCACGCCGCGTCCTCACAGAACCTGTGTGGCATACTGGCGTCGACAATAACAGTCGCTTTGCACTTGGCCGAGAACAATAGCGACAATGGAGCGCATCACGTCAGCTATCGCATCGCCACACTCCGCTTTGGGAATGGTGTACTTGTCGGAAACCCCGTTGCAGTTGCTGGCCGCCGCCAGGTACCGCGAGAACACCCCGTGCCGCACCGTAAACGCCAATGCGTACCTCCGCCCGTTAAGGAAGCCGCCCGCTGCAGCCTTGGAGCCCTCACGCCACGTTGTCTTGATTCCCACTTGCCCGATCGCCTCATGGAGGTTTTACGTCGCGTTGTTGAGCGTCCTACGTAACCAAGGCCTTCATCGTTTCAAATGACGGCTTATCCTCGCTCCTACATTGGAGCATGAGGTCCTCCTTCTGTTAAATGCGGAAGATGTGATGGTTCACATCGCCCGCTTCCGTAAAGATCCACTCTAATTAGGCGATGCGGCCTTCAAACGAATGGAAGACCCCATCCGCCGAGACGCGCAAATAGAAGAGGGCGCCGAGGCGTCTTAGCGAGCAGATGCGCATTTTCTTGCTCCGCGGCTGGTGGATGCCTCACCCCGTGCAGTTGAAGGCGTACCCCACTCCTTCTGTTTCATCGCGCGACTCCTCACAGTACCATGACCCGCAATGTGCTACAAGATTTACTTGTCGACAGCCGGCTGCTGAGACGCGAAGATGCTCACGAATCAGTCTTCGACGACTTCCGGCGAGTGTGCCGGCGCTGTTGGAGAGCTAAAACATGCAGAAGCCCTCAACGAGCTCACTCGGCGGCACTTGACCGCTATGGAGTCTGATAGGCCGTCGACGTCGCCATCACAGTCGGAATCGGACTGCGAATCGGATTCGGTTGGCAAGGCACCTGCGACGCAGACACGCACACGCAAGGCGCCTGTTGGAAATTGGAGGCTCTAGTAGGATGCGAGCAGGACACCTCGGTTCAGGTAGGCCAAGTTGACGTCGGATAGTTCCGGTCGTGATCTTTTGATGAGCCAAATCAGGATTCAAAAGAATGAAGATCTGACAACTCGATTTGAACGAGGCTCCATGTCAGTTTGGTGCCTTGCAACAAGTCAAATGTGGCTGCTCCGCCCATCCGCAAAGTTGAAGCCAACCAATGCCACTCGCGTCCATTGTTGAGACCTGGCTTCGTGCCAGATGCTCATTCGAGGCCCGTTGCGTGCCAGCAAGATATGACACGTCATGCATACAGCTGCATCCAGAGTCCGTCAGCTCCGCCACGGTTCGTGCCACAGCGCACGCCACAGCGCAGCCTTGCCGGCGTGACTAGCTGTCGTCCTGGGTGCCACTCAATGACCGCGTCATACCAACTGGCCCTCAACCCCTAGAGAACTGGAACGGGAATTCGGCGGCGGTGTGTGCCCCGTCGTTGGCTGGCCCGCGCTCCCAGAGGGCCAAAACGGCCATTTTCTAACGCCACCCCGCGCGTCGGGGGCGCCCGTAGCGCGGCGCACAATTTTTGGCCTTGCCCATCCACTTCTGGAGGGCGAAAATCGGCATTCGGTGGCGGTGCGTGCCACCTGATCGGCTGCCCCCCGCCGCCAGAGGGCGGAATAGACCAGTTTCTACCGCCGTCCCGTGGGTCGGGGTCATCTTTGCCGCCGTGGAAATACTAGGGACAACGAGGCGTAGTTCACTGCCTAGTTTAGTCGGCATTGACTAGCCTAGGGATACTCCCGATTTGCCGCTGCGGCCACATCTTCGACGTCGTCCCACCCGCGCCACCGCCGTCGTCGTCACCATCGCCACAATCATTCCCACGTCAAGCGTGGCGGTTTTTGCAGCAGTCGCGGTTCGCCACGGGATTGGCCGATTGCGTGCGCATGCCCCCTTGCTGTCGTACTCGTTTTGCCGATATTTTTGGTGCAGTCGTGCAACACCGTCCGCACGATTGATCGTGCATGTCTGCTCTCTTACATATTCCTGTTCCGCTGCTGCCTCATTCTCTCGTTGGTTCCTCCTCCTCCTTTTTGCTGCCCCATCTCTCGGCTCGGGTTCCTCAGGATTGCGGCCCGTCTTGCCTCGTGTGTTTTCATTGTACGGGAGTCGGCTCCTTCCGCGGCGAGTTCTCATCTGGATCTTCTTTCCCCCCGTCTGCTCTTGCTTGTCTGCTACATGCCGGGGAACCTCTTCGTCAGAAAAGCTCTTGTCCGTTTCTTTCGTTGTTTTTCTCGCCGACTCTTTTCCCAGTCCTCATGTATCACCTCCCCCCACGGTTTCCTTTTCTCTCTGAGGTGCCTGCTGTGGTTCCTGGCGTTTCCTGTTGCTCGTGCATGCGCCACTGCTCTGACAACCCCGTCATGCATCGTGCTTGGCCTCCTACGCTCTCTGTGCTAACCCTTGTTGCTTTGCGCCCCCTTCCCTCATCATAGGAGTCCTTGAAAGGCATTGAACGGTCCCAAATCTGGTGTGTCCTTCCCGGGCCTCCTTTATGCCGGCCCACGATGTCTCAGGGACTGTTTGAATAACACTATCCCCGAACTCTTATTTTCTCTCGTGGCTCGTGCGCACCCACTCTCCTCTGCTTTGCCCACTGGCCGGTCGTGCTTCTCTCCGCTGCTGCCCTCTTCTGTGTGTCAGATGTCCCCCGTCCACTTTTTTCCGTCTGTTGCGTTGCTTTCACCGTGCGCAGATTTTGTTGTGCCCGCCTCCTCCCTTGTGTCTCCGTTGCCGTTATAGTTCGTAAATCTCCGACTCGTCTCATCTCCATGTTATCGTCGGAAGGGGATGTGATCAGCAAGTGTCCCATAGAAGTCCATGCGCGTCGTTGCGTCTCGCTGGTACAGGTGCGCTCCTGCAAAGCTCTATGAAGGCGTAGAGGCCTATTCCTTTTGCATGTGCCGCAGCTTTCAAATTGTCTTGAGGTGCTCGTGGCGCGGCACACAGCTCGCACCGTCCATTTCGTGGGTGGTGACGAGTGTAGCTCACCGCAAGAGTAGCGCTGAGTTGCGTTTCTCACAGGAGGGCCGCTCTCGGCTTGCGAACCGCCGCTGCGTGCCTCGTGCACACCCAATGGGGAAGGACTTCGGTGGGGGTCTCTCAGCCTGGGGGTCGCTGAGGGCATCTGAGGTGGCCTGTCTCGGGCCACGGAAGCTTTCATCGTGACGCAACGCACCCATCCAAACACAATCCACGTCACAGGTTATCGGCCCAGTGTCGCTGATGGTCATCTTCGTCTTTTTTGCTGTCGCCAGCTGGATGACCTTGTCTGGGCTGCCGCTTGTTCCGGCATTGGAAAAGCTGGTTTAGCCTCCCTTGTTGTTACTGTCGCGCCTCCTGGCGTGGTTGTCGTCCTCTTAACTGAGTATGGTTGCTACGCTGTCCCTCTCTTCGCGCAGCTGGACGAAGACTACCAGTTTTGAGCTGTGAACTTCCATGAACAGATGATCAAGAAGAAGGTCTGAGCGGCTGTCGTGACGGACCGTCCCGTTTCTAGGAGAGATTGTAAGAAACGCTTGGTGGCTGAGGCGTGGCACATCATGACCTAGTCAGCGTTGGCGACCATCCAGATGTCGGTCAAGCCGAATCATCTTCATTTTGTGAGGCAGCGAGTACGGCCAAGGAGGCTTGGGACGCCTTTAACGACATCTTTGAGGTATGAGACAGTGCATGCCTGCTTCAGCCCATGCGCTAGCTGAGAAGCCTCAAGAATGGTGGCGACGAAAACATCATCAAGTACACGTCGAGCGCCACGGGCATCTACCAAGAACTCTTCATGCTGAGAATACAGGTTGACGAGAACACGCTTGTGCGTAACGTCCTGTCGGGTCTTTCGGACGAGAAGGACATGATCAAGACCGTCCTTGAGAACATGGACGGAAAGCGCATGATCAAGGAAGTGAGCGGCCAGCTTCTCATCGTGGAGGAGCGCGGCAACAACAGGCGGTCATCATCGGCCACTGGGGCCAAGTCTCACGCGTTTGCGGCTTCGACGGCCAAAACGCCGTGGGACGAAAAGGCGATCGGGTGCTACTACTGTGAAAAGAAGAGGCAAATAAAGCGCGACTGCTTCAAGAGGAAGGCTGGCGATGTCAAGGGAAAAAAGAAGCCGAGAGGCGGTCGACAAGATGGTGTCAATGAGGGCGACTCGCCTCCTCGTGCGGCACTGGCCTATGCCGCGTCTGAAGGAAATGCGAAAAGCCATCAGGCTGGTGGGAGCGCAAGCGGGGCGTCGACCTGGGTGCTCGACTCCGGCGCGATCAAGAACATAGCCGCCGGATACAAGGACTTTACCGTCAAGATGTCGGGGAATGGGGCCAAGGACACTCCGGCCGATGGGCAAAAGGTATCCATCAAGGGGCACGGCTGCGTTTCCATGGACGTGGGAAACGGAAACATCATGGCTCGCAGGGTCCTCGGAAAGGCCATGCGTGTGCCAGATCTGACATATAACTGTTTTTCGGTCCGAGCGGACAGCCCTCATGGCGGTGCGCTGGTGCTTCTTGACGGCGCCTGCTACATCGTCAGTGATGGGGAAGCTGTGGTCGCGAGAGCGAGTCTGATCAACGAATCAGTCATCACTTCCTTCAAAGAATCCGAGAACTACATGCTCAAGGTGACGCCGGCCACGGCGTCGGCAAGTGCCTCCTCCACACGCATGTATGGAGAGACAGAGATATGGAAGGGCCTGATGAACCGCTTGGGCTTCCAGAACATCATGTGACTGGTTGGGATGATCGATGAGATGCCATCGATGGTAGCGGACGCCAAGCGCGTTCCTGGAACTGTGTGCGTGCCATGTATCGACGAAAAGATGGCACTCTCTCTGCATCACCACTCGAAACCGACAACGAACAAGTGCAAACTGGTTCACACGGATGTTGATGTACCTCCGAAAGTATCTCTGGGCGGTTCTGTCTACTTCCTCACAATTATGGAGGATTCTACCGGGTTCATCACGGCGAGGTCTACCAAGACCAATTGCAATCTTCCCTAGGTCCGGAAGGCCCGCTTCAAGCAGCTTGAGACCCTGACGGGGCTAAAGGTGAAGCTCATGCTCCATGGTGGCTCCAAAGATTACGCCAGCCACCATGAAAAAGGAGTGGTATGACAAAAAGGGCATCACGTCGGAGAAAACGGCACAGTACGCATCGCAACAGAACGGCAAGGCAGAGGGAGCCAACCGCTACACTTTGGAGCTCGTTTGACCAGCTCTGATGGACACCTGCGCGGAATGGGAGGTGTCAGCTGAGGTTCTGTCCTCAGTCGTCCACGAATTGAACCGCTACCCCCAGTCGGGGAACGCCTTGACGCCGCTCAAGGCACTCACGTGGCGACGCCTGAACGTGAAGGGATTCCGTGTCTGAGAGAGCAGGGCATGGGCTCTGAATCCCAAGCAGCAGCCGCGTAAGCTGGAACCCAGGACGGACGTCGGACGTTTTGTTGGCTGCACCTTTTTAGGCAAGCCTACCGCATCCAGGAGGATGACTGGAACAAGGTCTTCGGGCTCCTGTGACGTGCGCATGGAAGAGATCCCAAGACAATCGGTCAGAAAGACGTCTGGTTCAGCTTCGAGCGCCAGTCCTCGGGTGTCGCCGTGGACAGAAGGTGACAAGGATGAGGGCGCAACGGACGTTCTGGACGCGGAAGTCCAAGGCAGTGACGACTATGCCCCGCCGCAGACGTCGGACAGTGAGGAAGCGGAAGACGGCGATCACAATGACGCCAGCACACACTTTGCGGCTCATTTCCAGCACAAATATCTTCCTGGCTCCATCAACGATAGTGATGACAACGGGGCGCAAGCGCCACGACGGTCCAAGCACAAGCCTGCAACCGACAGCAGACGGTGGGAAAGAAACCCGGAGGCGTATCCCGTGAAATCATCAGACGCTGACATCACGACGGACCTGGATCTAATAAAGCCGCCGGCCAACTCCAAGGCAGCACACGCGAGAGCGGACTGGCCACCGAGGAGGAAAGCAAAGAAGAAAAAGTACCTCGCGAGCAAGACGCTCGGTTCCTGGTCCGAGATCAACGGCAACAGAACGCGCAAGGCTGTCACAGCCCTCCTTCGCCAATATATGAAGCGCGAAGTGGAAGAAAACGCGACGCAATACGAGGCGAGACCGTAAAAAAAGGATTCAAGCAAATGCCGAGGCGCGACTTGGATGAATCCTGGGCACCAGTGCCCATTGCTGCGACAACACGTGCGCTCTTCGCTGTGGTGGCGGCCAAGGACTTTGAGATTCACAAAGCTGACTTCAAAACAGTTTTCTTGAACGAAAAAATGGAGAAGGAGCTGTACATCAAGCTCCCAGAAGGCGTCCGCTCGGGGGAGGCTGGTATGTCCCACGGTCTCAACCTTGCTCTCTACGGGACAAAAAAGGCGGGGCGGATGTGGCGCATCCAGCTCGACAATGAGCTCAAAGAGATGGTGGCTGCGCTGCCGATGGTATACCCACGTCTTCGCGTGCGGTACGACCCTGTGCATGGACTCGTTTACATTCTCGTCGACGTCGACGCCCTGCTTGTGGCGGCAAAAAGCCCGGCTAGGGTCAAGGTGGCAAAGGCATATGTCGCCGCCAAGTTTGATGCACACGACATGGATGAGGTTACGGACTTCAGCGGCACGAAGGTCACGTGCGAGTGAGCGTCGACAGTTATCACCTTCAGCAACCCGGGGAATATGATAGCGCTCCTGGAGGCGTTTGTGCTGGACAACTGCGCGCCCAACAAGACGCCAATGGTATCCGGTGTCAAGCTGGAAAGGCGGCCGAGAATCTGATTCTCGAAGGGAACCGGAATGTAGAGCTCGTCGGCTCCCTGCTCTATCTCTCGACCACGAAGAGGTCGGACATTTCCGTGGGAATAATGTCGCGTTTCATGACCTGCCCCGAGAGGGAGCACATGCAGTCGGTGATGGGAGTGCTGCGCTACCCCTGCAAGACTACAGACCTAGGACTGGTGTGTGGCGGCGACGAGCCGCTACGTCGACGCTTATTTTGCGGAAGACGCTGACGGTCGTCGATTATCCACGGGCTCTGTCATCACACTTCACGGTGGCCATATAGCGTTGGCGAGCAAGCACCAGTCCACTGTTGCGACGAAGACGGCCTAAGCCAAATACGTGGCAGCCGCGATGGCGACGAAGGAGGCGCTGTGGCCCCGAAAGCCGCTGTCAGTCCTGGGCGTCGACGGTGGCGCCGTGCCGATGGGGGAGGACAAACAGGCCTGCCAGGCACGGGTCAACAGCACCAGGGCAACTGTGCGCACCAAGCATCTTGACGTCGCCTACTGCGTGGCGCGCGACTACGTGGTGCACATGGAGGTGGTGTTCTACTTCCTTGCTAGCGCGGAATTGCGCGCGGACAGGCGGACCAAGGAACTGCCGTCGCCATCCCTCACCATCTTCTGCAAAACAATCGGAATTGGTCTTAAATTGGGCGGCCCCGACCATGCCCGGCGTTTGCGCTACCGCTGAGCCGGCGGTCACCCGCGTCGCGGCGCGTTTGTCACACCACGACGGGGCCGGATGGACTTGGCCGGTGGTGGCCGGCCCGGCGTCGCAGTGACACGTCGGACGGCTTGGTCAGTGGCTGTCGGCCGGCGTCGCGGCGGTCCCGCTGAGCCGGGGCGAGGCTGGATGGTCGGAGATTGTAGTTCGGTCACGCTCCGGACGATCGCATGACATTGCAATCGAATCGATCGCGTCGAGTGTGCCGACGCTCAGGCTTGGGTACAGTCATTGCGCATATATATATATGTTCCGCTTATCAGGTACCCTGCGGTATAACTGAGCGCAACTCGATCGCTCCAGTGCGGGGCCCGTCGCACTTGATAGCACTTGAAATGATCATCCACAGCTGATCTGCGATCGAGTAGTCTGTGCCCTAAAAGTCTGTCAGATTCTGCCTGCCTACCCCCGAGGAACACCTCATGAAGATCGAGATTTGAGTCTTGCAGCTTCCCTCTAAGTCTCATTGTGCCAGTTATGACCTAACTCCACGATCGAGCACCATGAGCGCCTTGGGTCGTTGTCGTTTCGGAACAGATTGCCCAATCAGCTGTAAAATATGACGTGGGCTACAAAGAGCTGCACCCTGCTTAACAAGCGCACAATGACTGTACTGAGTTGCGGCTGCAGTACGGCGGTTGGCGGTTGGGGCCCGTTCCTGGTATTACCCATCCCAGAAATCTGTCCTGGTGGACCGAGACTGACTTGCGGACCCGTTCTCCTCCACCAATCAGATGCGCCCCTGGGAATTACTTGGAGCTACTGATCGCGTACAACTGCGCATACGACCTGAAAATAGACATCAGGCCATCTGTTTTGCCGCCTTTCTGGGAAGGAAAGAGTATAGAATATCAAGATCTCGCCTGGGACGCGTGCTCGGTGCCCAGAAAAGCGGATCAAGCGGCAACAAACAGTGCGTTCGGCTGTATGCAGGGTCCTCGCACAAAATCCGGGCTCACTATTGGCTTTGAGTTTCCCTTACTGTCGTTCTAGACCAATGGACTGCTTTTATTCACAGGCAGTCTCTGTCTCGGTCCACCAGGTCAACATTTGTGGATCACCAATAGCAGTACCACGATCAGCGGTTGGGGTCCGATCCGGTGGCACTACCGCGGTCAGCGGTTGGCGCCCGGTCGCTGAAGTAGTACCCACTCGGCCGGAGGGCATGAGCAAGTGCCTCAGATGGCCCGAAATTGCACTCCCCTCGGTCCCCTCGATCTGATTACCTAAGAATGAGGGGACCGGCTATCTTTTTCTACTTGTATTGTACATCAGTACAACGCCCCTCCATCCCAACTGCTTGGGAGCAAGTGGACACTAGAGCACCGATGAAATTCGCAGCATTGAGGTGACACGTACGGCGGCAAGCCACCCCCAGCAGCGACAACGAACGACTAGGCATCGTATGCGAAGGAGTGGGGCTTCGACGGCCCCCGGATCGCGATGGCGGTGACGTGACGATGCGATCCTCCGGACCACAAAAGCACAGCTGCACCACCATGTCGGTCCATGCCCTGAGGCGAACAGAGGAAGTGGGGCAGTCGTCACGGGTGAGAGCGCAAAGACAACATCGGCTACGCATCTAGTGGTCGCAATGTGTACCTGGATGCATTCTGGATGGGTCCCCTGACAGATATTATGCCGGGATCGTCGCATAATCTCTCGGAGGGGATCGCACGTGGCGCCGAGGGGACCGCGAGGGAACCGAAGTTTCTCGAACGCGCTCCCACAGCGTTCTAGCAAACGTGCACATGTGGAAAAAGAGTCCCCTAGCGAAAGTACGAGGTTCACGGCCTTCGGACTTTGCGGCATGATCAAAAACGACCGTCCCCCAATGTACTGCACTACCTCTCCACTAAGCGTTGGTCTCCTGGCTGCAGTAAGTAGTACAGGGACAATCCGTCCCTGTGCTACCGCGGACATCGGGCACAAATTTTCGCTGAACAGCCGAGATGGGAGCTCGACTGGATGCAGCAGGTTTGGTGCGGGGGCTGCCGTGGTTGGCATGGGGGCTACTGATGGTAGCGCTACCGCGGTTGCACGATCCCATGCACGCGGTAGCGCTACCCCGGTAGCGCAACTGCGACAGCGCTACCGCGAACGCCTCTTCGATATTTTTCTGAGGAGCCCACATGGGGATACGGAGCACCCTCTTTCAGGTGCGCTACGACTCAGGTTCTCTAACTCCCGGGCTCAGCTTGTTCTTCGCGTTCTTATTCTCGCTGTTACCTTTGGGAGTTGGCAGGTGCACTTACTGACCGCAGCGGATTTGAGGAGACTGTGGAGATTTCCTCGGCAGCGCCGCACCGTCCGTCGTCCTTGTCTTCCGGGTTTTTATCGGCTTGCGTTGTAATGCTGATCCCCCAATTTATTCCTGGTGGCCAGAGACAGAGACGACTGTTGTTTCCAACTAGAGTCGAAAAGGCCACCAACTTTTGCCTCGCAGCGATGCAATACGGATACATTCCACGATGGCATGCTGATGTCGCTCTCCTTGAATAATAAGCCCGCGCTCGGCTGCTGTCGCCCCGGTGAACGACCACCCAAGCGATGTCAGCTTCAGTCCGTGTCCCATCCCAGGAGGAAAGCACTGTTTGTCCCCTACAAAATTCGATCCGTGGCCCCCGGACAGCGGTGATTGATGGGGGAAGTTAGAGACTCACTGTTAAAGCCCTTTTTCATTGTGCTCGGCATTCCCAGACCCGGTAATGTAGCGCCCTGAACACACGAGGGCCACTTCTTTCGGTTGGCTTTCGTGTGCGAGGGCCGCAGGGCGCCGACCGTCTGTCTCTGCTTGTGTTGTCCTCGAAGGCCGCAGGGCGCGGGAGCACGCCGTGGCAGCAAGGTGAGTGGAGTGAGCGCACTACCTGCGCAATGAAGGCGGCGGACCTGCGCCTGCTCGCCGTCTCCTTGCATCTGGACGACGGGCAGAGCCTGGAGACAGCGGCACAGAACACGCGCATGTCCCGCAGGTCCCTAACTATGCTTTTGTCCTACGTGCCGGAGACTGGTGATGTGCATTACGCGCCCGAGAAGTGGAAAACTCACGCCGAAAATATTTTGAGGTGTCCAGATCTGCGCTCCGCGGTCCTGTTTGCTGTAGAGCAGTTCCCGGAGGCTTTTCTGGATGAGAATTCTGACTTCGTCACTCACCTGCATCAATTGCTTGGTGATGACTTCTCCCTCTCTCCCTCCTCGGTTTCCCGCGTTCTTGCCGCACATGGCTTTACACGCAAGGTGATTGAGTCCGCCTTCACTTCACGGAACGAGCTGGCCCTGCGCGAGATGGGTCCAACACCAATGGGACATCCCTTTCCGGGCGCGCGTGTACATCGACAAGACCCACCGCTGTGGTCGGTCCGCCGACCGCAAGTGGGCCTGGTCCCTTCGTGGGTCGCGTTAAGAGTGCTACCTTTCCAACGCTCGGGGAGTGAGCACGAGTTTTTTTCGTTTCCATGAGCCACGACGCGGTGTTGGACTGGAAGATCACGAAACCACAACCAGGCCAATCCTCGGTTGACTTTCTGCTTTTCAAGCTTGAGAACTTGCTTACTCATCTGAATGCTTATGATCCAACCTTGTCCTGGTCTGCGCAAGACGAGCGGTGCGTCTTGATTTTGGACAATGCTCGTGTGCATGACCAGGCCGCCATCGCTTTGCCTGAGGCCCGAGGTGTGCTTTTGCGCTTCTTGCCTCCTTTCAGTCCGGAATTAAACCCCATTGAGGACTTCTTCTCTGTCGGGAGCAGTTGGCTTCGTCGGCATGTGGAGCCTGAGCAGTTCAACGCCTGGCCGCTCTACACCCTTGCTCTGATGCTAGCCTCAATCACACCCGCCATGTCCCGCGGCTTCGTACGCGCAGCCGTGCGACCCTACAGCCTCTACACCTGGCGCACGAGTAAGAAGCTCCTTTCATCTGCATCTGGCTGGTCTCGACAATGAAGTGCACAACGACGGGCCCCAAAACGTGGACACTAAGACAACGCGTTGGCAATCCCACTTTTCTGTCGCTTCCATTGCCTTTTTTGACTCTCCTGTTCATGCCACTGAATCAGGCAGTGATGAAGACGCAAAGGACGGCGGCGGGTTCTCGCTTCCGGCCCGCGTGCAACCAATTGTTGCACGCGGGTCGGCGACGTGTGTCCCGCGCACCCACCAGCGTGCACGCATCGGAAGCGGCGTCGTCGTGCGTGAGCGGCGGGGCTGGGCGTAGCCGTGGCACTGGTCGGCGTGGCTGCGCGCTGCGCGGGCTTTTTGGTTGACTGCTGTGGTTCGTGCACGCGTCCGTCGGGGACGTACGGCTGTGGTGTGTTTTGCGTGCTTCTCGGGAGTGCTGAGGAGCGTGGGGATGTCGGTTGTGAACGGGGTGAGCCGCTGGAGCGCTCGGGGGGCGGGGCGGCACTGTTTAAGATGGGCGCCGCAGCCGCCGCGGACGTGGGGGATGGTGCCGACGCCAAAACGTGGACAGTGACACAACGCGTTGGCAATCCCTCTTTTCTGTCGCTTCCCGTGTTGTTTTGGCCTTTCTGTTGGTGCCACTGAACCGCGCAGATGTGAATACACCATTGATGGAGGCGCGCTGTCGGGTTTTGGGGGACCGACGCGTTGACGCTGCAAGAGGGCAATTGCGGAGCGGAGAGCAGGCGGTGTCGTCGCGTCTTCTCTGGCGCAAGAGTGCCGCCAGAGAGGGATGCTTTTGGTCTGTGTTTGCTGTTGGTACCTCTGTCACCGCCTCCTCGTTCTCTGCGTTATTGTTCTGTGTCGTTTTGTTTGTTGTTTTGTGCCGTGCTGTTGTCTTTTCCCCTCTCCATTGTGCGTTTGTCGCGCCGACGCTGGGGCTTCGTTCGCTTTCGGTTGTTCTTTTGTTTCTTTTGTGATCTTTGTGGGACCTTGCTTTTTTGCGGTCCGCATGGGACCTTTCTTTTCGTCTTTACCTGCAAGACGCTCTCCTTTTGTGGTTCATGGTGGGGTCTTCCCGTTGGGGATGGGCAAAACGGGCTGTTTTGACAGCACAGTGCCGCATCGATCACACTGCCGCATCACATTCGAGGGGGGTTTGGACAACAGACTTTGACTCAGCGGGCCTACGTTGCCCAGACAGGAGTAGGGCGAGGTCGGGAGACAGTATTTCTGGGCGTGCTGACGCCCTCGGCCCATTGGAAGCGTACGACTGGATCCGGTCGGGCTGAGAAAAACGCTCGTATCTTGGGCCCCGCGCGTGCTTGATCATGGTTTTTTGGCTCTTTGCATCCGTCAAGAGCTCCTCTTCTTACTGCATACGCAAGCGCAACGAATCATGGACGGAGTAACCGGACAGGCCCGAGGTCCCTGCCGCGGACTTCTCTGCCTGCGGGGCTGGCTCATACGATGGGAACATGTCCAAGATCTTTTCTGAAAGCAGATTCTAACTCAGCGTGCCCAATTTTCATGGGAAGGAATAGGGGGAGGTCGGCAGACCGTGCTGCTGGGGATGCCGACCCGAATGACAGCTCGGAAGCGCCCCGGATCTGAGAAGGTCCGAAGAAAAACGCCTCTATCTCTGCTTGTACGTATGCGTTTGACCTGTTCTTCAGATGATTGTCTACGGCAGAAGCTCCTTTTAAGTTTCCCTACAGGGAGGGAGCGTTTTATTGTGGAAAAAGAGGTCCACGCCCGGTGCCCCTCGAGGGGAGCCATGTCTCCTGTGAGGCCCGCTCATATCGCGGAAACATGGTGGACCTCTTTTTCCACAATAAAACGCTCCCTCCGTGTATGGAAACTTAATAGGAGCTTCTGCCGTAGACAATCATCTAAAGAACAGGTCAAACGCATACGTACAAGCAGAGATATAGGCGTTTTTCTTCGGACCTTCTCAGATCCGGGGCGCTTCCGAGCTGTCATTCGGGTCGGCATCCCCAGCAGCACGGTCTGCCGACCTCCCCCTATTCCTTCCCATGAAAATTGGGCACGCTG
>Ga0209186_1001492_pt1 | contig 17281 bp, 21 predicted proteins | sample SidtaG_FD_187426 | JGI IMG/M metagenome (GOLD analysis project Ga0209186, IMG submission 187426) | Marine algal microbial communities from Sidmouth, United Kingdom - Sidmouth_Male2 metaG (SPAdes) (version 2) | ecosystem: Host-associated > Algae > Red algae > Unclassified | place: Sidmouth...
CAAGGTCTTACGTGATCACCCGGAGAAAAAGTCGATGCGAGCCAAACGAAAGTTGGCCGCCCTCGATCCCGCGTTCCGATTTTCCCTACTATCTATAATCCCTCTCGTTTCTCATGCGTAAGCCCTGCCCCTCAGTAAGGTTAGCAATAATTGGATTTGTATTCCATTTCTTTAAGTAATTTTCATAATATTGATTTGCGCAGGGCATCCTATTGGCTTATAATAATTTATATGAAAGTCATAATAACTAGCCTCCTAGCAATTACTACCGTAGCCTCTGGTCAAACTATCAATAATGGCGACTTCAACGGCTCACCGTCGACATCCTCCCTTAATAGCTTAGCACCCAGCAGTTGGACAGCCTCAGTCGGATCTGCAGATACCTTCGACGCCCTCACGACATGGGGAATTGGGCCATATCCGGCATCACCAAATGGCGGAACGTGGCTTCATCTAGGTAATAATGAAGCTGTGAGCCAAAATCTGATGGGATTGACCATTGGAGACACCTATCAACTGACAGTTGATTGGGCCGTCACGGCCAATACCCTAAACTCCGGTGGAGACGGTGAAATTTTCTTTGACCTTGGAGGTATCACTCAGAGTACGGGAGTGATCTCGGTTCTCCCCGGAGAGATCGGCAATTGGCAAACGAGTACTTATTCGTGGACTGCCAACGCAACATCGATGCCGTTTGAAATTAGTTCTTCTGGAAACATTGGAGGACGTTCGAGCAAGTTTGTAGACGGAGTCCGCTTTGAACAAGTTCCCGAACCCTCTAGTGGTTTACTGAGCCTCATTGCGGCCTTTGGCTTACTCATTCGTCGGCGCCGCTAACACTACGCGAAGCCTCAAACTTACCTCTCTCCCGCCTGTTGACAAAGACATGGGTTGGGAGGGAGGGAGAACTGGTTGATTCAACCTCTAGATTGTAGCGATTTCACTTGCAGGACCGATTGTCCCCGCTATTTTCAACGTCCTTCAATCAGGAGCAAATTATGTCCCAGCACGCCAGTCTCAAGTCCGCAAGCACCGTCGGTGCCAAGCGAAGTGTCCTCAAGCGTTTCGAGCGCATCAAGGTGCTTAAAGCCCGAGGACAGTGGAAGGACGGCCAGCGTTTCGTCGGTCTTCCCAAGACTGAGCCGAACGACTAGTTCGTCTACTGTCCATCTCTCTCTGCGCACTCAGCGCCCCTTTCATGGGGAACGCCAACTGTCTTCGAGCTGTGCGCCTTAACCGCTACCTTGCCTCCTGTGGTCTCGGCTCTCGTCGTGGCTGTGAGTCCCTCATTCTTGAGGGACGCGTCACTATCGGTAGCGACATCTGCGTCGATCTCGCGCACAAGGTAACTGACGGTGAGGCCGTCAAGGTCGATGGTAAACCGGCGCGACCGGCTCCCGCGCAGACAATCGCGATCTTCAAGCCGCGTGGCATGATCACCACTCGAAACGACGAACTCGAACGCCCGACTGTCTACGGGCTCCTTCCCGATCACCTACAGGATCTCAGCCACATCGGGCGTCTCGACCAAGAAAGCGAAGGCCTTCTGATCCTCACCAGAGACGGGGATCTCAGTTACGCTCTGACCCACCCCTCCAGTGAAATCGAGAAGGAATATTTGGTCACGGTAGACCAGGCCTTCGACCGCAAGCACATCGAGCGATTGCTCCGCGGGATTCATCTCGAAGACGGTAAGGCGAAGGCAAAGTCCTGCCAATTACTCTCCCCGAGACGAATTCAGATCATCCTCACTCAAGGCATGAAGCGGCAGATCCGCCTCATGCTCGAAGCCCTAGGATATCGGGTTCGCAAACTCGTCCGGGTCCGCATCGGCCAGCTCACCCTTGACCAACTCACCACTGGTCGCTGGCGCCCGATCCCCGAAAACGAACTTTCCAGTCTTCGCTCGAACCCACAGCAGGATGGACCAGCCGAGCATCCGAAACAGGCGTCCTCCGAGGATCCGGTCAAAAAGAAACAAATCGACCGGGACTCTGCTAAGCGGCGCGCCAAGGCCAAACGCATGGCCGCAGACCGACAATGGAAACGCAATCAGTCACCGGGCAGGCGTAGTCCTAGCTCGGGCTCTAGGGGACGAGGCCGTGGTGGTGGCGGACGTGGACGCACTCGTGGTGGAAGACGCGGCTCCGGACCGAGGAAGTAGGCCCCGAAGATTAGTCGGCTGTGCGGTATCCGCAGTCGCTGCAAATTGGCACGTGGATAGATCAGGGTAGCGCTATCGTTGACACCCACCGACTACGGGCGAACTTCCGAACTATGCTGCTCCCTGCCCTCGCCAGCACGCTACCCAGGTTTAACCTCGGCGTCTTACTCCTGATCTCCCTCTTCTTGTCGAGCGCTGTCGCTCAGACCAAGAAACCCGGCCCCCTGAGCACCCACAAGGCCCCCTCGTCCGAACTCCTCAACAAGTGGTGGAGCCTTGGCCTCTGCGCAGGAAATCACGGGATCTACTACGACAACCGCGACATGGGTCATTCTGACATGCCGCTCCAGCAGTATCCTGGCATCCAACGAGTCCCCTACACCGACGAAATGAAGCAGGCCAAGGCCAATGTTGGACTGGCCAACCGAGTGCTTGCGGAATTAGTCATCGGTAATTGCTCGATGGCTAGCTCCGTCACCGACTTCGGTTCGTTGGCTCGCATGTACTACGGCGACCCTCAAGGCCAGCAGTTTCTCTACACCCAGTATTTCTCGAACAACATCTACGTCTACCCAGAACATCAGGACCACGATCCAGGCGTCAATGGCTCGCCCGGCTATGGCGACGTCTTCCCGACCAATACCCCCTACACCATTATCACCCAAGGCTCGTCCTTCTCCGACCGCCCGTTTCTCCACGCCCTGTTCAAGACTACCGCCGCCTTCAAACCCGAAGTCCGGAGTCGTCTCCTACAGCGCCGTATTTTCTGCCCAACCCTCCAGCAAATCCTCCGATCCACCTATGGTCCCGAGGACGCTCCTTTCGATTACCTCAGCGGTAAGGCCCACCCAACCGTCTTCGACAAGAACCACCTCTCCGAACTGAGAATGGTGCGGGCGGCCCAAGCCATTACCGAAGATGCCATTCCACCTCTCGTGCAACTCGCCGTCGTTAAAGAAGACAAATTCACTCCAGGCATCGACTACTTCGAACCAGAAAATCTACAAACCGAAGTCCTAGGCGACACCCGCTCGGTCATCTCTCGAATCTACCGGAGCCGCGCCAGCCAGAGGCGTATCACGGTGTCCGCCCGACAGAGTAACGACATCAACAACCGCCCGCTGACCTATGAGTGGAGGGTATTACGCGGCGACCCACAACGAGTCCGCATCGTTCCTAGCAAAGACGGCGGTAGTGCCGAAATTACCGTTGCCTATCACTCACGCTCGCCCATTGAACCGGGCAGCTCCATGCAATCGAACCGCGTCGATATCGGCGTCTTCGCCCACAATGGCGTGGCCTATTCGGCACCCGGTTTCGTCACGTTCTACACCCTAGCGAACGAAGACCGCATTTACTCTAACGACCACCGCCTTCTCGAGATCTACTACGCCGGCCGCTCGCGATCCTACACACTTACCCCAGTCACGCCCGACGCTTGGGTGCCATTGCTCCAAGCCTACCAAGTCGATTCCCATCCAGACCTCAGCCCACTTCTTCGAGAGACTCTACCCGCCCCAGAAATGGCCGAGCTCGACGCGGCGTTCTCCGGGGTCGTCGAAAATTTCGCCACCATGCGAGCACTCCGCGAGCAAGCCAACGAGCGTATCAGCGGCTTCGAAGCTAGAGAGCGCGAAGCCAAAGCCAACCTCGCCAAAATCACCGCCGCCGCGAAGAAAGGGGAAGCTCCAGCATCACAGATTGCCAACGCGAAAGAGATCTCCGACTTGGCAGAAGGAGCCCGAAAGGCAGTTCAACCCGAGGTCGACACTCTGCGTCGCCAAGCCGACGAGCTCTCTGGGAAAGTAGTCGAGCGCCTCCTCGCCAAAGGCCCAAGCCAATCGACCCCAAAGCAGTTGGTCAAGAAGTCGGTCGATACCGTCCTCGGCGACCCTTCCTACTATTTGAAGCGTAGGGAAGCACTCGACCGACTGGGGCGTGAGTCCGGACGAGATGGCGGCGCGGTCAATCGGGGCCTCACCGATCTGGTCTCCCTGCAGGTTCTCCTACGGCAAGACAAAGGCTTCCGCCTCCCCCATCCCGGTGGACTCATACCGACGAACGACTCCCACCACCTCAGCCAGTTCAACCTACTCGTGGCACAGAAGCTTCTCTTCCCCGGAATCATCCGCCGACCATCCGAGCGGAACTTCGTCGATGCCCGCCTGACCGCCCCCAAACTATGGCGGGACGTCTACCAGTATGGACGGGATGGGAAGATAGCAGGCTGGGTAAGAATCCAAGGAGGCAAGGCAATCCACTTCGACGCCCGCGGCAACATGCTCCAAGGAGGCCCCGCAGGCGCACCAACAGCCGTCGAATACCGGATCGATCCACGGAACAAAACGCTGGCTGGCTTTCCGAAGTAGTTGATTATCGCTTGTAAAAAGGCGGAATCCCCCCATTTTCACAATTCGGTTTGAAGAATCCATAAGGATTCACCGTTGAACATTATATTGTGAGCCCACCTAGAGGACGAAGAGGAGGCCGCGGACGCGGCGGAAGAGGACGTGGACGTGGCAGAGGTCGCGGACGCGGCAGAAGGCGCCGTTTTACCGAGCCAGAGCGCAAGGAGAGTAACACCTCCGAAGCAAAGGCCATTGAACTCGGCGGGACCATTAGCCAAGTTCTCGCGGGCACTATGTTCCGCGTCGAGCTAGACAACAGCGATGGCCACATAGTCCTGGCCCACATCTCGGGAAAGATGCGCAAGCGTTTCATCCGTCTTGTAGTCGGCGACCGGGTAAAGCTGGAAATGTCACCCTACGACACGGACAAGGCGCGAATCGTCTATCGTCTCGACCGTTGATCGTCGGATCCCACGACCGCTTTGCGCGCTTAGGTAGGTAGGGAGTCTTTTAAGAGATCCCTACACACTGCTCCCCCCATCAAGCATCAGCCCCGTCTTCGGGGTTGAATGCTCGTGCGCCGGCCTCTTGGTCGATTTGAAGTAGCCCAACCGGATCCTCTCCGACCAATTTTAGCCGGTCGATGATGTCCTGGGCATTCTTCTCTTCCTCGACCTGCTCGTCGAGAAACCAGTTCAGTAGGTTCTTACTCTCATGGTCGCGCTTCTCCAAAGCACAGTCGTAAAGCCCGTAAATGGTAGCCGTCACCTCGTGCTCCTGGGCTAGGCTAGTCTCCACGAAGTCCCACAGTGGACAGTGACGTCATCCCCGATCAATCCATAAATCAATAGCCGTTCGCTGCCATCAAATGACCGACTCCGGCCTCCTTCATCTACAGGTAGGTAGAGCATTCCGGTGTATTGACTCAATCCAGTGGCGCAACCCCTCCTTGCGCCCACGAGCCTCCGGTCTCGGCTAGAAGTGGAACTGGCAACGCTGCCAGGGGACGCCATTCGAGCTTGGCAGTGGCATGGCGGACTTCCGTAGAAATATTCTCGAAGCCACAGAGCTTTTCCATCATGGTGGTGACTCTACGCGTGGTTTCGCCAAGTTGAGTGCGTATAGTTTTGGGGTTGAAGCCATTGGCGTAGCCATCGCGGCTCTCGGTTCTTTCGTGGGGGCCAGCTCCGAGATGCTCGGTGCGTTTCATGCGCATCGCCTCATCTAGAAATAACTAACTAGGGAGAAAACTTGCGCCCCCGGAGGACGTTGACCTCGCAGTCCCAGGCGATGACGGAGTAGTCCTCGAAGTACTTCTCGGCGATGGCCTCAAGGACGGCATCAGCAATCTCGCGGGAGACGACGGATTCGATCTTAAGGTTGGGGCCTTCGAATTCGGAGGCGCGTACGCCGCGGGAGCCTTGTCCATCCACGCGGGAGAGGGTGAACCCTGTGGTTTTGTGCTTGAGAAAAAGTTCGACGATTTCTTCTTTAAGGACGTTTTCGAAAATGACGGTGACCAAGATGAGGCGTTCTTTCATGAGCTGTTAGAGATTGGATAGGTGCTTGGCAAAGGATAAGAAAAGGGGAATGCCTACCGCGAGGTTGAAAGGGAACGTGACCCCTAACGCAAGGGTGAGATAGATGCCGGGACTTGCCTTTGGGAGGGCGATACGCACCGCAGCTGGAGCCGCGATGTAAGAAGCGCTTCCAGTCATGGCACCGAGGACGGCGGCACCTCCTGGGGCCATTCCGGCGAAGATGCCGAAAGCGGTGCCTAGGAGTCCATGGATGAGCGGCAGGAAGCAACCGAGGACGACGAGTCGCCACCCAGCTGACTTGAGGTCTCTGAGGCGGCTAGCGGCGACCATTCCTAGTTCGAGGAGGAAAAGGCAAAGCACGCCCTTGAATGGGGTGATGAAGAAAGCGGCGACGGTGTCGATTTTTTGCGCCCCACAGGCGGCGCCGATAACCATTCCGCCGATGAGAAGGAAGATACTCTTGCCGGTGATGACTTCATGAACGGCAGTTTTAAGGCCACCCCGAGGACCAGATTGAGCGAGTAAGAGACCGATGATGATGCCTGGAATTTCCAAAACGGCGACGAGCGCAGGGAGATATCCGTTACTGGGAAGACCAGAGATTTTGACGGCTTCAACGGTAGCCAGAAAGGTCACTGCTGAAACAGAGCCGTAGTGCGCGGCAGTGGCACCGGCGTTAATCTTATCGAGTTTGCCAAACCAACGGAACAGAAAGAAGGCCGAAAAGGGAGTGATGACCCCAAGTAGGAGAGTCGCTCCCATTGGAGCAACGAGTTCGGAGATGGGGGTCTGGGACAGGGAGACGCCGCCCTTGAGCCCGATGGCAAAGAGGAGATAAATAGAAAGGGCTTGGTAGATGGCGCTCGGAATTTCGAGATCGCTCTTCACCCAGCGTGCAATCATTCCCATCGCGAAGGCTAAGACGACAGGAGAAATGAGGTTCTGTAACAGGAGGTCCATGGTGGTCTGACGTTGAGTGCCTTGTTTGGGAGAGAATTCGAAATTTTAGCCTGAGGAACTTACAAAGATCGGTGCCTCGTATCGGTTGGAGAGAAGGCGAAGATACTTGTAGGCGAACACTCCGACAACGATGGGAACGACATTTTTGAATAGGCTCAGTGGCGCTATGGGGGTCGAAGGTCTGTGCGAAGCCGAGCCACAAACCCCAATCGACAACGAGTGATTGGCCCTTATCTAGAAACGCCATCGGTTTGGCCGCACCCCAGCCGATCCATTTCGAGCAAAGCGCCAATCTCCAGGCGAATCCGAAGATGCCTAAACCGCCGAATCGGTCGTCGTTTCGTTTCGTTCAAAACCCCAGCAGTCTCAATTAAGAATACACGTTACGGGAAATTTTGCGATGTTCGATACCGCTAGATTTTGACATACTCCTCCAACCGACTGCGTAACGCCGCACCTTGCTTCGAAATTCCTTGCTCGGCATGCTCGGCACCTCTGCGCTGTCCGCTTCGCGGGTTCTCGGAGCCAATGAAACGATCAAGCTCGGCTTTATCGGCCTGCGCCACTCCCGAGGCTCAAGCCCTGCTCACCCGTGAGTATCGCAGAGGCTTCGAGGTTCCGGACAGCGTGTAGTTTATGGCAACTTCCGTTTGGTCGGTGCTCATGGTGGGCACCGGCGAATACATCACTGGCTACGTTCACGACGCACCGAGTGCCTCGGACGGGGCCGAGGTGTTGTCGCGCTGACTTACTTTGACCTGCGCGCCCGCGGGCTGCTCGGTAATCTCGCCATGGTCGGCACGTCGGGGAAGAAGTTCCCGGGAATCCGCAAGCATTTGACCGAGGCCATGGGCGGCGCTGCGGCCTCGATACGAAGTTCGACAGCCATCCTGCGGACACCGTCGAGCGAGATCCCGACGCCTATCTCCGTTCTCTCGACGACCGCTCCACCGGCGACGTCGCCATTGTCTTCACCCCCGACCAGACGCATGCCGACATCGCTGCAGCAACCATCGGGCGAGGCCTGCATGTCCTGATTGCCAAGCCTTTGGTCCAGACCGTGGACGACCATCTCCGACTCGTCGGTCTGGCGAACAAGGCCGGAGTCCTCTGTGCCATGGAAGTCCACAAGCGGTGGGATCCGATCTACCGCGATGCCCACGACCGGACGCGCGACCTCGGTGGCTTCGGCCACTTCGCCAGCTACATGAGCCAGCCGAAGTCGCAGCTCGAGACCTTCCGTGCCTGGGCCGGGCGGGGGAGTGATAACAGCTACTACCTCAACGCTCATCACGTCGATTTTTCCGTCTGGGCCATGGCCGATCGGGCGCGACCGGTGTCGGTCACCGCTCTCGACGCCACCGGAGTCGCAAAGGCCAAAGGGCTTCCGACCGAGGATACGATTACCTCGGCTACTCAGTGGGAGAATTTGGAGGATCAGTCCATCGGAAGCGCGCTCTACACCGCTTCCTGGACTGCTCTCGCCAGCGATGTTCGTAGTCAGCAGCGCTTCCACTTTCTCAACCCGTTGTTCATGAAGTACACGCCGGCACCGGACGGCAGCTTCGCCGAACAAGGTGGCTACGGATACCAAAGCATCGCGGCTTTTATCAAAGCTGCCGAATCAGTGAATGCGGGAGCGACGTCGTCATCGGATTGGGACGGCAGCCTCGCCACGGCATTCTCCACGGTTGCCGTCACCGCGGTCCTCGAGGCCGGACGCAGGAGTCTGGAGTCGGGCGGCGGCCGGATTCGGATCGACTACGGCCTGCAGGCCGGGGTGGTTGTGCTGAGTGAAGAGTGACATCAGGCCAATCGCTGACCGCACCCATCCACTTGGCGTCCCAAATTGTGTAACTCGTGTCTATTGGTGGTTCCAAACAGATCTGCTTCACAGGAGCGCTCAAAGCTCAAAGAGAAAGTCGATGAAATATTATGTTGATAAAATTCATACTACCTATAAATTATGACTCACGGAAGCATTCCCTGCCCATGGGAGCCTCCACGTGCTCTTGCCCCAGTTAGCGAACCTATGAATCTCCAGCTCAATCCAACCGCCGTCCCTAGCGTTGCGCGGCCAACTGTCCTGGCCATCGATCTGATTCGAGGTCTATTTGCAATCGGTGTCCTTCTTGCACACTCTTGGGACCTCGGTGTGGGGCTTGGCGAATCGGATGACTACCAGCGCTCGTGGTGGGAGCTCATTATTACGCCGGGAACATTTTGGGTGACTGGCTTCTTCGTACTGTCGGGCTTTTGTATTGCCCTGTCTGTCTTTCGGTCGATTTCCAAAGATACCTACCAGGTCCGCGACTATCTCTTCGCCCGGACAACCCGGATCTATCCGCTGTTTCTGATCGGCCTCGGATTGGCAGTGTTGGCGTGGTTCTGTTCTCCGGATAAGCAAAACTTTCCGGGTATGGCCTTTTTGCAGACTGTGTTCAACTTGCAGAATTTCTTCGAGGCATTTCCCTACTACGAGGCGTCTTGGAGCATCACCAACGAGTTCGTCTACTACCTCGTGTTTCCCTTGGCCATCGCCCTCGGCGGCAAGCGTCTGTTCGGAACTACGCTGGCCTGTCTGGCGCTTTACGGCTTCGCTTCGGTGGTCCTGATCGGTTTGGTGGCTACGAATAAACTTACGACAGACAACTGGCCGATCGCTGCTCTTGGCATCACTTGGTGCTTTGGGGTATTCGGCCTCTGGCTATTCTGTCAGGAGCGGATTGGCCGATCGGAGGAGCGCGTTGCGGCTGTCGTCGGACTGGCCATCCTCACGGCCTCCTTCTGCCTCCGCACTTACTTTCACTACGTGGAAGTGCGGGAGATGCTCATGATCGCAAACTCGATCTTCGCTTCGCTGGGATTTGCCCTCATGCTCCTCTGGATGCGGAACGTGCGCTTTCCAACGACTGGGTTCTGGGCTCGGTTGGCGACTTGGATGGGCCTTCTCAGCTACCCTCTCTACCTATTCCACGGAGCGGTTCTAGGTCTTTTAGCGGGAGCTATTATCCGGTTTGACCTCGATATTAGCAGGGCCGGAATCGTCGCCGTAGCTGTTGTCCTTTCCCTCGTATTCGCCGGGACGCTAGGTGTTGCCCTTGAGAAATTCTTCCTTGGAATGCGTAAGCAATGGATGGGGCGGGCGAAGTCCTCCTCTCCGTCGAATCCTGCGCGTGCAGCGACGATGGTCAAGAGTTAGGTTACGCGCCATAGGAAGCTGAACGACGCTGAGACAGCATTCCCTACCTGATGCGCAAGGATCGGGTCGAAGTGACGGGACGGAACTAGCCGGCCCGTCACTCTTCCCACACCACCGGACATGCCGTTTTCAGCATCCGGCGGTTAGAACCAGTTCAGGTCGTGGTCGCCCACGCCTTCACGGTCTCTGAGGGCATCGTGAACCCATGGCTCGAGAACCATCGGTTTGTCAGAACGGTCGAGAGCGCTAGCGACATTCGCCAAGTACCCCGACCACTGTGCGCCATCCGGATTCGACTGGCTGGCACTCGTAGCTTGAGCAACGCATTGCGCCGCCCCTTCCAGTTGTGTCATCTCAGCCAGAACCACTTGCGCACATGCCGCCGTATCCATCCTTCCAGATCCTCCCAGTCCCAGCTTCGTTCGCTTAGCCGGTAGTATCCTATCTAGCCTCGCACGTATTCCTGCTAGGTCTTGAGCGTCAACGGTCCGGATGGGCAACGACGGTTGTCCCAACACTCACGCACCTTCGCTTTGAAGGCCGTGATACTTTTCTTCGACATCGCTATCTTTCCGTCTTCTTCGATCCTAAAATCAAGGAAGCTCCCTTCGTCGGGCGACCTTGTGCCACTCTTCTCTAGGTTCACTTCCAGTTTCAGGTTCTTCTCGATCCACTTCACAATGCTCGCGAAGGTTCGTTCGGCGCTCCGCGCACTGCGCGCGTAGATGGTCACGTCGTCGGCGTAGCGGCAGAACGCCACTCCGCGCGACTCCAATTCGCGGTCTAGGACATCCAAATAGATGTTTGAGGTGAGCTAGATTTCTGGACCACTTGCTAAGACAGTAAGCAAGAAGATGAACACGAAGACAAGGAGGCGCTTTAGCGCCGAATTCAAGGATCAGGCCGTTGGCCTAGTCAATGAAGGAATACCGATCCCCGAACTTGCCAGCGAGCTCGGTATCGGCGACGGCCTCCTGCGCAAATGGGTCAAGAACTCGCAACTCGGGAGCGGAGGCCACCGAGCCGAAGGCGAGGAGGCCGTAGCGGACGAGTTGCGAGTTCTTAGGCGCGAAGTATCTCTACTTCGCGGGAGAACAACATTTTAAAGCAGGCGGCGGTGATCCTCGGCATCAAAGCCCAGAAAAAAACGCGAGATGATCTGTGCGGTCAAAGATAAGACCGGCTCGAGCATCCGCCGAATCTGCGACGTTCTCAACGTCCCGAGGAGCGGCTTCAATTATGCGGCCAAAGAGACCCCTAGCCAGGTCTCAGACGGAAATCTTGGCGACCTCATCGAGGACGTATTTCAACCCACCGAAGCCGCTATGGTTACCGGAGGATTGGTCATGCCCTAGCTAGCGAATTCGTGAGGTGAGAGGTATCCAAGGGACGAGTGCATTCGCCTAGTGTTTTAGTATCCGCCGATGTATTTGAAGATACGCGTGAAGCTAGCAGTCCGCGAGGTAGCGATCTCCAGCCATGTGGTGGTCCCCAAGCGGTGGGGTGGCGAAGTTGGAGTGAAGACCGACCGGGCCCGACGCCCGCGTAGCGTTGAGATTGTTGCTACCGAAGTAGCCAATCTTGGCAGGCACCTGAAGAATGCGCATCTCATACGATAATTATATAAATTACTAAAATTTTCTTGCTTAATAAAATTATTGCACTAATTTTATTTGCTATCATGAAAAAAATATTAGATGTTATAATTGTTTCTACGGTAATGTTTGGTTTGAGCGCGCTCGCCCAGACGACTACACCCTATGACAATGTTCTCATTGAGTGGAATCCTTACGATCCCGGAAGTTACACGGGCTCAGGGGCCGATGGAGACCGGCAGGTGCTTGGTATCTCCGGTGGCGTAGACGGTCTTGCTCCTACAACACCCTACGGTGAATGTATCACCGGCGATTGGCGGGGCTCTCAGAACCAAAACAGCCACCAGCTTTGGCAACAGTCAGGTGAGACCACTACAGAGCACGAAATCTGCATGGCAAGTTGGTCGACTAGTGCCGTCGACAACTATGATACGACGACCTTCGGTTGGGGTGAGGATTCTTCATCGCTTACGTTCAGCATGGATATAGCCGCTAACACCGACTACAATCTTGATGGGTTTTACATCGAGATGGCGATTCCGCCGGTTAGTTTCGGTGGAAATGGTCCTGAGAACTGGTCGTTCTACGGTTGGGAGGATGGGAGCATCATGAACGGCGGCGTACCCTTGACGGAGTGGATTCACGGATCCAATTCGTCCGGTGTTACTGCATCTGTCATTGGTCAAACCACTGCGGGAGATCCATTTTATGGCGTTCACATCGACTTCGCTGTTCTTGGGCTGGATGGTCCTCAGTATGCTGCGCAAGACACAAATATCACCTTCGCCTTGCATGGCTATGGAGCCGTGGCGAATCCGAACGGCAGCTCCGGGTCGGTCTACATGGGAGATACGCAGATTCTTGGAGTGGCCCACGTTCCTGAGCCGAACACTGCTCTGCTCGGTCTGCTTACAGCAGGTCTATTCGGCCTTCGTCGCCGACGCTAGCATCTGGTGTAATTGTCAAGAGGCCGCAGGGAATCCCTGCGGCCTTTTTCTTTGCTCGGTATGGCCTTCCTCCATCGCTCGCTTCGTTGAATGAGGATGAATGGCCGGCTTATCAAATACTCCGCGATCGATGAATGCCCGTAGAAATCACCGAGAAGTGGCTCCTCCAAGCTGGGGGCTGGAAGGTGATGAAGGAGGCGGCTTCGGCATTGTTTTCGGTGTAGCGAGCCATCCCTGCCTCGGATGGGCTGATCGCCGCCAGAACAGAACGCCCAGCCGCCGTCTTTCGGTGACGGACCGTTGCCCGGCACCAGATGAGTTGTGGGAACTCCGAGCCGCTGGACTACGACCGTGAGGGCCGGAACCTAGTCATTCAGTTGGACTGGAAACGTCGTTCGCGCTTCCCAGTAGCCGAAGAAGAAGACGAGTGGTGCGGCGGTCACTACCGGTGCACGACAGTGACGAGCGGCGCTGGCGCCACCTCGGCCTCTTCGAGTGCCGTTGTTAGCTGGTAGCTCGGCCACCAAGGGGCAAGATGGACGATGGCAGAGTGGTCACAGCGTCAATACCGTGGGCCAAGAAGGGATCTGGGTTCACACTTCTCATGGAGGCCATGATACTCCGGTTTGTGCCCGCATGTCGGTAAAGGCGGCAGCCAGATGGTCGGCGAGCATGACACTCGGCTCTGGACGCTCCTCAGGCACTATGTCGACAAGGCCTACGAGGAGTCCAACTGGTCGGATGCCGATGTCGTGGCGATCTATGAGACCTCGGCCAAGAAGGGGCACACTTACTGCACCACCGTGCTTGATATGAGGACAGATGGTCCTCGGCTTCTGTTCATGGCAGAGGGCGAGGATGCTGGTTGCGTGAGCTCGTTTGCCTCGGAGATGCCAGCTCATGGAGCAAAGCCAGAGCAGATCAGGTGAGTGGCTATCGGTATGTCGAAAGCCTACATCAAGTGCGAGCAAATGTGGACTGGTTCAATGGTGAAGAGATGGAAAAGACTCTCAGGAATTTTGATCTGAAACCAGATAGATCTATCGACCTCACGTCCGGTCAGATTATGCGGGTGCGGTCGCAAGTCGCAGGGACTCCTATTGGAGTAGGAGAGCGTCCAATCTTAGCTCGCGAATTCCCGCTCCAACGAAAAAAAGCCCCTCTGCCGGACCGCGAGCGTCTCGCTCGCCCTCGGAGCAAAGCAACGAGACAGCACTCTTGTGACAGCTTTGGAGGACACGTGCTCGGGAACACAGCCTTGTCCCGCGATTACGTCCTACAGTTTCGCGTCTCGGACTAGCTGTAGGAATTCCTTCCGACGCGCGTCCTTATCCCTACCTTTGGCGGACTTGGCCAGTGTAAGGACAAGGTCTCTGTCGAGATCCCCGGCAAACTCCGAATCGCGCAGCAACATCCCGAGACCTGCCACGGCGGTGGCGTGGCGGAAGTCGTTACTAGTCTCATCGAGTCCGGCACCACCGTCGATGAGGGGAACCTCGAGTAGTGTGGACGTCTTGCCGTCGGGCTTCTTGTAGCGGAGCTTCACCGTCAGTAGGTCGGGGCTGGCATTCTCTGCGATTACTACGGCCTTCGCTTCTCCTGCTTCCTCGTCCTGCTGATAGCGGAGTGTCGTTCCAGCGGGGACATCCGGACGCGCATTTTTCGGTGTGATCTCGTAGAGCGCGGTGACGTTGTGCCCGGAGCCGATGTCACCGGCGTCGATCTTGTCGTCGGCGAAGTCGCGGTTGCGGAGCATACGGTTGGCGTAGCCGATCAGGCGGTAGGACTCGACCTGGGCCGGGTTGAACTCGACCTGGATCTTCACGTCCTTGGCGATCGTGATCAGGGTGCCGGCGAGGTCCTTGCAGAACACCTTCTCAGCTTCCTTCGCCGAGTCGATGTAGAAGTAATTGCCGTTGCCGTCGTTAGTGATCTTCTCCAGCATGGCGTCGTTCAGGTTGCCAGAGCCGAAGCCACAGACGCTGAGGAAAACACCCGACTTGGCCTTCTTCTTCACCAGGTCGACGAGTTCGTCAGTACTGCTGGTGCCGGCGTTGAAGTCGCCATCGGTGCACAAGACCACACGGTTGATGCCTCCTTTAACGAACTGGTTCTGGGCTAAGCGATAGGCCAGCTTGATGCCGGCTTCGCCGTTGGTCGAACCACCGGAACTCAGGCTCTGGATTGCCTTGAGGATCTGGCTTTTCCGTCCGCCGTCTGTCGGTGGCAGGGCGATGCCTTCGCGTCCCGCGTAGATCACGATGCCGACGGTGTCGTCACCAGCCATGCCTTCGACCAGAGTCGACATGGCCTTCTTCACAAGTGGCAACTTGTCGTGGCTGTTCATCGAGCCTGAGACATCGAGCAAGAAGACCAGGTTGGCTGACGGCCGGGTGTCCTCATCGACATCGACGCCTTTCAGACCAACGCGGACGATGCGATTGCCTTCGGCCCATGGGCTCGGTCCGACTTCCAGATCGATGGCGAACGGGTGCTCGCCTTCGGGCTGCGGGTAGTCGTAGGAGAAGTAGTTGATCATCTCCTCGATGCGCACGGCATCGGCGGGGACCTTTTGGCCGCTGGTGATTATGCGGCGAAGGTTCGAGTAGCTGGCGGTGTCGACATCGATGGAGAAGGTCGATAGTGGATGCTGCTTGGCTGTCTTGAAGACATTGTCTTTCAGTTGGCCATAAGAATCGCGGGCTGGAGTCTGCTGAGGGATTCGGCCGTGGAAGTTAAGATCGTCTACACTGTCGGGCGTGATGACCTGGCCTTCGAAACGCAATTCGGATGCTAACTTCGTTTCCAAGGTTTCGGCGGTGACTAAGCCGAAGTGGGCGGCTCCGTTAACGGTTGCCTCACCAGCAATTGCTGGAGCTGGGGATGCTACCAAAGGCGCTGGCGGACTGGCTAGAGTAGCCCCGCGGGATCGAGTTGCCTCGGCGTCGGCGAACAGATTGTCCGATCTTTCGCTATCCATGGGCACAGATTGGGAGGCGGGCTTTGCTTTCGGTGGACTCCTATCTGCTTCGCTGAGTCTTCCGTTTTTGACACTGCTCAAGAATCGACTCTCTGTTTCATCCCCCACTTCCATTGCCTCGCCCTTTTCCCTGGGAACGATACCGTCCATCGAAGCCGCCGCAGAACCTTCTGTTTTCTTACTCTTGAACCATTCACTTGATCGAGCCGAACTGCGCCCGATCGGGTCAGAGGCTGCTGCGAACTCTGATTCCTCCCGGAAGGACTGGGAGTTCATCTCATCACGGACTTCGTCTAAGCTGGCAAAGGATCCTCCTGAGGACTGCTGAACGCCTTGCTTCTGGGTCATCGCCTCATTGGCTGCTACTGGACTGGTTCGCGCCATCAGTTCCGGGGGATGTATTTCGGCATTCCCAGAGTAGTCGTCTTTTTCATTGGAGGAGAATCGGCCTTGGATTAGGAGCATTGCAGGAAGGCAGGCGGCGATGGCCATACCTACAGCCATGAAAATAGGCAAGGAACGGGTCTTGGTTTCGGCATCCTTCGTGGCTTCTGGAGGGTTGTGATCGACCTCGTCAAGCCGGGCGTCCAAGTTGGCGAGGAAGTCGGTGTCCGCAGTTCCCTCAAAGTGGGAGTGCTCGCGGAGCAGAGCATCGATAGCGAGGTCCTCGCTGGAAAGATCGTCGTGATTGTTGTCAGACATGGGTAGAAAATTGGTCGGTTGTTTGGCTCGGGCTGGTGACCTAGGCAGTGGGGTTGGGAGTGTGTTCCTGCAGGCAATTGCGCAACTGCTCGCGCGCTCGTTGCAGCCGTTTGCGCAAGGCGGACTCGCTGGTGGCGAGGGCTTCGGCAGCTTCGCGCCCGGAGTCGCCGACAAAGTAGATCTGTTGCACGGCGGCGCGGAAGTTGTCGGGCAGGCTGGCAATGCAGTCGCCAAGTTGCTCGAACAAGTCGGAGCCCGAATCAGCGAACTCGTCCCAGTGTTGGTGCTCTTCTTCCAGTGCCTCCAGCACATCGTGCTCGAACGGGACTGGACGCTTCTTGCGTAGCTCGTCGCGCCAGTGGTTGCGGATGATGCCGCGTACCCAGGAACCGAAGTCGCGGGAGACGTCGAACTTGGTCAGGTTCTTGTAGGCAGTAACGAGGGCCTCTTGGACAAGGTCACGTGCCCGATGCGGGTCGGACGATGTCAGCGAAATCGCGTAGGCAAAGAGCTGGCGATGGTGCTTGGTGACTTCTCGGCTGAAGTGTTCCCTGTCCATGTGGATCGGTGTGATGGTTGCGGATGTAGCTGGTGATGCGGTCATGGTGGGTGACGACGGGTTGCTTGTTCGTTCACCAGCTATTGGGGTTCGACGGAGAGATTGTGACAGCAATCGTAAAACAATGCGAATGCGGGTGTCGGCCGGGCGATAGCCCATACGCGTAAACCTTAAATACGTAAGTCGCTGAAAATAAATTGATTACGATATAAATATTTTCAATTTTTCTTGACAGGATTCCCGGGGCTTCGCCACCTTTCGGTGCCAAATTCCAAATCGTATC
>Ga0209186_1001495_pt1 | contig 17249 bp, 20 predicted proteins | sample SidtaG_FD_187426 | JGI IMG/M metagenome (GOLD analysis project Ga0209186, IMG submission 187426) | Marine algal microbial communities from Sidmouth, United Kingdom - Sidmouth_Male2 metaG (SPAdes) (version 2) | ecosystem: Host-associated > Algae > Red algae > Unclassified | place: Sidmouth...
CCTTCTAATTGGTAAGATGAAACCTATGAACAGAGAAATGAACACTCTTAAAAAGAGAAACCCCGACTCTGTTTGGTTTCATCAATACTATCCTAAATGGAAAGAAGTAGTAGAAAAAGGCAGGGGAAAAATAAAAGGAACATTTAATCCATTTGAGAAAAACTCTAAGAATAATTAGGAAATAATAATAAAAAGTATTATCTTGTTATTATGAAAAAGATTAAATATCCAAATATAGAAGTAAACAAAGAAGAATTAGTACGTTATCAGCTAGAACATATCTTAAAAGGATATAACCTAAATATAACAGACCTTAATGTTCTTACCTATGTTTATCTCTATAAAGACAAAGTACCAGAAGTTATGGTAGCTAAAGGATATTCTAAGTCTGAGAAAAGTGTAGAGAACCTTATTTCTAAATATAGAAAACTAGGACTTGTACAAGGAACTAGACAAGATACTAAACTAAACGAACAGATAAATCCTATTTATCTAGAGGACTTAGAATATACATTAATACTTAAATTACAAGATGAGCAAAAATAAGCAACTAGAAGATTATATTAAAAAAGTAGATTATCTTATTCCTGTTACAGAGCAACAACTAAAAGATTATTACTTTCTTGCTAATATTTATAAAACAGATAAAAGTATCTATTTTGATTTAGGGGGAGCAGTATATCAATTAGTAGGTGAAGCTACCGAAAGATTTAAGAGATATTATTTAAAAAGAATAGAGTTTAGCTGTCCTGTTTCAGATACTAGAAAACAACAACTAGAATTTCTTATAAACCAAGATGTTGGTGAAGATAGCTGTGTTGTTTCTTTAGCCCTAGAGACTGATGAAAATCTAAAAGTAATAGAGTTAGAAAGAATTAAAAAGAAAGAGGAATATTTAGCAAAACAATTTAAAAATTCTAAAGAGTATTCTGAAGAGTTTCACAGAAATAAAGACTATCAAGAAAAGTTTTTATCTTTTTTTGGGGAAGGATACTTTATCTATAAAGGAAAGGAACAAGAAACTATAGACGAAATAAATAAAGAAAAATTTGATTTAAACAATGAAGAAATTCTATTTCTCAGTAAGAATCATCAAGTTTACTGTGCTAATTTTTCTAATAAAAAATTTAGTCTAGATTTTTATGACCATAAAAAAATATCTACTTTAGGACATCTGAGATTAGACAATTATAGTTTTTTAAATAATTATAATTATATTGGAGCAATTCCTGACGAGGATAATAAGAATAAGCAGTTTACATATACAGATAAACATCTTCTTAGAGACGAGTTAAGGAGTTTAAAAGAGATAAAAGAATTTTTAAATGATAAAATACTTAAAGAATTACAAAGACAGCACGAGAAAGATAACTCTTAAAAACATTAGAAACTATCTAGTCTCTATGTGGAAATGGTACAGAGCTGACGAGAGAGATGCTTACCAGTTTTATTATAGAGTAGTTAAAGCAGATAAAAAGTGTCTAAAAAACGGTTACTGTCCTTGTTTCTGCGATGTTCCTCAGAAGTTTATGGAATTAGAGAAATGTGACAAAAACTGTTACCCAATCTGGCAAGAAGAACTAGATTTACTAGAATTAATTAAAAAAGAAAATATTAACCTAATCCTCCTAGAAAGACAAGCAAAATTCTTACTAAGAGAAAATAATTTAAAGAATCCTTATGAAAGAACTGACTGAAAAGCTAAGGAAAGTAGAAGAAATTTATGATGAAGTTTTTCCAGAGTTTAAAAATCACTTTACAAAGGTAGGATATGTTTTAAATGTAAACAAAGATAAATTAATTATAAAATGTTATTTTCTTAACAAATTTAAAGAGGCTCCTCAACTTGGAGGAATAACTTTTACCTTAGATGCTTCTTACGATTTTATTAGGAAAAATTTAAAAAAAAGTAAAAAGAATTATGAATAATACAGCAGATTTATTAAAACAAGTGGACAGCCAGCTTAAAATGGCAGCATTATCAATGGCAGCTATGGTTTTTCATGGAACAGGAACCGACAGTAAAGAAGTAATTAAGCAAGCTAAAGAAATAGAAAAATATATTAAAGGATGATAGCAAATAAAGTATTTAACGCAGGAACAGTAAAAGAAGGAGATGTTATAAACTTTGAGTTTAAAGGTAATGCTTCTCCTAGCATTACAGAAGTCTATGCTAAACCTGGATGTGGCTGTACTTCTCTTAACAATCTAGAAAAGTCTTTAAAAGATAAAGAAGGTTTTTATCCTATTCAAGTAGACGGAGATTTTAAAATCTTTGGTACTATTAATACTAAAGGAAATAAAGTAGGAAAAAGGAAAAAAATGATTACCATTGGTAAAGAAAAAGAAGAACAGTTTAAGCTATTCATTGAGTATGAAATTAGGTAAGAAAAAGTTTATTAAAACAATGGAACAAGCTCGCAAAAATATTTCTTTTCTAACGAAGAAAGGAATAGACATTAAAGATGGCAAAACTTTTTCCAGATCAAATTGTATAAAAGTTTATTATCCTTTTGAGAGATTAGTTAAAAAAACCTTTAAAGGAGTAAGTTTCTCAGCAATTAGACAACAATTTTTCATTGTAGGTGTTATAGAAGTATGATAATTTTTAACGAAAAAGCTCACAGCTATACCTCTATTTTAGGAGACCCCTATACTTCTGTAACTACTAAGATTGGTAAATATAAGCCTGATATAGATTGGGATAAAAAAGCTGAGAATTATGTAAAAAAACATAAATCAGATATTAACATTCTAGTAGATTTAGCTAATAAAGCTAGTCTTACTATGGAAGAAGCTGAACTAAAGTTTGGTACTACATTCTCAAAAGAGAGGATTAGAGAAATCTGGAAAATGAAAGGTGCTAATGCTGCTAGAGGAGGTACTACTTGGCATAATTGGATGGAAAAACAAGATAGTGGAAGAGATAATGCTGTTTATATTCCATTAGTTAACGGAGAAAAAGAAGCTATAGACTTATCTAAAATAGAACCCAATAAGGTTTATTTAGAAATGATGCTTTATAACAACAAAGCTAAAATATGTGGACAGGCAGATAGAGTTTTTACTTTTGATAATACTTCAGAGGTACGTGACTGGAAAACTGTTAACAAAGATTTAGTTCCAGAAGTTATAGCTTATTGGCAAAAGGTAGGTAATAGAAATAAACAAGTACAAGCTAAGTTTAAAAAACCTCTAAATGTTTTGTATAACTCTTATTGGGAGTATGCTATGCAGCTTTCTATGTATGGATATATGTTAGAAACCTATGGTTTTCCTCCTAGAAAGAAGTATAATGAAGCAGGAGACGTTATTAGTGAAGGATTAGTAATAGACCAAGTATTAACAGACTGGGTTACACAAGAACAACTAGAAGATAACATAGTCATAGACTATGACTCAATTCTAAAGAAGTATAGAATTGTAACAGATGTTATAGAAATACATCCACCTTATTTAAAAGAAGAAGTTAAAAAGATTTTAAAATAAATAAAATGAAAGATAGCAAAATAAGTTTTAAAGCATTATCTAGTATAGAAACTATTTTAGATAAAGAATTAGATTTAAATATTAACTCTGACAATACTCCTAAAGTAAAATTAGCTTCTTACGGTGGTGGAAGAAACGTTAATACATCAGATGATATAGATGCTTTAAACATAAGATTAAAATTTTTAGAAGACCTTTTATTAACTAAATATATAAACAAATATCTAGATAAAAAATATGACACACGGAGGATTAACAATGAACAGCCCTGTAAACTATAACTTACCGATTTATACTTTTGACGAAAAAGGGTTTTTAAAAAGATTAAAATGACAGTTATGAAAATAGATAAAAATACTACAGCAGAAATTCTAAAAAACGCTACAATCTCTAATCATCATTACGAAATGAGAGAAAAATATCTTCAGAAGAATACTGAAATATTCTCAAAAGAAATGGAAAAACATTGGAATTTTAAAGAAACAGAAGAAACAGAAGAAACAGAAAAATTGGATAAACCAGAAAGAGTGTTTAAAAAAGATTTATCTGAGATTAGTTCAGATAATATACTTTATGGAAAAACAATACTTCCCTGTAACCGTTTTAACAAAAACACAATTAAAGTAGCAGATAATTGTGGAAAACTTCATTTGGTTATAGATAGTGACAATCCCATAGACAGTATAAAAGAACTAGATAATCTTATACAGTTTTTACAAGAATCTAGAAACAAGGTAGTTAAAAATTGTAAAAGACAAATTGAGAACTATGTAAAAGATATTACAGACCCAGAAGATTCTAGAAGAATAAAAGCAGACAAAAGATTAAAAGAACTCAGAGATTTAAAATAATAATTCCTCTATCCTAGTTAAAGAGATGGCTATAGTTAGTAATGAAATTAAAGAGTACTAGGCTCTTTATATAGTTCCTTTAGCCCGCACATCCCTTAGGAACATGACAGTATTAGTTCGAGTCTAATAAGGAACACTAAATAGTCCTATAGCCCAACGGAAGAGGTAAAGCACTTAAAATGCTTAAAGGTGCTGGTTCAAATCCAGCTAGGACTACATAATGGGTAAGTATGCAAATTGGCTAAAGCACGGTGTCTGTAAAACATCTACATAAGAACTGTTGGAGGTTCAAATCCTTCCTTACCCACAACATCCCCTCTATAGTATAATTGGTAGTACGCCTCTTTGTGGTGGAGGTAGTCTGGGATCGTACCCCAGTAGACGGACTAAATAATAACATTGCGAGTTGGTGTAACTGGTAACATGTGGGTCTCATAAACCTAAGTTCTAGATTCAAATTCTAGGTTCGCAACTAAGTTCTAAGGAACTAAAGAAATCTAGTAGACAACGTAAAATGTCTAAAGTATTATGGAGTTACAATAATATTTATAAAAGTAGTTTTTATTCTAGGTATAAGCAAGTAACGCATAAATGGTGGTGCATCAGCCTTCCAAGCTGAAATAGACCCAGTTCAATCCTGGGTACTTGCTCTAATAAATTTTAAAATAATAAAATGACAGAACAACAAATTAAAGACTTTATTAAAGAACAAATTATAAAGTATGTTGCTGGTGCTGAAGGTATTTCTGAAGAAACTTTAGATAAAGACTTAAAAGATTACAAAGCTAATCTAGAAAAACAAGAAATGCTAGAACAACATGACTATAAACCTCTTCCTTATTTTCTAGAAATCCTAGACTCACCAATAGAAGGACAGGGTTTATTTCTAGTTAATGCTGATGTAGCTTTAGAAAAAGATTCTTATCTAGGAATGAGTCATAATCTCACAGAAAATGGAGAATTATTTAGAACTCCTCTAGGTGGTTTTATTAATCACTCTGATTATCCTAATTGTAAAATAGAATGGAATGAAGATAGTGGTATGCTATTTACTATAACTAGTATAGAACCAGGAGAAGAACTTACTCTAAACTATTTTAATGAGTTATGTGGAGTAGAAGAAACCGATGGAGAGTGGACAACAGACTGCACACTAGAACCATACATAGAACAAGGAGTTTTAGACAAAGAAACTTGTTGTAAGCAGAATCCTTGTACAGTTACAGATAAGACTGGTGAAATGGAGTCTATTTCATTTTATGTAAATGATAAACTTTCTACTAAACAAGAATTCTTAAAAGCAGAAAAAAAAGGTGTAGACAGGACCATAATGTTTTATTGCTCATTAGAAGAACTAGAATATGAACTCTCTAAAGACTAAAATAATAACAACAGAAACAGGCAAATACCTCTACAAGTATAGAGGAGGATGGAAGAACCCAGCTATTTATAGTATGGAAGTTCTTTCGTCCTATCATATTACACAAGTAACAGATTATGAAGATATTTGACATACAGAACAGTAAAGTAGTTATTAATGAAAATGTACTTCTTATTCCTTATTTAAAAAAAGTACATGATAAGTTTGGAATGTCTGCTTTATGTTATCTTTATTACATGACAGACCCAGATAGTCCTTATATGAACTATCCAGAAGAAAGTAAGGAACAAGAGATATTAAAAGATTATCCTGGTGAATATATCTCAGACGATGTTTATATTATAAATGCTCTAGAAAAGCTAGAAGAAATGTATAAAACTCCTAAGTATAGATTCTGGGAAGGACTCAGACAAAAGCTAGAAGAGTTTACTAATATGATGAAAAACATTCCTCTAGACATTGACAAAGAAACAGGAAACTTTAACGAGAACATTAAGTTGTTTGATAAAATAGACAAGTTATTTATGGCTTATGAAAAAGCTGAGAAGGCTAAAGATAACGAAATAAAAGCCAGAGGAAACCATAAACTAGCCTATGACCAGAAGTAAATTAATAGTTAAAAATCTTTTATCTGTAGTTAAATTTGGCTGGGTACATTTTAGTCATTTTGAGGAAGGAAAACTTTATTATATCTTAGAAGATAAAGAAGATAATGTAGAGTATTTATATTGGTTTATTCCAGAAGATAAAAAATACTTAAAAATAGACAAGGCAATAAAACATATAGAAGAACTAAGCCGTTGTAACGAGACTAAACAAATAGAAAAAATATGAAACTAATACAATATAGTATGCCTCATTGTGGTCCATGTTTGTTAGCACAAACTTATATAAAAACTAACTACCCTAAGATAGACTACAACTTAATTAATATAAGGAATTTAAAAGAAGATAATACACTACATTACAAGAACTTTCCCATATCTGTTAGAGGTGTTCCTAGATTTATTACAGTAGATGACAACAATAACTTCTTAGAAGACCTTGGAAGTGGTTTTGGACTTAGAATAGACCATCCTGTAAGGTTAAAATTAGTAGAAGCACTGAAATGATTGAGAGTTGGAAGAATGAAATATATGACTATGAGAATAAAGAATTTAAACTTCTTGTAGAAAACCCTAAAAATGAAAAGGAAATTAGCCAAGCCAGAGCTTCTCTTATAGACATTTATCAAAACCCTAGTATTGGATATAATCTAGATGCTAGGGTTTTTGACGTAATAAAGGATGGGAAAAAGTGGGAAAGAGAAGGGTATTATTGTAATAAAGTTCCTTTGTCTAGAGATTTTATAGCTTACTGGGACTTACAAAAAAAGCTAAGTTATACTGGGATTTTACACGAAGACTTGTATATTCCTGGAGATTACTATTTTTATCTTAACTTTTGTCCTATTGCTCATAAAAAAGGTAAATTTACTATTCCTGATTTTAGAGATGCAGATTTATGGTTTTTTCAGTTACTAGAATATGCTGATTTAAATGGACTTTTTACAGCAACAGCTAAAACTAGACAATGTGGAGTAACTTTAAAACTAGCTTCTAGATTATTAAAAAGATTTTGGTTTGAGGAATATCATGCTTGTAAATATATCTGCTCTGATGAAAAATATGTAGATGGTGGTTGGGAAATACTAGAATCCTATAGAGACCATTTAAATGACCATACAGCCTGGTACAGACCTCTAAATCCTTCTAAAAAAAGAGACTGGATGCAACGTCAGGAAATGTCTGATAAGTCCTATAAGGGGCTTAAATCAGTCTTAAAAGGAAGAACTAATAAGATAGACGCAACTTCTATTGTTTCTGGTAAAACAGACTCAGCAGTCATTGATGAAGCAGGAATTAATAAACTATTACTAAGTACAATAGAATATTTAGCACCAGCACTAAAGGAAGGAGATAAAACTTACGGTAGTCTACATATAGCAGGAGCAGCAGGAAGTATTTCTCAGTCTACAGGTTTACGTAAAATAATGTATGACCCAAAGACTTATGGATTTTTAGAGGTTCCAGACCTAGACCACCCAGAAAGAATGGTTGGTATGTTTATTCCAGCTTATTGGTCTTATGGTAGTTGTCAAGATGAGTTTGGTAATTCTTTAGTGGAGAAAGCCAAGTTAAAAATAGAAGAAGATGCAGAGCTAATGAAAAAGAAAAGTTTTACAGCTTATCAAACGTGGAGGTCTCAGCATCCTATTAGTTTAGATGATTTCTTCGCCAGTAGAACAGAGAATATATTTCCAACAGAGGAGTTACAAATCCATGAGACTTATCTAGAACTAAACGTCAAGCCTATTACTGTTGACCTTATTAGAACTCCTAAAGTTATTCACAAACTAAACAGTAAACCTATCTGTGATGAATTTCCTGTTAAAAGAACAACCTTACGTCCTTCTACAGTTTGTGTCATAGAGCCTCCTATGAATAACCCCCCCTGGGGTCTATATTATGCAGGAGTAGATACAGTAAAGCCTATTAAAAGTTCTCACTCTGTTTCCCTCCAATCTATTTATATATTTAAAGCTGCTCACGAAATAGAAGGAGAATTTAGCCAAGAAAGACTAGTTGCCTGGTACACAGGTAGAGAAGATAAACCTAAAGAAACATTCCAGATTACTTTAGACTTAATAGAGTATTATAATGCTAGAGCATGTATAGAAAACAATGAAAGAGGATTTATAGACTGGATGCTTAATAAGAAGAAAAACAAGTATATTCTAAGAAGAAATGAGCTACCTTTAAATAAAGACCTTATAATGACTTCTACTATTAATAATAGTGAGTATGGAATTAGAGCTACTTATCCTTTTAAAAGAGATATTCTATTTCCTGCTGTACAAGAGTATGTAGGAGAAGTTATTAGTGAAAAAACCCATGAAGACGGTAGATTAGAAGATGTACTTGGATTAACTAGAATACCAGACAAAATGCTTATAAAAGAGATGATAAACTGGAATCCACATCCTAACTCTAACTTTGACAGAATAGTAGCTTTTGGTTTAGGATTATTTGCAGCACGTCTAAACACCACTAGAGGATTAATAGTTAAAACTCCTAGGAAAACCGACGAAAAACCTTTAAATTACAATAAGATGCTAAGGAATGGTGCTTTTAGTGGCGGCTTACAAAACAAAATAGGATGGTATTAAAATATATATTAAAACAAGACCAAAAGATTAAAAAAGACGGTTCTCCTGGAGAGAATCTTAAAAAGATAGTACAATACTATGAAAGTTTAGGGGCTACTCAGGTTAAAGCTAAAAGAGCCAAGTATAGAAAATTATATAATCTAGCTAATGGCAGAATTACTAAAGAAGATTACATTAGAGAAGTAGTAGACCCAGAATTAACTTTTGAGGATAAAGGAGCAAAACTAGATGATGTGGGATTAGATTTTTATCCCATTTTACCTGTTATTAGAAACTCTATACTAGGTTCTTACAATAAAAAATACATTAAATATTCTCCAAGAGTAATTAACAGAGAACATACTAACTCAATCCTAGAATCATTTAATAATGACCTAAGAAATTCTACGGTTAGTAGTCTCCAAGAAGTATTTTTAGGAGAAAATCCTAATCCTACTGAAGAAGAGTTTAAACTATTCCAAAGAAGCAAAAAGATACAAAAAGCCTATAAAAAAGAGTATAGGTCTGAAATAGAAAAATGGAGTCATCACATAATTAAAAGAGATGATTTAAAACATAACATAAAAAAAATAGAAAGAGAATTACTTGACCAAATAATTATAACAGAAGACCCTACTGTTCATCTTAACTATATAAATGGGGAATATTATCCAGAAATAATAAACGAAAACAACACATTTTATCTAAAATCTACAGAATCAGATTGTTATTCTGAATCTCTTATGTTTGGCTGGTTTGAGTATATGAACATAGGAACAATCCTAAATAAGTATGCTGACAAGTTAAATGCTGACCAAGTTAGATGTGTAGAAGAATGGATGGGTAAATACTATAGTGGATTTAGTCTAGGAGAATATTATGACCATTTTACTGGAAACAGGAGTCAAGACCAAACTGCTATACAGAACTTTTCTATGTTTAAAGAAATAGAAAATGATGGTACTAGATATGACGAGTATAATCAAGACTTATTTAGAGAAACTGTTATTTATTTTCTACTTCCACGTAAAGTAGGATTTGTTACTTTTAAAAGTCCTGGAGAACCTCCTATTAAAATGGTGGTAGATGAAACTTTTAATGTAACTTACAAGCCTATATATGAGAAAGGATACCCTAAAGTTAAAGAAGCTTTATTAGAAGGAGAACACGTAGAATGGACTTATTACAACGAACTATATAAAGCTATTAAGTTAGATTTTAGTCTTTTAGAAGGAACTAGTGGAAATGTAGTCTCAGATAGAGGAGACCAGAATACTATCTGGATAGAGTGTAAAAAACATGACGTTCAGTATTCTGCCAGAAATATGAAATATGGAACTTCTATTCCTGTATATGGGGGTAGTGTTTCTAATCGTTATAGTGAATCAATATCTCTTATAGAAAAAGGAGCTAGTTGGCAAATATTTTATAATTGGATATGGAATAGAAATGCTCAATTACTAGCTACAGAAATAGGAAAATTTTGGGCATTTAACCAGATGGCTATACCTAATGAAAGTTTAGAAGAAAGCTGGAGTAAAAATGGGTTGATGAAATGGTTAATGGCTGGAAGAGACACCAGTATAGCTCCTCTTGACCTTAGTGTTTCTAATATGGGACAATCTTTTTTACAAGGAGGAATAGGTCAAATGGTTGATTTATCTAGAACTACAGACATTTTAGAAAAAGCACAGTTAGCTGAAAGAGTAAAAATAGAAGCATATGCGGCTATGGGACTTAATCCAGAATTTATTTTTGGAGATTTTTCATCTAAACAAACAGCTACTTCTGTAATGCAGGGACTACAGAGGTCTTCTAATCAGATTGAGCATATATATCAAAGATTACATGACATACTAAGAAATCTACGGTTAGGAATGCTAGAAACTGCTCAATACATAGAGTCTAATAATCCTATTTCTGAAATTTCTTACTTAACTTCAGATGAAGGTAGAGAGATTTTTAAAATGCCTACTAAAGGTTTAATACTACATATTTTTGATATTTATATAGACTCTACTTTAGATGACTTAGAAACTTTAGAAAGAATAAAGGCTAGGGCTAGAATGGACAACACAATGGGAGCAGATGCTTATGAAGCAGGAATTATAGAAACAGCAGACCATAGTGGAATACTTTTAGAAAAACTAAAAGAGTTAAGAGACGAGAAAATACAAAGAGAACAAGAAGCTCAACAACAACAAGCTCAACTCCAGCAACAGGGTTTGGAGCTACAGAGACAACAAATAGAAAAAGAGATGGCTTTTAAAGCTGACCAAAATGAGAAAGAAAGGCAGTCTAGAGAAGATATAGCTCACATACAAGCTTTAGGATATGGTAACAGTGATTCTAAAGAAATTAACAAAGAGATACAAGAAGCAATTAAACTACAATCTAAACTAGATAAAGATAAACAAGAGTTTGCTTACAAACAATCTTTAAGGGATTTAAAAAAAGAACAACAAGACCAAACCTTTTCTAATAATAAAAGAAACATAGATTTAAACGAAAGAATAAAACTAAAACAGCTATCTCAAAAAGACAGGGAATTAGACATTAGAGCAAAAGAAGCTGTAAATACAGATGAAAGAACTAATAAACTATAAAATCATTAGGATTTCTAAAATAATTTTATTAACTTAATATTAAACAAGCATGAGTGCATTAAATTTAAACCTACCCTCTATAGACCATGGAGAAGTAGTAAAAGACCAAATATCTATAGAAGATATTGACAAAATGTTGGAAGAAGGAAACTACGAAGACCTAGAAGAAGGCGACGAACCTATTCCAGAACCAGACTCTCCAGTAGAGGAAGAACTATCTCCAGAGCCAGAAACTTCAGAAGAAGATAGCTTTGAGCAATTTGAGGAAGAAGAAAATATAGCTGGACTAGCAGAGTTTCTTTACAAGGAAAAATCTATAATTATCCCAGATGATTTTGACGGAGAAGTAGATAGAAATGACCTTAAAAATCTTATTGACCTTAGAGTTGAAAGGGAAAAAGATACTGTTAGAAAGGAGACCCAAGAGTATACACAGAAAGCCATTTTAAATAAAATGAATCCTGTTGTACAAGATTTAGTTTCTTATCAACTAGAAAATCCTAATCTAGATGGAAATGATATTTTAGAATATGCTGCCAGTTTACAAGGAGTAAATAGAATAAACTCCCTAAACCCAGAAACTCACGCAGATGTTATTATACGTGAATATTATAAAGCTATACAACTTCCTGGAGATGAAATAGAAGATATGATAGAAACACTATCTAATACTGAAGGCAAACTACAAGCTAAGGCTGTTAAACTTAAACCAGAGCTAGATAAGATAGCTCAATCAGTTGTGTCAAAAAAAGTAGAGAAAGAAAAATTAGTAAGAGAATATGACGAACAACTACAAGCTACTCTACATAACGACACAGTAAAGGTTTTAAATAAAGGAGAACTATTTGGAGTTAAACTGAGTGAAGCAGACTCTCAGTATCTTTATTCTGTTATAATGAATAATGAGACTGTTGTAACAATTAAAGGAAACAAAAAAGTAGAAATGGGAGAATTAGAAGCCAGAATAATGAAGGCTAAATATGACCCATCTGAAAACAAAGAAAACTTAATGATGGCGGCTTTAGTTCTTAGAGACGGCTTAAACGGAATAAAAAAATATCTGGAAAAAGAAGTTACTAATAAAGAAGTAGAAAAGTTCCAGAAAGAGATAAAATTTAGAAACAAAAAGAAAACGAACATCAGACAAACTAGTTCTCCTCAGAAAGAACTATCTGGCGTCCAATTAACATTTTAATGAGTAAATTAAATACTAACGTAGCTACTCCTCTTGTTTTAAACAACGGGATGTATCTACAAACAACTGAATACAACCACAAAGGTGGTCACTTAGATAAAAGCCACTTAGCAGCACAAGGAGAAGGAAGAGCTTACATGACAGACTTAGGGGTAATTGAACCTTGGGTAACATCTGGCTATCTTAGTAATCCTTATATGTGGGGTTTTGGTAATCTAAAAACACAATATAAAAAAGTTCCTGGTGGTAAATATAAATGGAGTTTTCCTATACATCAAGAGCCTTGTAAAATTTTAGAGATTCTAACAGATTCTCCTTACCCAGGTAGGGGTGGTGAAAAAGTTAGGTTGAGAGTTAATAATCCTAAGTATGACAATGGCTGGATTATAACTGCTGACCCACATCTTCCTTTTCAGATGCTTATTACAGAAGATGAGATTGAGTATGAAATAGACTCTGCTATCATTACTGTAACATATTTAGGACCAGATGCTAATACCAAATGGATTCCTAGAGATATTATATGTCCAGGAACAACTCTTATTCCTATAAGTACTGTAGAAACAGAATATTCTCAACATGAGCCAGGTATTCCTGGATTTACAGCAGGAGTTAGAGAATTTTGGAATAAAGTAGGAGATAGCCGTTCTGCTATCCATTATGAAATAACAAGAGACGCTGCTTATAAGCATGTTTCTAATAAGTTTCTTTCTAGTTTGGATGCCCACAGGGAAGTAATTGAAATGTACAAGTTTAAGCCTAATTCTTTAGGTCACGATATGTCATTAAAAGGACAATCTCCTCAAAGTCTTACTAATGTTTATGCTAGACGTTATGGTAAAAATAAGTGTAAAGAAGCTATTCTTAGAGATACTGTACAAAAAGCATGGGTTCCACGTATTGAAGCTCTAGCTATTGCCCATCTTAAAATGGGTAGAGAGAAAAAAGCAATTTGGGGAGCTGGAGGTGCTTACACTTGGGATGGACCTAATAGAGAGTCTATGTCAGTTGGACTTTTCCACCAACTAAACAAAGGAAATACTTATGAATTTAATATTGGTCAATTCGGCGTAGCCGACCTAGAACAGGTTATTGCAGACCGTTTTAAAGATAGAGTAACTCCACACGGAAGTATAGATTTCCAGATAGAAATTGGTGTGGGTCATGCTATGTATGCTCACCTTAAAGCAGAACTTGGAGAAAAGTTTAGAGGCTTTAATACTACTATTGCCAGTACAGAAATTATATCTGGTCCTAATAAAGGGAAATCACTTGACCCTATTGAGATAGACTCATGGCGAATGACTAACGGTTACGGAAGGATTAAAATGAAAGTTCTTCCAGGTCTTGACCCTACAGATGCACATGAGAAAATTAACCCTATGATTCCTAGTAGTGTTACTGGTTCATCTACTAGATTGTCTTCTTGGATGATTGTTATAGAAGATATTACTAATAGTACAGAAGGAAACATCTTAGAATTGGTTGACGAAAATGACCATGAGATGCAAATGAGGATAAAAACTGGTAAGTTAAACTACATGGGCGCACCTACTTTTAGTGGTGGAGCTTTTGGAGGTGGAGCTTTCAAGCAATCCTATGATATTCCTGGTTATAAGGTAATATATACCCAAAAAGATAAAGCTTATTTCGTTAAAGACATAACGAAATCTCTTTTAATTAAACCAATTAATCCACTTACAGGTAGAGCCATCTGGAGTGATTACTGGAAAGACTAAATAAAAATAATGCAGATAAAACAAGCAAAAACACAAACAGAATTTATGGGGCAACCAGTTAGACGACTGCCCCAAACTTCTACTGGTTTTCCAATTCCTTATGTTTTAGGGAAAGGATGGCAACATGGTCTTAATGAAGACGAAGTAAAAATAGTAGAAGAAGCCTATGGACATAGTTTTTCTAACAAAGAACACGATTCTTACTGGAAAAGTATTAGATTTATTCTAGACCATGAAATAGATAGTATTGAGGAAGGAAACCCTCTTGATTTGTTAAAACTAAGAATTTTACAAAATAGAGGTCAAATAATTTCATCTTTAAAGGATGACGGAACTGCTATTCCTGATTTTGTACTTCATAACGAAGAAGAAGAGACTAAAGTAACAGCCAGTCTTTACAAACGTAGAGACAAAGCTATTGTTCAGCTTAACAAAGTGGCTAAATCTCCTCTTTATATTGTAGCAATATCTAATTACTTACTTCCATCTAGTATGTGGACAACAAGTGAAGATACAGCTTACATCAGATTAAGAGATTATGTAGAAGGAGTTAAACCTTTTGATACAAATAAAGGAAAAAATGTAGATACTTTCTTAGCTACCATAGAGCTGGATAAAGATTTTCTGTATGTTAGTGTAGATGTTAAAGAAGCAATTAAAAGAAATATTATCCGAAAAGTTGGAAACTCTTTTAAAAACATCTTATCAGATATTACTTATGGCAGGAATAAAGAAGAGGTGATTACTTTTCTTATGAATCCTGCTAATCAGGACGAGTTAGGAGCTAATTCTAAGAATGACCTAGCCACCTCAATCAGACAACAAATAAAAAACAAAAGATAAATAAATGACATCATTTAACAACAGTGTAACACGTTTTTTTGCTCCAACAGCTATTGCCCCTTCTGGGTTGAGAGCTTGGGAAATGAAAGGCGGAGAAATAGCTATCATAGACTGTGACACAGGATTAACTGTAGACAGTGCTAAGAAAGCTCCAGACAAGAGTTACAACCTTTTTTACAAGTCCCATTCTAAGGGGCTAGAAAATTCTCTTTTTAGAGACCAGTTTGGAAAAGAACTGCCTATTAAGAGTATGAGAATTACTTGTATTGACAAAGCAATTTGTGATGATAGTGCTGGTAATCCACAGGAAACTTTCCTTGCTTATCTAGGTTTTGACGGACTAGATAAATGTAAGAATTTAGACCTTAAATGTGGAGAAACTTATTCTTTACAGGTTACAGTACGTAGTCAGGTAGTTAGAAACACTTTTAATAAAAATTTAGTACAAAATATTCCTTTTAAAACAGGATGCTGTGAGGGTTGTGACGAACAAGCTAAAGCAGAAGTTGTATTAGAGAGTATTCTAGAGGCAGTTAAAAACTCTCCTTATTATGCTAAAAATTATTTCCGTATTAATGGAGTAAAAAGTTGCTGTCCAGAAGATGAACCATTCCCTAAGAAACTTTGGAAGAATTGGACTCTTACTCTTTGTGATGCAGGAAATAACCGTGACTTAGGAAAAGTTCAGTCTTTTTACAGAGACTATGATGTATGTAAAATTGAGAGAGAAAATCCTTATTCTACATATCAAGTATGTTTACCAGACGGAGTAACGCCAGAACCTTATGTACAGAAAAACATTAGACAATTAGTTTGTGATGAATGTCCTACTTGTCCTGATGAATTTACTAAAATAGATGCTGGAGATAAGTATACAGCTTGTTTTTATAGTCCACTTTTAGCAGACCCATCAGACGCATATACCGTAGATTATTATGCAGACCCAACTACTGCTCCAGAAACTATTGACGGACTTGTAGAAGCTCTTGCAGCTAATGTACCAGGTTATGTAGCAGAATCAGCTAGTGTTTTAGGAACTACTTGTGACGATGTAACTCTCCAGGTATGTGTAGAAGAAGGAACAGACCTTAAAGAACATGGTATTGCAGGATTAACTGTTACCCATATTGGAAAGTGTCAAGGAAGCTGTGAAGGAGAAAAAGAAACAGAATGGTGTGAAGGAGACCCTCTTTACAGAATTTCTAGAAAGAAATGTATTACTTTAGATAAACCAGATTGTGAAGAAGGTGTAGAATTAACATTAGAAGATGATTTATCTGTTTGTTTAGCTGCTTCTGCTTATGGCGTCTCTGAAAAAGCTGCTTTAGTTTTAGCAACAGGCGGAGTAGGAGTTTATGAACCAGGAGATATTACAGAACAAAATGTTATTGTAGGTTCTCTAGAGATTGTAGACCAAACAGATTGTCTTATTAAATATACTATTGAGCAATGTTCTCAATGCTTAGAAGATGGTTGTGACTGGTTTGGAAAAGACGGAGCAGAGTTTCCAAACATCCCACCTAAAGATAGTTTTATCTGGCAGGATTGTGAGTGTGAAGGTTGGACTTTTGATGATGCTGGCTGTCCTATTCCTCCAGTAGTAGAGGATAAAGACTGTTGTATTGGTCTTAGGTTTGAGGGAGCATTAGTAGATAGAGAAGATTTGGGAGCTTGTCTTTATGACATTAACGACCATATAGAACGTGACCCAATAACTTTGGAAGTAGCTATTATAGCTAGCCCAGATACAGAAGGTTATGATGCTTGTAATATGTTTGAGATTCCTTGGACTGTTGTAAGATACGGTAAATATACAAGAGGAAGAGGAGAGTATGCCGCTAGACAAGAAAGACTTAGTAGAGAATATGACGGTTATGATTACTATAATCCTAGAATGGAAAATGGTGGACTTATGAGACTTCGTGAAGGTAATGTTTATGACATTGACCCTATGAAGA
>Ga0209186_1001497_pt1 | contig 17237 bp, 17 predicted proteins | sample SidtaG_FD_187426 | JGI IMG/M metagenome (GOLD analysis project Ga0209186, IMG submission 187426) | Marine algal microbial communities from Sidmouth, United Kingdom - Sidmouth_Male2 metaG (SPAdes) (version 2) | ecosystem: Host-associated > Algae > Red algae > Unclassified | place: Sidmouth...
CAGCTCTCGGGCGGCTCTCATTCTTGGATCGAACTCCCGCCATTCTACCGCAGCATCGCGTTTCGAATCCGAAATGCGAACTAAACGCCCTGCCTCTTAGCGGCTCAGCAGTCCGACGATTTCCTGCCAATCTTGCGCGGTAGCGAGATCGATCGGGGTGCGGCCTTGTTCGTCTTTGGCTTGCGGATCGGCGCCGTGTTCGAGCAACGGGCCGATACAAGAGAGGTTGCCGGCGAGCGCGTGCAGGTGGAGCATGGTGAAGCCGTGTTCCATCGGTTCGGTGACCACCTTGGGGTTCTCTTTGAGGAACTCACCAAGGCTGGGCGCCATGTTCTTCGACATCAGATGCTCGCGTTTCCAATCGTGGTCTTTGTCGGCCGGATCGGTGGAGGCATAAAAGATCTCGATCTTGTTCGGGTCGCCGAAGGTCAGGCCCCATGCGGCGTCGTGTTCGCGGCGGTCGTCCTCATCCATCTGCGCGCGAATGCAGTTCACGGTGAACGCACCGTACACGCGTTCGTCCACGACAACCATCCAATCATCAATAATGATCAACGGCACGCCCACGTGGTCGCCCTGTTTCACCGACGTGATTTCGTTCGGTTCGTTCATCAACACGCCGTGGACAACGTCGCCGTCGAAATCGATCTCACTCATCCACATGTGTTCGACCGTCTCGTTTTCTTCCGGCATCTCCTCACTGTCCCAGAACGGCACTTTGACTGCTGCGACATCGAGGGCGGGAACGATCCGTTGGCGTTCCCAAAAACACTCGCGCCAAAAATATTTGAAGGTGGCCCGCGCGTTCACGCTGGCTTCCAGCATGTCGGGGTCCTCTCCTTGAAACCAATATACGGGATGTTCGCTCATGGTTGGAATGTACGGTTTTTCTGTTCTCCTTGGCAAAGAAAACCGAACCATCTTAGACCGACCAGAAAGCGGGATAGCGGGAGCCTTTTGTTGAGCAGGTGTTTCTTCCGGTTGGCGCAACATTCAATTGGAGGGATGCCGGCCTCGGCATCCGCGTGTTTTCTTCGATCCAGAACGGAGAAACGGCTCGCGAGGCCGCTCGCCCTCCAGGTGTTTCTCGGGTTGGCGCAACATTCAATTGGAGGGATGCCGGCCTCGGCATCCGCGTGGTTTCTTCGATCCAGATTTGAGAAACGGCTCGCGAGGCCGCTCGCCCTCCAGGTGGTTCTTCAGGTTGCCGCAAAGTTTAGTTGGAGGGATGCCGGCCTCGGCATCCGCGTGGGTTCTTCGCCTCTCTGGTGAAAATTTCCGGCGTCCGACCGGTGACTGCCGAGTTGGCATGACGACGAGGTCTTTTGGTCGAATCGTTTTTGACGTAGAATTCGCACATGACCGGACACCGAACCATTAAGACCTCTTTCCTCAATCTGGCCTCTCTGCTGCTGTTGACCTTTTACCCATGCACTTCCTTCGGTGGCGAGACCGCACCAATTCAGGGATTGGACCGGGTGAAGTTCGGCAAGGTTGTGACGTTGATACCAGCTCAAGTCGCGGCCATTCGCGAACGCAACCCAAGCTTCGGGCTCGACGTGTTTGTCGCCTTTGAAGCTCAGCTATTACCGGAGGCAACGAGCTACGATGCCTTCTCCAAGCAACATACGGACACGCCACGATCGGTCCTGCGTACCAATGTTATCCATCGGCTGAAAAGCGCGTCGGCGACCTCGTCGGCGGCTTTCCTTGCTGAACCTTCCAAGGGCTTCAAGGTCTACGGAAGCTACTGGCTTGTGAATGGCGTGTGGGGTCTGGCGAAGTCCGAGGAGGTGCTGAACGAACTCGCCAAACGCGACGGGGTCCGGGCCATCTATCGCTTGCCCCGGCGCGCGCGGCCAGACGGCAAACCCGTGAATCCCGCATGGATCGAACGCGCCGATGCCGACCAACCCGCCCCCCCACTCGACACGCTTCAGGACATCGACAAAGGCGTCGGTCTCGAACTCATTCAAGCCCCAGCGGTCTGGCGCAAACATGGCATCGCGGGAGAGGGCGTCGTCAGCGCTGTGTTTGATGGCGGCGTTCATCCGAACTGCCCGGATCTCGTTCGGGCCATGTGGCGTAATCCGCACGAGCAAGCGAATGGCAAAGACGATGACGGCAACGGCTATGTTGACGACATCTTCGGCGTAAACATCGGCAAGAAGAATGGCGACATTGTTCCGGTCGCGCAAACCCGCAATAAGAAGATCAAGGGGCCGAGTTCGCATGGCACCATCTGCAGCGGCTTGATCGCCGGACGTGGCGCGAGCGGGGTTCTCACCGGAGTCGCACCGCGTTCGAAAGTGATGGCCTGCGTGGTCGGCAGCGGTCTCTGTATCGACTCGCTTCAGTACGCCTTGGAGAACGGCGTGGATATTGTTAGTATGAGTTTCATGGGCGAACAGCCTTACATGTTCCGCGCGCTGTGGCGCCTACAAGCCGAGCACGCGTCTGCGGCTGGATTGTTTCTGTGCGGTGGTGCCGGCAATTTCGCCACGAAGCCCGAGTATCGCGGCAAGGCGCAAATTTGGATTCCCAAAAGCATTCCCTGCGTGATGGCCGGGTCCGGCTTGAACGCGAATGGCGAACGCGCGCCCTTTAGCAGCTTGGGTCCGGTGGACTGGTCCAAGGTGCCGGGCTACGGCGAACTCGACGGCGCCGCGCGGGTGCTCAAACCCGATGTGTCGACGGTGTCGCAGGAGATCACCGCCGTGCGCTTCGACAAAGGCCGCCCCGAACCCGGCGCGTCCGGTAACTCCTTCTCCGGCCCCCAGTTGGCCGGTTGCGCGGCCCTGCTGCTGTCCGCCAATCCCGAACTCAAACCATGGCAGCTGCGAACCATCATGAACGAGACCGCAGTCGACATCGGCGCGCCAGGCTGGGATCCGCAATTTGGCTGGGGCCGCTTGGATTGTCTCGCTGCCGTCGAACGCGTTCTCGCAGAGACAAAGAAAGTGAAAGAGAATTAATTGCCTCTGGTCATGCCTTGGGGCAGACCGAAGCCATGATTCGATTGCTCTGCCTTCTTTGTCTGCCGATCCTTCTCATTCCTGCCGCGTTCGCCCACGAAACGCACGCGCCCGCCAGCAAGTATGTGCCACCCCGTGAGAAGGTGGTCCTCGGTCAGGGAGATTTCCGCTACGAACTCATTCCGGGCTGGGCCTGCCACAACAACGACATCCGCCTGCCGCACTGTCACGCGATTGCACCAAGCGGCAACGGACGAATCTACCTGTTGGTCAACGACCCGAAGCATTGCATGATCGTGCTCGATCCCTCCGGAACGGTGATCAAGCGCTGGGGCAATTTCACCAAAAGCGCGCATGGTCTGGCTATCGTTCGGGAAGGCGCGCAGGAATATTGCTTCATCACCGACAACTCCGCCAACGGCGCCGTCTACAAAACCACGATGGACGGCGAGGTGGTGATGAAGGTCACCTGCCCGATGGCGTCCAAGCTCTACGACAAGCCGGAGCATTTTAAGCCGTCCAAAACGATTCATCTGCGCGGCGGTGATTTCCTGGTGCTCGACGGCTACGGCAAAGATTTTGTCCATCGCTTCAAGGCCGACGGCAGCTACGTCACTTCCTGGGGCGGCAATATCGGCGAAGGTGAGGCCCAATTAAAACACTGGGGGCCGCACGGCGGCAACGCGTCGAACGACCGCATCATTCTAGCGCTCAGCGATCAGCAAAAACTCAAGCTGTTCAGCCACGAGGGGAAATACAAACAGACCATCCCGATGCCCGGCGGCAATCCGCGCGATGTCGTGTTGCATCGCGACCAGTTCTGGGTGCCGCATCTTGGCGATGCCTGGCCCAAAGATCGCAATGCGGGCGGATTCATTTCGGTGCTCGACGAACACTTCAAGGTCGTCGCCAATCTCGGCGGCACCGCGCCGGCCTATGACGGCGACACTTTGCAACCGATGGCCCATGACGGCCATGTGTTCCATCATCCGCACGGCATGTGTTTCGACTGGCAGGGGAACTTGTACGTGGCGCAGTTTGCTAGCAACGGCACGTGGCCGCTTAAGTTCCAGCCGGTTCCGACCAAGCCGTCCGTGGTACGCTATATGTATCTGGTGCCGAAGGGCACCGAGGCCAAGCCGGCATATGTCGCAGCCATCAAGGGCGCGGCGGTGCAGGTTCAGGATTGGCTGGCGGAAAAGATGGACGGCAAAACCTATACCATCGGCGAACCGGCGGTGGAGATCGTCCAGTCAGAGCTGAGCTTCGAACAGTTCGAGGGCGAACGCATCGAGGGTGTGCAGAGGGGAAACTGGGGCTTCATGCACGCGTTGCAGGAACTAAAGCGAGTCAAAGGTGAAGACGCGATTGTGCCCCACGAAACCGTGTGGGTGGTGTATTCGGGCGGTCGCGGCAACAGTGGTCGCGCGTATCCAGGTTTTGTCTATTTGCCGGAAGACGATCTTCTCGGACTGGTCGGCAAGCATCCGACGCAAAAGGATCCGGATCGCTGGAAAGGCGGTTTGATGCACGAACTCGGCCACGGTCTTGGACTCCGGCATCCGCTCGACCGGAAGAAGCACGCCGGCGCGATCATGTGGGCCGGGTTCTATGGCAAGTATCCGGACAAGGGCGCGTACCTGACCGCGTTCGATGCGGCGCTATTGCAGACCAGTCCGTTTTTGAAGGCGGCGCAGTCCTCCGATTGAGCTTGCCCCCAGAAACCAGATTTCCGAATCTGTCCTCGTGGGAAAATCAAAGAAAAAGAAAAAACAGGTTATTGAAGAGGACGAGAAAGGCGCATTCATTCGCGAAACGATTTTCGTTCGAGGCAAACAAAAACGGGTGAAGCGACGGGTCACGGTTATCGACGGTGAGATTATCGACGACCTCGACGAGTGGCTGATAGACAATGCCAACGATATCGACCTTCACCAGATGGAGCGCTGGGACCTCATCGAAGAACGCAACAGGTCGCGGCAGGAATAACCTGAACAACACTGAAACACCTCCGAACAACATCAACTGGACCCTTTTCGCCATGCGCAAACTCTCCCTCAACATTCACGAACTCGAACAGGCTGTGGACTTCATCCAAGAAATGCCCGACGAATTTGACGATTTCTCCGAACTCCCGACCAGCCAATACTTAGATTTGAAAACTGGCGACGTTCTATCCCCGATGACCGAGGATGAAGATGATGAACTCTTTGGTAGCGACGACCACCTTCAGTTCCCAGCCGACGATATCGGCCAGATTAACGGTTACCGAATCATGGAGTCCTTCATTCACACGGTGGAGGATGAAGCCTTGCGACGAAAACTGGAGCGAGCGATCAACGGCAAGGGCGCGTTCAGCCGATTCAATAACATCGTATATAATTCCTCTAAAATGACCGCCGACTGGAACTGGCACCAGTCGCTGAAATTGCGCAAATGGATTGTCGACTGGTTGAAACGCGAGCAGATCGAGCCGGAATGGGACGGTGATATTTTCGCGCGACCGCCGGTGGCCAGCAAGCGTCCGGCGCTATTGGAGGGCGTCGCGAATTTCACGGCGGCGGCCGGTCAATTGAGCGGCGTACGGCAGATCGCGTTGCTCGGCGACTTGGCTGTCGAAGATCCGTACCCCGACAACGTCCGGGTGTTGGTGGAAGTCGATAACAACATGGCACTCGGCAAGCTCGCGAAAATAAAACGGAAGTTGGATGCACACAGCCTAAACATTGCGAACATGGGGGCCGTGGTACTCGTTGTCGATCCAGCCAAGCATTACCTCGGAAGAATTTGTGGGTACCGCGAATGTGACCCGAAGCTACACCAAGACTGTCAGGTGCAAGTGAACGGACGGAGGTATCTGCACAATGATATCGACTGGGGGCAGGACGCCATGGCCGAGATCGTGAAGCCGCCGGTACAGCTCTGGCCGGAAGCCTGAGTAAATCCCGTCGGCGCCCTGGCGTTGTCGGAGCCGGCGGGATAAATCCAGCCGACCCAAACACTGGATGAATCCAGCGCTACACGGAGCGGCCGCCGGTACGTGTAGCGCACGCTTCCAGCGGATGTCGGTACGCCGGCTTCTAGCCGGCACCTGCGGGATAACTCTCGCGGTAGTGCGAGTCGCTTTGCCCACGACTACGAATATTTCTGTGACCACTCGGGCAGTGGCAAGCCGATCTTCTTCAGCAGACCCAGCAGGTCGTTCCACGCGCGCCGCTTGTTGCCGGGCGCCGCTTGGATGGAGGTGGTGTCGAGTAGGGGCATGATCTGCATGCCGTTGCGTTTGTGCCAGGTGCCGATGATCGCGTCAAAAGGTTGGCTGCCTTCAACGATGTAGTCCGTCGCACGGTGTCCGAACGTGAGCGCCGCTAGCGGACGCGCCTCGTCCTCGCGTGGTCGTCGGATGGGTTCGACCTCGGTGGTGATTTTGAAGCCGATCGCGTAAAGCATTTTGTCGAGGGTTTCGCGGCCGGACGCCTCGAAACTGGGTGGTTCGGCGATGAGCAGCAAGGGGCTGCCGTGCTCGTCGCCATCCCCACATTCGGGCAGGCGGTGGGCGCGGCAGATCAGGAGTTCGATCGGCTTCTTTTCTTTCTTCTTTGGGACGGTGAACGCCGCGGCAGGGGCGGGCGCATTTGCTGATGTCGCGGAGCTAACAGCGCTGCCAGATCCGCCGGGTAGGGGCGCCGGCGCTGGTTGCGCGGGAGCGCGCGCTGGTGGCGGCTTCATTCTCACACCGGGATCGACAATGGTCCGTTGGCCCTCGCTGTACTCGAACGCGAGTACATCAGCGAGGGCACCGGCAAGGCGGGCCAGTTCGGCAGCGGAATCCATGCCACCCTTGGAGCAGAAACGCGTTTTGTTTGCCACGACATTCTGCTAACTGTTGATGTATGGAACGCAGAACTTTTGTCTCAGCCGCTGTTGCAGGCGGAGTGGCCGTTAGCCTCTCCTCTTGTGGACCCGAATCCTCTGGCGCCGCGGCGGTCGGAGGTGCTCCACGCAAAAAGGTGAAATGGGATCTCGCCTCCAGTTTTCCTCCGGCCCTCGATACCATCCATGGCGCGGCTAAAGTAATGGCCGAACGGGTCGAACAGCTCACCGAGGGCGGATTCAAAATTGACGTCAAAGTGCCCGGCGAAATCGCCGCCAGCAACAAAGTGTTCGACGTGGTTCGAAGCGGTGGTGTTCAGATGGGGCACACCGCCAGCTATTATTACATCGGGGTCAACGAGGCGCTCGCCTTCGACACCTCAATTCCCTTCGGCTTGAACGCACGCCAGCATCAGGCCTGGTTGCACAAGGCCGGTGGCATGGAACTGCTGCGCGAACTGTTCGCCAAGTACAACATCATCAATCTCGCCGGCGGCAACACCGGTACGCAGATGGGCGGCTGGTTTAAAAAAGAGATCCAATCGCTCGCTGATCTAAAGGGTCTGAAGATGCGCATACCCGGCATGGGCGGGCAGATCATGCAGGACCTTGGCGTGAACGTGCAAAACATCCCGGGTGGCGACGTGTTTCCCGCGCTCGAAACTGGTTCGATCGACGCGGCCGAGTGGGTGGGACCGTACGACGACCTCAAACTCGGCTTCAACAAAGTGGCCAAATTTTATTACTATCCGGGCTGGTGGGAGCCGGGTCCGGCGCTCAGTTTTTACATCCACCAAGGATCTTGGGAGAAGCTTCCCGCGTTCTACCGTAACGCCTTGGAGGTCGCCTGCGCCGAAGCGTCGGCCGGAATGATGCAGGAATACGATGCGAAGAATCCGAAAGCCTTTGCCGAACTGAAAGACAAGGGCGTGGAACTGCGACGCTATCCCGAGGATCTATTGGTGGCGGCAAAAGCCAAGATGGATGAACGCACCACCACGCTGGTGGCCGCCAATCCGGACTTTGCCAAGATCCACAAGCACTGGGACGCGTTCCGCCAAGCGTCGAACGACTGGTTCAGCACCGCTGAACTCGGCCTTGCCTCGTTCATGGCGAATAAATAAAAGTGACGTGGGTCTTACCCGGCTGGTCCATCTACTATCGGCTGGTCCAACTTTTATCGGCTGGTCCAACTTTTATCGGCTGGTCCAACTGCCGAACGAGCCGCCATTGAAGGTGGCCCAGGCGCCGCTGCTGGTGCGGCCTCTGATCTCGTTCATGTCCGGCCCGACTTTGACGCCACGACTGTCGCTAATGTTCCAGGTCATGTGCTGGACGCTGCCGTCAGCCGCGAAGTAGTTTGAGTATCCGTCATGATGCAGGCCCATGCGGTCGGCATTGCCGGCACCGGGTTCGATGTGCGTCCGGTTGGCCCACCAATAATGATCTTCCTCAATCAGCAACGGGGTGGGCATGGAGCGGACATTGCCGGAGCGGGTGCATTCAGCGGTGAGCGGAACCGTGTCGATATGGGCTCCCGAGAACACGTGCAGAGCGGTGTAGTCAAAGCGGCCGTTGGAGTTGATCCCCGAACCGTACTCTGAGAATTTTGTGGCGGGGCAGCGATACAGTTTCGAAGCACTCTCCCCGCCAACTTGGAAGATGTAGGTGTAGATCGTTCCCTTTTTATCCGACTGCACCCGCTGGGGGACCCACCAGTTGGGAAAGCTGTCGCCCGGCTTCAGCACTTCGTCTCCAAGCCAAGAACGTTTCCACTCCGGCATGAGATTGGCCGGTCCGGACACGTTGCCGGGCAGGATCCCTTCACGATCATAGGCGAACGCCACAAATCCTTGTCCAATCGATTTCATGTTACCGCGGCAATGGGTGTCCTTCGCCATATTTAAGCCTTTGTTAATCATCGGGAACAACAAGGCGATCAGAATGGCCAGCACCGAGATCACCACCAGCAGTTCGATGAGCGTAAAGCCGGATTGAGATCGAAGCGTTCCACCATTCTCAAGACAAGAAGTAGGGTGTCGATGGAAGTGATTGGGTTGCATAGGTCCAGTCCGGTTGTGGGGTAGGGGAATCAGTCGACAGGCTTTGTCTGTGCTTCTGACGTCATCGGGGCGGTGTGAAAGCTAGGTTGATCGCATTTAATGCATTTCCAATAGACGTCGCCTTGGAACAATTTCACGTCTGGGTCCGCATGGGAAGGTCCTTCACCGAGGGCGTAATCCGCATGGAATTTGCACTTTGGATTGACGCATTCGAAGGCGGTGGTTTTCGGCGTCAACTTCTCAATATTCGTCCCGCCGAAGGTGCGGTTGAACATGAACACAACAAAACCAAGTGCGCAGATGCCGAGTAAAGCTGCAAATGCGTTTTTACCCATAACTTGAAAATAATCAAATTTTGCCAAAATCTCAAGGCTTTTGAAGGCACTGAAACTACAATATAACTAGTGTTGGTCCGTTGGTTTTTGGACGATATGCTCATCCCCAAATCACCGTTAACCATTGCACCTTAGGATTGAACCCCATGAAACACTTTTTGATATTACTCTCCTGCTTCGCGGCCTCGGTCGCGTTCGGCCAGCCTCCTCAAGGTCCTGGCGGCGGCGGTGACCAAGCCCAGCGCGGTCAACGTGGCCAAGGACAAGCCGGCCCAGCCCAGCGCGGACAGGGCGCACAAGCCCAAGGACAACGCGGTCAGCGCGGCGGCCAAGCGGGTGGAGCGCCAGGACAACGCGGCGGTCAAGCCGGCCAACGCGGCGGACGCGGCATGCCGCCGATCATGCTTGCCCTAGACGTGGACAAAGACGGCGAAATTTCTGCCGCCGAAATCTCCGGTGCGAGCAAAGCCCTGTTGACCCTCGATAAAGACAAAGACGGCAAACTCACGCGTGAGGAAATGCGTCCCTCTTGGGCTCAGGGTAGCGCAGGCGGACCCGCTGCCAGACCTCAAGGAGCAGGTGCTCTTGGTGGTGAGGGTGCTCTCGGTGCGGGTCGTCCCCTTCGCGGCCCCGGCGGTGCCGAACGGCCTGGCGGTGGCGCGCAACGCGGTGGCCAACCTCCCGCAGGACAACAGCCGGCTCGCCCGACCCGTCCGCCCTTGGAGTGACCTTCCTCAAACGCCACCCAAATAAAAAAGCCGTCGCAGATGCGCCGGCTTTTTTCATGCGGGACAGGAAGAAGGACTACTCTCCATCTCCGTCAGGTGCGTCTTCCGCAGTTGCTTCCTCTGCAGTTGCTTCCTCTGCAGTTGCTTCCTCTGCAGTTGCTTCCTCTGCAGTTGCTTTCTCTGCGGGGGGAGCTTCTGCAGGGGGGGCTTCTGGCCTGGCCGTCAAGGCTGCCACTTCGTCCGAGGACTCGACGCCAGCAGCAATTGGGGCGTCCGGTTTCGCTTCGGACTTACGTTTGCTCATCTTGCGGGCGGGTTCGACGATGCCATGCTTGAGCATGTGGGCCGCGCGGGTTTTGTTGCGCGTGGCATTGTTCTTTTTGATCACGCCGCTCTTTACCGCTTTGTCCAGCGCGGAGCAGTAGCTGCTGTAGGCTGAGGTTTTGGCGGCTTCATCGCTGCCAGTCACGGCGGTGATGAAAGTCTTTCGGGTCGATTTAATCCGAGTTTTCACTCGTTTATTGACTTCGGCTTCGCGCTCATTCTGGCGCAGACGTTTTTTGGCTGATTTTAAATTAGGCATTCCGCTTGGCTTTGTTGTCGGTAAATTGGAACGCATTAGCTAGTGTTAAAACTGTGCAAGTCAACCCGCAAGTCAGACAAAACAAACAGCTTTTGGCGCGGAAAATCTACCAGCGCGAGCTGCGGGCACGGCCACAGCTGCCCGCACAGACCGAACTTGGACACACGCTTGTCCGCGTTCTGAAGGCTTCGCCCAACCGCGTTGCCGTCGTTCGGTACAAGGATCAGGAACTTGTGCTGAAGCGCTTTCGCCGCTCTTGGGTCGACCGCTTTCGAGCCTCACGGGCGCGTCGTGCCTGGGCTGCCGCCCGTACGCTGACCGAGCTTGGACTACCTTCCCTCGAACCAGTTGGCTTCGGAGAAGACGATAGCTTCAGTTATTTTGTCTACCGCTTCGACGCGCGGGCGATCACCGTTCGGGATTGGATCAAGCCGCGAATGCACCGGCAACCCGACGCGTTCCGCCATCAGGTCGCGGATGAAATTTTCGGCTGTCTGCTCGATCTGTACGAACACGGCCTCTACCACCGGGACGCCAAAGCCGGCAATTTACTGGTTGAACCGAGCCACGACCCGGACATTCCAAACCGTTTCGCCTGGATCGACCTTGAGGACCTCGTGCCCGCCAAACTCAACGAGAAGCGGCTGTTCAAAAATCTGATTCAACTCAATGGCTCGATTTGCCGCCGGATTCCCCGAGCAGACCGGATGCGATTTCTCGACGCCCTCGCCGAACGCTTCCCAGAAGCTCGCGTTTCCGGTCTGGCGGCGGCGGTAGAACAGGAGACCCATCGGCGTCTAATGCGCGAGGTGCGCCGAACCGAAAGCCATTGATGGGCCCAAATTTGAAAATCTCCCTCCCGGAAATAGAAGCCCTCTCCCCACCACGTTTTGAAATTTGAAATTCAAAAATCTTCCTCCCAGAAATGGCAAGCCCTCGCCCCACCACGTTTTGAAATTTGAAATTCGAAATTTGAAATTCCGTGCTGGTTTGTGCTGAGCAAAGCAACCTCGAATGCTGAAACCCCTTACTGCCATCCTGCTGCTGCCGCTAACCTACGCCTTGTTGCGTTTGTTCGGCGACCTCACGGGCATTGCTTGGGGTGACCTGACGAGTCGCGACCTGATCTGGTGGACAATTTATGGTGTGGCGTTCTGGACCGCGCTGTTCTTCATTTTCCGTCCGCCCATCTCCTTCTACGTAATCGGCCACGAACTCAGCCACGCGCTGTTCGCTTGGATGCAAGGGGTCAAAGTTCTCAGTTTTAAAATCCATGCTGGCGGCGGACAGATCGAAGTCGAACGCACCAACTGGCTGATCACGCTCGCGCCCTACTTTTTCCCGATCTACAGCCTGATCATTCTGCTCGCCTACTTGGTGGTCACCGAAGTGGCCGAGATCGAAGGATTGACCCGCTTTTGGATGCTCATGCTGGGGATCAGCTGGGCCTTTCATATAACGTTCACGGGGCAGATGCTGACCATGCGCCAGTCCGATATCGAACGCGAAGGCTGGTTCTTCGCCGGTACCGTCATTATTCTGTTCAATCTGCTCGTGGTTGTTTGCTGGGCGATCTGCGTGGCCAACCCCGACTGGAGCACTGTCGCGGAGCGCTTCTGGACCCATCTCACGGGGTGGCTCCGGCCTCTCTTTGCAGGGCGGCATTAATTCGTGAGAGAAACCTGCATATGTTGTGCGAGAAAAGTGCAATAAACGCCAAAACGCCCCGTTAGATGACAAAACCTATGGAACCATCCGAAGAACAAGCGTGGCTGGAAGCCTATCGGAATGGAGACGTGGAAGCGCTCGGAAAGCTGGTGGAGCACACCCGCCGGCCGCTCTACTCCTTCATTCTCAGGATGACCACCCCGCAAGAAGCAGACGAAATCTTTCAAGAAGTATGGTTCCGGGCGGTGAAGAACATTATGCGCTACGAAGACAGAAATCGAAACATCATGAGCTGGTTGTTCCGGATTGCCCGAAACCTCGTGATCGACCGTGCGCGTAAAAAGAAACCCGATTTCAATCTCGAAGACAGCGGACGCGGCCCCGACGCGGACGCCTCCACCTGGTACGACCGCCTCGCCATCGGTGGACTCGGACCCGACACCATCGTCGCCGGACAAGATCTCGGCCAGCGCATCGCCGCCGCCGTGGCCACGCTGCCAGCAGAGCAACGCGAGGTCTTCCTCATGCGCACCGAAGGCGCAGTCCCGTTCAAAGAGATCGCCCAGATCCAAGATATTTCCATCAACACCGCGCTTGCGCGGATGCACTACGCCATCGCGAAACTCCGTGATAAACTCGTCGACGACTATCAAGCCTTTCAACAAACCGCCTCATGAACCTAGACGACACCCCCGCCACCCCCGACACCCCCGCCACCCCCCTCAATCACCCACATTTTAATAAATCTGGCCTGCTTGATGGTCTTACGATTCCCGAACTCATCTTGCTTGAGCAGTCTGGAGAGCTGAGCCCGCAACTCGCGGTCAAGCTTACCGCGTGGCGCGAGGCCAACCGCGAAACAGCTGAGCTGCTCGATAGCAGCATCGAAGCCATGACCCGCCCGCTGCCGGATCCCGGCGTGCCGCTCCACCCATTGCGGCGTGACCATATCTTGAAAGCCGGACGCATAGCCCATCTCGAGCGCCGTCGTGAAACGTCGGTAGACTCTAAAACGGCCCAACCAGCAGGCAAGGTGTTGACCCCTGCGTGGTCAAGTGACGAGGATGCCCATTCCAGCCGCTGGACGTGGCTCGGCGCGATTGCCGCACTCGCGGCAGTCTTCCTGTTCGGCCTTTATGTCGTCAACCGGCCCGGCCCGGACGGCGTTCCCGAACTTGTCAATACCGGCTCGCAACCGCAGATCGAAACCGTGAAGCGGCTGCCCGAAGCGATCAAAGATCCCCTTGCAAAAGAGGTGCCGGTGCCGATGTTGGCGAACGCAGACGTCATTGAAGCATTTCTCCATGAACCGATTGTCGATTTCAGTTCGCAACTACGTGAACTTGACCAAGCCCTGTTCCAGTCTCAGGTCGACATCTCAGATGAATCCGACTGGCTCGCGCAACTCGACTAATTTCGCATCCCATGAAACTTCCTAGATTTATTCGCTCCCGATCCATGTTTTTCACCCTTGTCCTGTCCGCAGCACTGACAGCCATGTTTGTCCTGCCTGCGATTTCTCAAGAGCAAGGACCTGACGGTGAGGCACCGCGCACCAAACGGCCTAGCTTCGAAAACGGCGAGGCTCCAGAGCGCCGTGGCCCGCGCCCCCCTGGGGCGTTCCGTGGTGGCGAGCGCGGCGAACGCGGTGAGCGCCAGCGTCCCGACGGCTTTAAACCGGATTTCGATCGGTACCTTGAAAATCTGAAGGAGCGCGATCCGGAGGAGGCAAAACGTCTGATGGCGCTCAAGAAAGCCGACGACAAAGAGGCATTCAGCCAAGCGATCCGCAAACATTTCGAGAGCCGCGTCGCCCAACGCATGGGCAAAGGGTCCGGCGGACACGGCATGGGCATGTTCAGAAAACCCAATCCGAAACTTGAAGCGATCCGCGTAAAGCTCCGTGCCGCTTTAGAAGCGCATCATGCTGACCCGAGCGAAGAAACGAAAGCGGCGTTGCGCGCGGTGATCGCAGAAGAATTTGATGAAGGCTGTGCCGATCATCAGCGCCACATCGACCAGATGGAAGGTGTGATAGGCAAGATGAAGGCTGCGATAGCTGAGCAACGTTCACGGCGCGATTCCCACATTGAAAATCGTTTACAGAGAGCACTTGAACTCCGCACGCAACGACCGAGTTCGGGAAAGAAGGGCGGCTTCGGTCAGGACGGACCACGCAACAAGTAGGCTAAGACAATCGTAGCCGAACTGGAGCAAGCGCTGTACGTGAAGGACGCTGGAAGTTGATCGAGCGCTTCGATACCGGGCAGCTCGAGTTATTCGATGTCGTCGCGGATCTTTCGGAGGAACGTGATCTGGCCGCCGAGCAGCCCGAAGTGACGCGGCGGTTGGCCGGCCAGTTACGCGAATGGCGTGAAGAAGTGGACGCGAACATGCCGCGTCCGGTCAAGGCGGAAAAGTAAGGCGCCCCGCTCGGCCAAGCAGGTGCCGGGAAAAATGGTTCCGAATGGATGGTATGCGGATAGTCGCCCGGGCGGGGTCGGCCGCCCACTTTTCAAGGTGCACGTAGCTTGGGATCGTTTGGAATGTTCTTCGGCCGCTACTTTGTATTCTCGGCGGCGATCCGGGCGCGCAGTTCGCGAACGGTGCGCAGATCGAAGTCGTCCGGATGTTGTGCGAGGATGTGGTCGAGATCTTTTAAGGCCTCGGTGAAGCGCTGTTGCGAGGCGAGTAACATCGCGCGCATGCCGCGCCGTTCCGCGGCTTCGGAATCCAGAACGAGCAGGGCGTCGAGATAGCCGATCATGCGCGGGGCATCTTCCTCGCCTTCGGTCCCAGCTAGCAAGTTGACGAGCATGCGAATCAGAATATCCTTTGGTTTCGTTTCGGTGAAGTCGTCCTCAGCCAACGGAAACCCGGCCAGCTTGGCTGCTTCCTTGCGAGTGATCTTCTTGCCATCGTGAAACGGGTCAATGAGCTGTTCCTTTCCGTCGATCATCACCTTGGCAATAAAGTGACGAGGTACGCCGACGCCCTGCGCCTCAAGACCCTTGCGTTTGGCAATGTCCACGAACAGCACGGAGAGCGAAATGGGGAGGCCTTCGCGGTCGTCAAGCACCTCGTTGAGATAGCTGTTGGAGCGATGGTGATAGGCCCCGACGGAGCCGTGAAAACTCATCGTCGTGAACAGGTGTTTCAGTACCGCGTCGAGGGTTTCCGACTCGTTCTTGCCCTTTTTGATTCCCTTGGCGATACGCGCGACGCGGGCAAGGTACGGTTCAATTTCGAGTTCGGGGTTGTCGAGGCGAGCGATCAGCAGCGCGGCCTCGATCAGATTGAAGTCCTTTTTTTCGCTGAGGGTTCTGAGTTCGTTGACGACTTGCCGGCGGTGGACTTGGTCGGCGAGCGCCTTGAGCGCGGCGGCCTCCTCGACCAGTTTGGTGGCGCGCCGTTGGATTGAACCGATACCGGCTGGTCCGAGTTCGGCGAGGTCGTCGAGTCCGGCGTCTTGCTCGAGCAGGGCAGTGAGTTTGGCGTCGGTTGCTTCGAACGCGGCGGGGTCCTCCAGTTTACGGGCCACGCGAAAACGGCGGAACTCGGCTTCGGGTTCGCGGAACTTGCACAACCCAATCTTGCCGGGCGCGAGTCCCTTGTCATCACTTTCGATGACCAGCGCACCGTTGACGCTGCAAGTGATGGCTCCAGATTTGTAGCGAACGCGCAGGCGGTTCCACTCCCCGGGGCGATACGCCTCGGAGGCAACGGTGGCGATGATGTTCCACGTGAACGGGGTCGGACCTTCAAATCTAGCGAGACGCAGACGGCCGCCGGTTGGATAGAAACCGTAGTGTTTGTTTTCGCCATCGGCGCAGAACACCAGCCCGGCCGCCCCGGACTCGTCCGAAAGCTTTACTTCGACTTCCAGTTCGAACGGCGCCTTGTCTGTTTTGGGCGGCTTGTTCGCGGCGAGGGCGAGGGTGCGTCCGCCCACGCCTTCGCCGGTTCCAGTGGCCACCAAGCGGCCGGCGCGTTGTCGCCAGTCGGCGCCGAACAGGGTCGTCCACTCGGCCGGATCGAGGGCGCCGATGGTTTTCCACGCGGCCATCGGCACCGGGCGTGGATTGTCGATCATCGGCTTGAGCCGGTTTACTGGAACCGCGAAACCGATGGCATCACCGGACTTGATGCCAAGCACGCCGAGCACTTTTCCGGACGCGCTGTCGAGCACCGGCGAGCCGCTGGAACCGGGTTCGAGTGGAATCGCGACTTGCAGCATGGGGACATCATCGACGGCGCGTTCGGTGGCGGCGATTACGCCTTTGCCGACCGAGAAATCGAGGCCTAGCGGGTTGCCGATGGTGACGATGCCCTGGCCGGGCTTGGCGGCGTCCGAGTCGCCAAGTACCAGTGGCACGAGATTGGTGGCGTCCACTTTGATCAGCGCCAAATCGCGAACGCGGTCGACCGCGAGGATGTGCGTGGGTTCGAGTTTGCGGCCGTCGGGGAGTTCGACGCTGAACGCGCGGTTGGCGCCGATGACGTGGAAGTTGGACGCGATCACTCCGTCTCTCCCGACGACAAAGCCGGTGCCGGTACCGGACAGGCGACCTTCCCGGTCGGCGGAACGAATGACAACGATGGATTGCTTGGCGCGTTTGGCGAGTGCCTCGGTCGGTTCCTCCTCTGCGGGGGTATCGACGGGGGCGAAGAGAACCGCGAGCAAGATCGAAAAGACGGAGGGACGGAGGGACATCAAGGCGAACTTCATCAGGTGCGACAACGTACCGGCAGCCGTATTGGAGCGCAAGCTTAGGGAGGAAGAGCAGCCGCCAATTCTACGTCACCGAAGTGAGACCGGCGCGTTCCCGAGCGCGGAATGTCCGAATGCCCCCGTTCTCATTCGTTACAGAAGTTTCCCAAGCACAGCGTCGGTATCACGCGCTACTTGCCGAACTGCGCCAGACCGAAATAGATGACCGCGATGAGGACAAGAATGGTGATGCCGACAGGCAGGGCGAGCGGCCAAGGTTTGATATCGACTTCTCCGGTTG
>Ga0209186_1001498_pt1 | contig 17225 bp, 7 predicted proteins | sample SidtaG_FD_187426 | JGI IMG/M metagenome (GOLD analysis project Ga0209186, IMG submission 187426) | Marine algal microbial communities from Sidmouth, United Kingdom - Sidmouth_Male2 metaG (SPAdes) (version 2) | ecosystem: Host-associated > Algae > Red algae > Unclassified | place: Sidmouth, United...
AAAAACGACTTAAACTATTTTTGCCATACCACTGCTATCAGGGCTATTTTTCATGGTCTTGACCATAAAATCAAAAGCAATATAACAAGAATAGATTTTTGAAAAAAAACAATTTAAATTTCATCCAAATGTTAAAAACAAACACATATAACTAAAATAATATTCAAATAACACTATTTAAAAGATTATTATATATTTTTATTTTACACTTTTGACATTTCAAGTTCGTTTCCATTGTATCTCTTGCATTTATGGTTTATTTTTGATATAAATGTAAGCTAACATTTAACATATTTTTTAAACTTGAAAACAAATAATTATGTTCCAAAAATTAAATTTTTCTGTTCTGTTCTGTTCTGTTCTGTTCTGTTCCTATTTAGTATAAATGCAAAAGCTGTTTCTATCACAGTTACAAATGGAGAAACCAAAACAATAAATAGTACAACTATTTTCCAAGATAATGAATTTATTTTGGTAGAACCAGGTGGAGTTCTCATTTTAGATGGAGCTACTCTCACTACTTTAGATCCTACTACTATTTGGGCAGGTATCACTATTTTAGGCACAGGCGACCAAAATGACCAACCAGATGTGAATAATATTCTAAGTGGCACAACAACAGCGCACGGAGTACTTATTATGAAAAATGGGTCAGTTATTGAAAATGCACAAATTGGTGTAAATATACCAGGCATTTATAGTGACCCTGCTACTGGAATAGAAACGGATCAAGATGGAGGTATTGCCATTATTGATGGGTTTATAGGTTCTAATCAAATGAATCGCTTTAGCAACAATGGTATAGATGTCTACATAAAAAATAGCTTATACCCAACCGACTCCAATGCAGCTATATCTTCTTACATAGCCAATACTGAATTTCACAAAACCAACCCTAATCCTAACAATCAACCTACATTACAACAAGTCAGTCTCATTAACTTGAGAAAATTTGTAATAAAAAACAACATTTTCAGAGGAGAGAGAATACAATTAGATGTAATACCCAATATACGTGGTATCAACTCAGAACATAGTACACTTATTGTTGAAGATAATATTTTTGAAGAAATGTCACAAGGTATTTATGCTGTTGGTACTTATCTTGATCTTTTTTTCAACCCTCCTCCAGGAGTACCCTATTCTATGATATTTACAGAAGAACCTTCTATTTATATTGATAATCATTTTGACAATGTTGAAGCTGGAATATTTATAGATGTTAGCTTTCAAGATATTATAGAGAGAAATACCTTTGATTACACAACACATAGAGGATATTACAATATTTTTGTATTAGCTAATGAAGGAGTTGATATTGCAAATAATGTTACTGTAGCAGCAAATAGTTATTCTAGTATAAATGATAAAACATATGGCATTGTTGCGGACTTAAGTGATGCAGGAGGAGCAATGTTTAATATTAGGGAAAATCAACTTAAAAACACTAACTTTGGGCTTTATATTTTTGACCCAAAGACTAATTTACAAGTTACTTGTAATCAATTTGGGTATGATGGGAATCCTCATGCTGATGCTGCTTGGCAAATCGTAGGTGGAGGAAGTTTATCACAACAAGGTGGATGTAATCCTGATAATCTTGATCTTCTACCCAATCCTGCAGGTAATGAGTGGAATTATGGCTTGATAGATGATGATACCCAACAAGACATTGTAATTGACGGCTCTATTGGTGGAACAACCATGTTTTATGCCCACCATACCGCCCAACCTGGTCACTTTACAGAACCTCGTAATTTACCTGATATGTCAAAAATTGAATGTGATGACCCTATTAATAATAGCCAATGTAGTAATTTAATGAATGCTACTGGCGGAGGCCCTATTCCTGTTCCTAATAGTCTTTTTATTTCGTTCTCAGAATTACTACAATTTTCAGTTGTTGATTGGGAAATTATTAAAATCGAAGGAACAGGAGGTAAAGCAGGAAAAGTACAAGAATTAGAAAGTATTCGTGCCTCAATATCTGTTATAGAATCTCAATTGGATAATGGCTATACATTTGAATTGGTCAATGCCGTTCAAGAGATCAATTCACAAACTCAATTAACACAAACATTGAATACAGTGGAGCATCTATCAACAGAAGTTCAAAAAGAAGTTATAGACCGAGCAGATCCTTTGAGCTCTAACAAACTACGAGAGGTTTTTATTCCACAAGCTCCGCTACAACAAGAAATCATCACAGACCTTGAAAATCGTTCAGTTCCTGTTGCTACAGCTGTTTTAGAAGACATCAAAAATGCACACCTTCAATCGACAAAAGTAAACTTGATTTCTTTGCGAGCAGACGAACAACAATTACTACAAGAAATTAAACGATTAGATATTTTATTAGCCACTATTTTTAGACTGCAAAAGGATGAAGTAGGCTTGGTTAATCATTTAAATAATTCCTTTTTTGTAACTTCTAAAATATCTTTGGCAAAGTATCACATCAATAGAGGAAACTGGACAGAAGCAAGACAAGCATTAACAGACTTAGAAAGTATTGCTACAGTAGAAGAATGGAATGAGTATGCTTTTTATGTAGATTTACTTACTTTACTAATAGACCTAAATGAAAATAGTAGAAATATTTACAGTATGACAAATGAAGAAGTTGCAACAGTACAAGCAGTTGTTGATGCAAAAGAACCAGGCTATGTATTAGCAGATATCATTTTACATAAACGACAAGGAAAAGATTATTACCCTACGATTCCTCGCTTAGTTCAAAGTAACGGGAAACGTCCTTATGTGCCAGAAGAATTGGAAACAGTGACAGCAATAGCATTGAGTCCAAACCCTGCCACTAACTTTGTCACCATAGAAAATCCCTTATTAGAATCTGCTGTACTCATCTTATACGACACACAAGGACGAACGTTTTACAGCAAATCTTTAGAAAAAGCATCTGTAGTTGACATGGAGGTAATGGATTGGCACAATGGAGCGTATTTTTATACAATCATTACTGAAAATGGTGCAAGACAGACAGGAAAACTAATGATTGTTCATTAAATAGAATACAAGTATGTAGGAATAAAAATACTTTATTCCTACATACTTTTTTATTGAAAAATGTTCCTTTTAACAAATAGCACATTCTCTTGTATTAGAACAAAAAACAGAAAATGAAATACATTCTCTCTACTTTCCTTATTTTACTTACACAATATAGTTTTGCCCAAACTACCTTATTCAACAAATCCATTGAGTTAAATCCAGATGTTCAGCATGAAGTGGGAAGAACAAATTTGGTAAAAGATAATGGTGATATTATTATTATTGGAAAAACAACCAATCGTTACGTAGCACAAAAAGACAGTTTAGTCATTATCAAAATGGATTGGGAAGGTAATTACCAATGGATACAAAAGCATGATGTAAATCCTTTAGGAACAGAATTTGCAAAAGAGTCTGTTTTGTTGTCTGATGGTTCTTTTATTATAGGAGGAACAATTCAATATTCTTCAACCCTCAATCAAAATGCTTTTTTACTAAAGTTAGATTCATTGGGCAACGAAATGTGGTATCAGGAATATGGTATTAGTTCTAGTTATTATCAATCTATTTATGATGTAAAAGTTACAAAAGATGGAGGCTTTATTTTTGGAAGACGTACAGATGAACCTCCTGTTAATGGAGCAGAAGATGCTTGGTTGGTTAAAACAGATAGTTTGGGCAATGTTGAATGGGAACAACAGTTTGGCAATACAGCCAATAATAGTGTTATTAGAATTTTGGTAAATGAAAATGATACTTATACTACATTGATTAGTAATTCAACGACACAAGATTCTTATGCCACTATTTATACCATAGCAGCGGATGGGAGTATCTTGTCTTTTGATACCTATAATGAAAGTTTTCCTTACATTAATTATGGAGGTTTTTGGGATACAGAAGGTAGCACCCTTACCTTAGGCATGCGTCCTGTAGAAAATGATAATTTATTGAATTTTGATGGATATATCAGTAAAATAGATTCTAATGGAGTTGCTTGGAACTTAGTGATTACAGAGGGTATTTGGACACAAGAATGGTTCTATAAAGGCGTAGAGTTGCCTGATGGAAATTATATGATAGCAGGTTCGTCGAATTACAATCAATTGGGTTCCGATACTTTTAGAGGTTGGTTGGTAAAAGTAAGTAAAGAGGGAACATTATTGTGGTCTAAAATATTGCAACATGATGAAGATAATCTTGCTGAATATTTTGAAGATATTGCTTTAAGTCCAGATAGCACTGTCGTTATTATTGGTACAACTCGACAGCTTTCCGAAGAAGGTCAATTAGGCACTTTACGTAATAATATGTGGGTCTTGAAAGTAGATTATGAGGGCAATTCTTGGCTGCCTTTAACGGTAGAAGCTACTATATCAGATAGTTTGGTCTGTGTCGGCGATACGTTGTCTATATCGACACAAGGCTACAATGGGCGTTTGTGTGCTTATTCTAATGGTACAAATTGTCCACCCAATGGTTGGTGGACAGGCAGTGGGCATTTGTATTTAGAGGATACTTTGTCCGCAACTCCACAATTTATATGCAATCAAATAGGAATTTATGATTTGACCTATCATTTGATGGATCAAGCAGGAGATACAGCTATAACGAATTTGACCATAACAGTTATAGGAGATAGCATTTATCCGACCATCATAGATACATTAGGGATAGGAGATAGCCTTACTTTAATCCCAAATACAATCACCTATCCACTATCAAATTATGAATGGAACGGATCAGGCATCAATTATTTAAGCAATTTAACAGACTCAACTACATTTATTGCTCAAGATACTGGTATTTTTCTATTGGATTTTAATTATGCCTTTTTAGAAAACTGTGGTATGCTCACACAGCCTTATTCCTTATTCGTCACAGATACTACTACGATTTCTGCTTTATCGGCTCTATCACCAAAGCAATCCATCAAAATCTATCCAAATCCTGCCACCAATTTTGTCACCATAGAAAATCCCTTATTAGAATCTGCTGTACTCATCTTATACGACACACAAGGACGAACGTTTTACAGCAAATCTTTAGAAAAAGCATCTGTAGTTGACATGGAGGTAATGGATTGGCACAATGGAGCGTATTTTTATACAATCATTACTGAAAGTGGAGTGAGACAGATGGGGAAATTAGTTGTGTTGCAATAAAATTTACTTATCACAATATAAATCAAAGTAATACAGAGGTGCTGACCATCCAAAATAGACCCGATGGTAGTGTTATAGCAATTTTAGTTTAAGTATAGTTTGTGTGGTTTCTGTAGTTTTTGAGGTTCTCTACTGAATACATAGGTTTGTTTTGCTATAGTAGCGGACAGCGGGCGCATGCTTCACGACGAAGCTCTTGACCGTTCTCTCCTAATTAAATAAAAAAAGAAAGCACTATGATTCTCGCATATCATAGTGTTTTTAGGTGAAGTCAATGAGGCATTTAATGTCCCAAATTTAGAAGTTATTGATATTTACTTTTGCAAAATAGAAGCGAAAGGTTCATCTTTCATCGCCACAGAAAGGCCTGCTATCCATTCTTATCGTTTTGCCATGCTCATACTTGCCTTTCAAAAAACGATACCATTTCTATCAGGGCTATTTTGCACAGTCTCTAACCTTTTCCAAAAACACTTCAAAAAACCAACTAAAATATTGCCCAAAAAACAACTCTAAAGTTACATATAACTATGTTCATAAGTACTTTTAGTGGTATCGTATTCAGGTCTATAACAAAAAACAGAACAAAAAGGCAATGATATTCAATAAGAATAAAACACATAATCAACTCATAACAAAACTCTTACACAAAACACATATAATGTTTCATAATAAATAAAAAAATATTATTAAAATAAGAGACTTTTTGTACAAAAAAACTCTTAATATTGTACTTGTATACCTAAGTAAAATTTTACTTAGTCCTTTCATACAATAATATCCCTTCATTATTACAATAACTTTTACCCCTATAAGAGTTTATTGCATTTAAAGTTATACCTCCCCCCACATTATTTGAAACACTTTAAATACAATTTAAGCATTGGACTTAGGTATAAAAATCATATCAGTTATTTAGTTGCATTTTAGCTCTACTTGATTCTAACTCAATTAGTATTACTACAATCAAACTAACCCTTCCTGTTTGCCTTTTTAACCTACCATATTTGCTTATTGTACCTCTTTGCATAAGCTATCTACCAGTTTTCTCAATTAACATATCCTGCGCTTTAACGCCAAACGAGTGGCATGGGTATGTCCTAGCTATAAAAACTAATTATTTATATATTTTTTAATATTAAAAAACTGATTATGAACACTATTTTACCTTTTCGCAATAGGCAAAAACGAAAAGAGAATAGCTCAATGAAGAAAAGCCATTTTGCCATGGTTTTTTCTATACTATTGAGTTTCCTTGTGGGGATAAGTCTTTCCGCAGAACCCTGGTGTCAGGTAAATGGTGCAGGCTCTGTTAATGCGCCTGCATCCTGTGGTTATGGACAAACTATAACCGTATCTGGAACAACACCTTCAGCAGACACAGCCGTAGAATATATGTGGCTATGGAATACAACAAACAACTATGCTGATGGTAATCAAGTACAATTGGGAACTTCTACTTCTCCTGATTACAGCTTAACAGTATATTCTTCTGGTTGGGTTATTCGTTGCGCTCGTCCACAGGGCTGTGGGTGGAGTTGGAGTCAAGCCAAAGAAACAGGTTCTAACTACATTAGCGTCAATCAATGTAGTGCAATCATCTCTGCTGTTACAACTGTTGATGTAAGCAGTTGTGGTGCAAGTAATGGAAAATTAAATGTAGACCCTAATGTAAATGGCGGTACAGTATTGCCATTTGAAATTTACTATACATTTAATGGTCAAGAACACTACGGTGGTGGTGGTTACAATGATTATTCTAATAATTATGTAACGGGCTTAGAGGCTGGTAGTTATACAGATGTTCGCATTGTAGATGCAAATGGCTGTGAAGATGCAAAATGGGGTCCTTTTGTCATCAATCAAGACTGTAGTGGTGGCAATATGGATTCGCCTAACTGTCAATTAGATTGTAGTGGCATCAATACCAACATTCCAAATTATATGTATTTGGGGTCTTTCAATGGTCACGTTTACTACAAAAGAACAAGTGGTGATGTTGAGTACTGGACGGCGGAATCTTATGCAAATGAATTAGGTGGCTACCTTGTTACCATCAATAGTCAAGAAGAAAACGACTGGTTAAAAAACAATGTTGGTGGTCAATTCTGGATAGGTCTTACTGACGCTGGTAGTGAAGGTAACTTCTACTGGGCAAATGGTGAGCCTTCAACGTATACGAACTGGGCATCTGGCGAACCTAATGACTGGAATGGTGGACAAGATTACACTAAGTTCTATACGAATGGAACATGGAATGATGTAAATGATAACTCTTATGAATGGGCAGTTATTGAAGTGGTTTGTCCTTGTAACCCTGTTTCTCCAATGGAGCCTACATGTAGCGTTAGTGTTGATGCAGGAGACGACAAAAGAACGTGTCCTGGAGATCACGTTACTTTAACAGCGAGTGTTTCAGGAGCAAATGATTGTTCTTGCTGTGAAAGAAATGTTTCTAATACTCACAACTGTGGTAATGGAAGTGTTTATGGTATCTACTTAGAGGGACAATACTTTGAGTTATCAGAAGCTACTTGGGAAGAGTGTAGTGATGGTACTGCTCGTTTTATGGGTAGTGCGTGGAACAATAACGATGACATTACATTTGATATTCACTTTTCAGGTCAAACATCTAATCCACCTGCTGGAAGTCCTAAGAATAATAATTGTGGTGCTACTGACCCGTGGGGTTGGGAATATTACACAAGCACAAGTGGAACAATCACTTCTAACCATCACGGTACTTTCAACGTAGCTCCTACAGGGCCTGCTTTCCAAGTAGGTGATGGGGCGAATCAAACAGGAATGGGCTTAGGTGGTTCTGGATGGATTACACTTTCTGGTGGAGATGGTTTCTACGACAATGGTGACATCAATATTATGTTAGGTGCCTTAAACTGTTCTAACAACAATAATGGCAATATCACTTATGCTTGGTCTAATGGTTCAACAGGACAAAGCATTACAGTCAATCCTTCTATGTCTCAAACATATGTAGTAACGGTAACTGATTGTGCAGGTTGTTCTGCAACGGATGAAGTAACTGTTGAGGTAGAAGTTCCTCAAGCCGTTATTGGAACAGTAACTGATCCTGCTTGTGGTGAAACAAATGGTAGTGTTACCATTACTTTCACTGATAGCCCAAATAGAACGGCTATTGAGTTTAGTACAGATGGTGGCAATACTTATGGAAACAGTGTTAATGATAACAGTGGTTCAACAACAATTGCTTTAGCACCAGGTACTTATAGCCTTTGGACACGCTGGGGTAATGATGACTGTCCTGTAGAAATTGGTCCAGTAACAATTAGTCCTGCATCAGTTCCTTCTGTTACAGCGTCTAACAATGGTCCTTTGACTTGTACGATGACTGACGTTCAAATTTCTGCAAGTGCAACAGGGGTAAGTAGTTATAGCTGGACTGGTCCTAATGGATTTACGTCTACTATGGCAACAATGACTGTAACAGCACCAGGTACTTATACAGTAACAGTAACAAGTACAACAAACTGTACTGCTATGGCTTCTACAACAGTAGCGAGCAATACCAATGCACCGTCTGTTACAGCATCTAACAATGGTCCTTTAACTTGTGATATGACAAGTATCCAATTAAGTGCTACTGCTACAGCAGGTGCAACTTATAGCTGGACTGGTCCTAATGGATTTACGTCTGCTATGCAAAATCCTAATGCTGCTGCTGATGGTACTTATACCGTTACAGTGACAGGCGCAAATGGTTGTACGGCTACGGCTTCTACAACTGTGGCAGGTGATACAAGTGTTCCTACAGTTACAGCATCAAATAACGGTCCTTTAACTTGTACAACTACAAATGTAACTTTAACAGCGAATGCAACCAATGCAAATTCTTATAGCTGGACGGGTCCTAATGGATTTACGTCTTCACAAGCTAATCCTACAGCAACCAATCCTGGTACATACACTGTAGTTATTGAAGCTGGAAATGGTTGTACTGCAATGGCAACAACAACAATTGCTGAAGATGTTACACCACCTACAGTTTCTGCTACAAACGATGGTCCTATTACTTGTACCGTAACTTCAGCACAATTAACGGCTACGGCAACTGGTGCTGCAACTTATAGCTGGACGGGTCCTAATGGATTTACGTCTTCACAAGCCAATCCTATTGTAACGGTTGCAGGTACTTATAACGTAACCGTAACAGGAGCTAACGGATGTACAGCTAATAGCACAACAACTGTAGCAAGTGAAACAAACCCACCAAGCGTAACTGCTTCTAATGACGGCCCATTTACTTGTACGAATGTTGCTGTTGAATTAACAGCTACTTCTGCCAATGCAGCATCTTATAGCTGGTCTGGTCCTAACAACTATGCCTCTAACCAACAAAATCCTACGGTGAATGGTCCTGGTACTTATACTGTAATTGTTACAGGTGATAATGGTTGTACGGCTACTGCTTCTACAACAATTACAAGCGATACAACAGATCCTTCTGTAACTGCTTCAAATGATGGTCCTTTAACTTGTGATTTAACATCAATCGCTTTATCAGCTACTTCAGCAGATGCAGTTTCTTATAGCTGGATTGGTCCTAATGGATTTACTTCTGCTATGGCTAACCCAAGTGTTGGTGCGGATGGTACATACATTGTAACTGTAACGGCTGCAAATGGTTGTACCGCTAATGCTTCAACTGTTGTAACGGTTGATGCAGATGCGCCGACTGTTTCTGCAAGCAATGATGGTCCTTTAACTTGTATCAAAACTGATGTAGTTTTAACGGCAAGTTCTGCTGGAGCAATTAGCTATAGCTGGATGGGGCCTGCTGGCTTTACGTCTGCTATGCAAAATCCTACAGTCTCTACACCAGGTACCTATATGGTAACTATTGAAGCTGCAAATGGTTGTACGGCTATTGCTTCTACCATTGTAACTGAGGATGTAACGCCCCCTGCAATTATTTCTGTAGCCAATGATGGTCCTTTAACTTGTACGATGACTATTGTACAATTAACTTCTAGTGTAACAGGTGCTTTAGGCTATAGCTGGGCTGGTCCTAACGGATTTACTTCTTCTCAACCAAATCCTATTGTTAGTGTTGCGGGAACGTATACATTAACAGTAATGGGTGCAAACGGTTGTACAGCAATGGCTTCTACAATAGTAGCAGAAGATGTAACACCTCCTACGGTATCTACAACAAACGATGGTCCTTTGACTTGTGATATGAACAATGTTCAATTGACTGTAACTTCTGCGGATGCTGTTTCTTATAGTTGGACTGGTCCTGACGGTTATACCTCTACGATGGAAAACCCAACAGTTGGAGCAGACGGAACTTACATTGTTACTATAACAGGTGCTAATGGCTGTACTGCGATGGCAAATACAACCGTTACAAGTGATACAAACATTCCTATGGTTACTGCAAGTAAAGACGGTGACTTAACCTGTGGCGTTTTAAATGTGGCTTTAACAGCTACTGCGACCAATGCGATTTCTTATAGCTGGGTTGGTCCTAACGGCTTTGTTTCTACGGATGCAAATCCTACAATTACAGAAGCAGGAACTTATACAGTTACTGTAGAAGCGGCTAATGGTTGTACTGCAATGGCTTCTGTAGATGTAATCTTTGAAGCTTGTCAAATTGACTTAGAATTAGCGAAAGTTGTTAATCAAGACACGGTTAATGTTGGCGATACTGTTGTTTGGACAATCTCTGTTATCAACAAGGGTCCAGATGATGCAACAGGTGTTACGGTAACAGATGTATTACCTATTGGTGTTTCTGCTATTGGCGCAACAACAGTTGATGGTACTTTTGATGTAGCTTCTCTTACTTGGGATATTGGCAATGTTGCTTTAAACCAAACAGTCTTATTGGATGTAAGCACAATTGTAAACATTCCTGGTACCTGGTTAAATACGGCTCAAATTGCGACTGCTGACCAAATGGATATTGATTCTTTCCCTGGTGATGATGATGGTGATCAAGATGAAAATGATGAAGATGATGAGGATGATGAAGACAATGCAATGATTACTGGTTTATTAGTTGATTTAGAAGTTGCTAAAACGGCTGATGTAACAGAGGTTATTCAAGGAGATACGATTACTTATACAATCTTAGTAGCCAATGAAGGTCCTTCTATCGCTACAGGAGTTTCTGTTTCTGACCAATTGCCTGCCGAAGTAACTTATGTAGCTTCAAGCGCAGATCAAGGTGCTTATGATGCAACTTCTGGTATTTGGACAGTAGGAACTATTCCTGTAAATGATACTTTAGCTTTAACGCTTACAGTTGTGGCGACAGGTGCTGGTGATGCTTGTAATATTGCACAAGTTAATTCAGTAAATGAAGCAGACGTTGATTCTGATCCTGCCAATGATGATGGCGATCAAAGCGAAGATGATGAGGACAAAGTAAATGTAATGGTCTTAGCAGGAGAATACGATTTAGCTTTAATTAAAGAATTAGCACCAGATCAAGCTGCTTTTGTTAATCTTGGGGAAGAAGTCTCTTTCACAATTACAGTTGCAAATCAAGGAAACCTTAACTCTGGAAACTATACAATCACAGATCAAATTCCTGCTGGAATGAGCTTTGTTAGTGCAAGTGATGGTGGTACACACAACAATGGTATCGTTACTTGGAATTTAAGTAATCTTGGTGAAAATGCAACAATTACGGTTACTTTAGCTTTATTAGTTGATGAGTTGGGTACTGGTAAATTTGTAAACTGGGCTGAAATTAGTGCAGATAGCGGTGATGATTCAGATTCTACGCCTGATGCTGATACAGGTAATGACTTTACCAATCCTAATGATGCTGTTGATAATCACAACGATATTACTTTAGACGAGCCTGCAAATGATGAGGATGATAATGACTTTGAAGAAATATTTGTAGATCGTGGTTCTCGTGTTGCTGCTCGTGTTAATTTACAAGGAGCAATGATGGCAACAGATGGTGCTGCTGGAAATAGTGCAGATGGTATGATGCGTGACAATTTACGTCAAGACAATGTACTTCCTATGAGTGAGCCCTATACGGCTTTACCAAACTTTAATCACGTTGGTGGTGGCGGTGGTGAAGTTGTTGATGCTGCTATCTACGAATTAGATGGTGCGCACTCTGCTGTGGATTGGGTATTGGTTGAATTAAGAGATGCTGCAAATCCTGCAAATATCTTAGCAACTCGTTCTGCTCTTTTATTAAGAAATGGACACGTTGTAGATGTTGATGGTGTTTCTGATGTTGGTTTCCCTGACATCGAAGAAGGAACTTACTATGTAGCAATTCGTCACAGAAATCACTTAGGTGTGATGACGGCTGGAACAGTTCAGTTGAATGCGGATTACTCTCAAGTTATTGACTTTAGAGATCCGAATACACCTACATACGGAGAGAACGCTCAAAAAGATATGAATGGTTCAAGAGCCTTGTGGGGTGGAAATGCTGGTGGTACAAATAGCATCAATTTCCAGGGAGCAAATAATGCACCAAACATTACTTTCTTTGAAGTATTGTTGTCTGATCAAAATACGACCTCTCAAGCAACTTACATTGTAGAGGGCTACAATATGGGAGATACTGATATGAATTGTGAGTCGATCTACCAAGGTCCTTTCAATGATACATCTCCTGCTTTCTTCAATGTATTGACACACCCTGAAAACTTCAACTACTTAACGAACTACTCTATTATTGAGCAGTTGCCATAGTAGCAATAATGATTAAATAGTACTTCAAACGCCCATTCCTCTTATGAGGTTTGGGCGTTTTTTTATAGTAGATTTGATGATAGACTTGATAGAGGTCGTGACCTTTTAGAATAGCCCTGATAGGAGTGGTATCGTTTTTTTGAAGGGGCAAGTATAAGAAAGGCAAAACGATAAGAACGTATAGCAGGCCTTTCCTTTACGACGAAGCACTTTACAGTTCGCTCCAAAAAAACAAAAAACCCAAATCTTTTACAAGGCTTGGGTTTTTCAATGACTTCTTATTTCTTGAGCTTCTTTTTCACCTGATTTTTAAGTTTTTTGCTTGTTGCATTTCTTTCCGCTTCCATTTTCTTTCTTTTGCGAGCTTCAATAATTTTCTTTTTCGCTTGTGCTTCCGTCAATCCCTCTTTTTTCAATTTTGCTTTTGTACGCACTTCTTTTTTACCTTCCCGAATATCTTTGCGCTTTGCTTTTTCTTCCCGTCGAATTTTTTTACGAGCTTCTTTTTCCTTTGCCTTAATCTCTTTTTTGCGTTGGCTCTCTGCCATATTTGCATCGACCTTATCTTTCTTCTGCTCTATTTTAGCCTGTTTTTTTTCAACCCTTGCCGCCTTACGAGTTTCTTTTTTCTCAATTTTTGCTTCCTTATGCTTCAATTTTTTCTCTACCTTTGCCTGCTTTCTTGCAAATTTTGCTTCTTGTCTCGCCATTTTTTTCTCAAGCTTTGCCTCTTTTTTCGCAGCTTTTTTCGCTTGCCGCTTAATGCTCATTTCTTTTAATTTGCTAAACAAACCCATAAAAATAAAAGTGGGTTTTTCCATTTCTAATTGACTGTAATCCATAGTTACTATATTTAATATGTGACAATATATGTCTTTGATAAATTAATTGGCCGGGAAAAATAAAATATTTTGAGGAAAAAAACTCTTTTTTGAGGAAAAAATTTCAAATTCTTCTTCAATTAGAATATTTATTTTTTTGGGAGAGAACGGTTTATGGCTTCGTCGTAATGTATGGTCCCGCTGTACGCTACTATACCAAAAGACGTTGCAGGCCTTAGACGTTGCACTGCAACGTCTCTACAATGCCTTTCTGCCAACGCTGCTTTTGGTATAACGCTACCATCGGGTCTATTTTGGATGGTCTGTATCTCTCACAATTGCATCTCCTTCATCGGTGCACCATACCAATATTGCCTACGTGATACGGCAAAAAATCAGCAAAATCCATTATTTGATTAACGCCTTGTAAGTTTCCGCCAATCTCTATACCAATTAACGTTCCTTGATAATTTCGGGCAGCTCGTAAATCATAAAATGGCACAAATTCGATAAAGCCATGATTTTTGCTCAAGACATAACGGGCATTGTTAATCGCATGGGTCGAAGGCGTACTATTTTCGTAAGATTGTACAGAGAAATATTTCACGTTATCGGTCATTCCTAAAAAAGAAGTTGTGCCTATGCTGTCACAAGAGAACCAAAGAAAGTCAATATCTGCCATTCGCTGAAATTGTGAATCTTCATAATCCCATGTCTCTACTATTTGTGCTAATAGATGGAAGGGCATATTGTTCTAAGTGTTTTCGCAAGATATGCTGATAGGTGCGGTTGCCTATGGTTGTAATGGAATCGACAAAGTATGGGGCTGTTCCATAATTGCTATAGCCATTGACGCCTATTTGTTCAAATTCAAAGTAGTTGGGTTGGTCTTCTGGAAATGGGTTCCAGTTTTGTGCTTGTAGGGTAAGGCTACAACAAACAAGCAGCTATAAGAATATTTTTTCATGCTGTGTTTTTTTTTAATTGGTGACGGGTGACGGGTGACTGGTGACGGGTGACGGGTGACGAGTGACGGGTGACTGGTGACGGGTGACGGGTGACTGGTGACGAGTGACGGGTGGTTGTATCTATCTACCCACCATCCTTTAGTTTACACAAATTTACATGCTTTTGGCTTTAAAATAAAGGGCATTTTTTAGGGATTGTACGTTTTTTTATGACAATCCTACTTCATTTCGGGAATTTTTATTTCACGCAAAGAGCGCAAAGCTCGACAATGACCACAAAAACTACTCAAACCACAAAAACCACAAAAACCAATTTAAACGGGTTTGGCGTAGGTTTGGGTGTCTATGAGCATTTTGGCGATGATTTCGCACATAATTTCGGAGGTGCCTCCACCGATTGTTCCGAGGCGGCTGTCTCTGAACATTCGTGCCATTGGGTAGTCTTCCATAAAGCCGTAACCGCCGTACATTTGTAAACAGTCGGTGATGACTCTATCGCTGAGTTGGGTGGCTAAGAGTTTGGTCATGGCTGCTTCTTTGACGACGTATTCTTTATTGTTGAAGCGGTAGCATATTCCGTATAGAAAGGCTTTGTTCATTTCTATTTCGCTTGCCATTTGAGCGATTCTGTGTCGTAATACTTGGAATTTTTTAAGTTTTCGTCCGAAGGCTTCTCGTTCGTTAATGTATTGTAGGGTGCATTCTAAGGCGTATTCGGCTGCTGCGACGGCACCGATGGCGAGGATCAGTCGTTCTGATGCGAAATGCTGCATAATGTAGTAGAAACCTTGATTTTCTTGTCCTAATAAGTTTTCTATGGGGACTTTTACGTCGTCAAAGGCTATTTCGCCTGTGTCAGAGGCTTGCCACCCTAATTTTTTTAGCTTTGTTGCGCTGAGGCCTTTTGTCTCTCTGTCTATGATTATAAGGCTTATTCCTGCTGATTTTGCGGTTGTGTCGGTTTTGACGGCAGCGATGAGAAAGTCGCTTAGTACGCCATTGGTTATGAAGGTTTTGGAGCCGTTGACGAGGTAGTGGTCGGCTTTTTTGATGGCGGTGGTGCGCATGGCTGCTACGTCGGAACCGCCACTTGGTTCGGTAATGGCTAAACAGCCGAATTTTTCGCCTGCAATGCCTGGTCTTAGGTATTTTTCTTTTTGGGCTTCGTTGGCTTCGGCATTGAGGTGGGTGAGGGCGAGGTGTGGATGGGCGACGATGGCTGCTGCAAATCCTCCTGAATTGAGGCGCATGAGTTCTTCGTTGTAGATGACGGTGTAGAAGAAATCAAGGTCGGAACCGCCGTATTTTTCGGGTTGTGCTAAACCGAAGTAGCCCATGTCTCCGAATTTTTTCCAGACGTTTCTGGGGATTTCTTTTTTGGCTTCCCATTCGTTGATATGGGGTTTTATTTCTTTGGTGAGGAAGTCTCGTAGGCTTTGGCGGAATAGGTGGTGGTCTTCGGTGAAATAGTACATAGTTTCTTTTTGAGTGCTGTTGGGAAAAGGCGTGCCTTGTCCTTACACTTGCGTGATTTTGGTTTAGTTCTTTAGAAAGTTGGAGAGGGCTTTATTAAACATTTTTTTTTGTTCTATATTGACGCAATGACCTGCTTTGGGGATAATGCATAGTTCTGAGGTGGGAAGGTAGTCTTTTAAATCTTTTCCTATTCTCGCTGGAATCAACTCATCATCTTCGCCCCAAATCAATAATACTGGGCAGTCAAATTGATACTTTCGGTTTCTTAAATCTTTCTTGTTTATTTCAAGGTCTTGTAAAATAGCTTTGCAATTATGTCTATTTGTTTCGTTTTGAAATAAGTTTTTCTGTACGTCTTTTAAAATAAATTTTGGTAGTTTTTTGTCTTTATATAAAACGACGTCTGCAAATTTTTGGGTCATTGCTATGTCTTTAGGCACTAATAATTCGGAAATGTCTTTGACGTCAAATTTTGTTTCTGTATCTGACAAATCTGTGTCCTTAAAGAACTTTACGGGACTGGCAAATATGGCTAATTTCTGAACTTTGTCTTTTTCTAACATGGTGAGTTCTGTGGCAACGGCACCGCCATAGGACAATCCGCCTAAAATCATTGAGTCAATTTTTAGTTCTTTTAATAAAATCGACATTGCTGCTGCTTGTTCTTGTACTCCGTACTTTTTTTGTCCTTTGGGTGTAGATCCAAAATACAATAAATTTGGTAGGATTAATCTGTGTGTTTTTGATAGCATTTTGGCTTGCTGGTACCATTGTAGATGGGTGGATGTGCCGAAGCCGTGAAATAAAACCAGAACGGGTTTGTCGCTTTCTCCTGTGTCCCAATAGGTGAATTTGTAGTTTTTTGTATCTAAAGTATTGTATTCTAAATTGGCTCTTTTGAGTTTATTCTTGGTATGGTTTTCTCCGAATTTAAACACGCTGCATGAGCTTAATAGGATTAGGATTATTATTGGTAAAATATGTGTTAGTCTTATTGATTTCATTGTGTTAGTTTTTTATATAGTAATCCTAATTCAGTTCAGGAATTTTCTTTCACGCAAAGACCGCAA
>Ga0209186_1001500_pt1 | contig 17209 bp, 27 predicted proteins | sample SidtaG_FD_187426 | JGI IMG/M metagenome (GOLD analysis project Ga0209186, IMG submission 187426) | Marine algal microbial communities from Sidmouth, United Kingdom - Sidmouth_Male2 metaG (SPAdes) (version 2) | ecosystem: Host-associated > Algae > Red algae > Unclassified | place: Sidmouth...
CCAAATTCCTTGTTGGCGTCTTTTCTTGTCGGGTAGGGACGGCAAAAAGCCCCCAGAGACAGTTTTGTGCTGTGTTCAGGCACGACGATGAGACGCTTCTCGAATGCCTATGTGTCCCATTTTCTGAAACAAGGATGTCGAGTGGGTCTCTATTGCGCAAGAGAAATCCGCTTGCAAAAAGCTGTTGATGCCGCCGAGCTATAGCCAGGCAAAAATATTCCTGTTCTCAGGGGTCTAATAGAGTGGGATAGACTTTAGTTGCCGCCCGCGGACCGCGGCGCTGTCGGCGCGACACGCGCGCCCGCCCGTGGCGGCTGTTGATGACAATCGGTGCGGTCGGCCGCGGAGGCGGGTGGGAGAGTGTGGGGGGCGCAGCGCCGCCGTTGCAGTCGACGGCCCGCGGGGCCGCGCTCGGCGGCGCGTGGCGTGGGGAGGGGTCCCGCGGGACTGCCGCCGCCGATACTTCTGTGCGGGCACGGCATTTTCACCCTTGCACGGCATCTGCAGCGCGGTTGCTCGTTTTCTTCTGAACTTTTTTTTGGTGCTTGGCGCTTGCCTCGCTCGACCCTTGCTGGGGTAGCAACCTCCGAGGCCTTTTGGTGCGCTTTGCGCTTTTATGAGGCGGGGAGGGGGGGAAACCGCAGTGTGTCGACAAGGTCGCCGCTCTCGTTTCCCAGCAGCGGGCGCACTCGGCGACCGACGGTAGCCGGGGGGGGGTGAACGCGTGAGCCCCCATGGGCACGGCCGGGGGCAGCGTGCGCGGCGGGGTGGCGGTCATCCGTGATTGCCTCCACGGTCCCGACGCGCCAGCTCGTAGGAGCACGCGGGAGCAGCCGTCAACCTGCGCGAACAACAAAGAAAGTGCCTTGGAGACTCGTGTATAGTGGTTTTCTTTAAAGTGGCCAGGCTGACTCTGGCAAGGAAGAGGACATTCAGGCGGACCAATGAGGACTCGAAGTGGACCACCAAGAACGAGAGAAATCGCAGCCAATGGCATGACAGAGAGTTCGTGAGAAATCCTGCCAGGTTGGGGAGTCATCGTGAAGTGGACACAGCGCTGGAAATCGGGATCTCAAGAGCCAGATCTCGTATTTGGCACAGGAAATCCTCCCATCTCTTGGCACGACGGGGTCATCGGCCCCTACGGGCTGCATTGGACGCCATTCCGGGCCCTACGAGCTTCTTGGCACGCTTGCCTAACGTGCCAATCGACCGTGCCAGCGTGACGGCCAATCAAATATCCATCCTGGGGTCTCACAGAATCCTCTGGGCTGCCTCTATCGCCCCCGCCCGGCGTGCCCCCCCGCCCCCCCCCCACCCGGGCCGCCCGCCTGCACCCGGGCCGCCCGCCCCCGCCCCGTCTGCTGGCTGCGGGCGCCCGCCGCCGGCTACCCCTCTTGTGGTTACTGAGGGCGCTGCTACTTTTAGTCACGGGCGGGGGGGGGCTCTGGCGGCTGTTGGTGATCAGCCCGTGGATCCCTGGCAGGGTGGCAGGGACAGCCACTTTTCGGTTCTGCATACCGCGTACGGGCGTTTGCAAGCGGACCACAGCTTTTCAGACTCAGAGGGTTTCTTATAAGTCTCATAGTGCCTATTGAAAGCCTTCGATAGGCTGGTGGGAGTTGCGCTGCAGCCAGAGCAGAGGGCTCTCGCAGCTGGTCTTGAGGGACTCTTTACGGCGGGTTCTCAGCAGAAAGAGATGCTTCTAGGCGCTTCTGGGGCAGCTAGGAGGGTTGGTAGGCCTACTAGAGGGAGTCCTATGCGTGCTAAGGTCCCCCAAGGTGCTGTTGCAGGCGATGTTTGGCGCCGCTGGGCGCCTCGTGGTGGTGAGGGAGCTCTTCCCGTCGCTTGTTGTCCCGATCACTAGACATCGTCTGCTCACGATTGTTTTCCATTGAAGGGCGATTTGCGCTGAGCCGAACCTTTGCCTCTGTGTGACCTGAATCTCATCGGAAAGTGGCGCCCACAGGGGCGTTGTCTGGAGATAGATGACATCTTGATAATAAAACGCTCGATGAGGTCCGCCCCATCGAGCGCGCAGCGTCAATGACACCAGTGAAGCTTTGATACGCTGCAGTCAGGAAGGAGAAGTCCTGGATACTCGTCCGGGACACGCCCCCGTCGAAGCGCTGTACCGATCGGTCGGGGGCAGTGGATCCTTGTTGTCTGGGCTCCCGTGTGCCGGGCGCGACGCGACAGGCTGGGGCGGGGCGGGTCGGCGCGGGGGCAGCGGGAAGCGGCGGTGGGCGGTGCGGGGGGAGCGGGAAGAGATGCAGGGTGGGGTGGGGCGGGGGGAAGGGCGGGTAAGGCGCGGGGGAGGGCAGAGCCACCACCAGCGACGACGAGCCGCGCGTTTCGTCCCTCTACGGAGCCTGACGCTCACCAGCACAGAACGTCAGCAGGAAGCCAAATGCTGCGAGCGCCGACGAAAACAGGTACAATTGCAGCAAGCGCTGACGAAATAGGTACAAAAACAAGTGCACGAGGTGAGTGCACACCGTGAGGGCACACTACAAGGCTCAAGTGACGAAGAGGTGGCCGACGTACAACACAAAGAAACATACCACCTCAAAAGCACAGACCAACACCCGGAAGGAGGGCCTTTCGTCTCAGTCTCCCACACCCACACGAACTCCGCTTACGTACGCAAGCAGAAGATAGCAGCAATACAGACACAAAAGGCGATCATTCAAACAACAGGCGACACGGGCGCGCTGTACTGCCTGTGCGCTCCACACGCCCATATCGCGCGCGAGCACGAGCATCGATGTAGCCAAGGCGACCAAACACTCCACGCGAACGACTCGAACGCAAGCACTCCACAACCGACCATACAGGGGTGATGATTACACGTACCCGAGGATACTACGAACCAAGACCACCAGCGACGGTGGCCCCCGAATCACAAGAATCGGGCGCCACCTGCCCCTCAGTCGCCGCCGGGACCGTAGCGCCTCCCACCACCACCATAGAGCTCGCCCCTCAAGATAGTACGCGTGCTGCGGCCGTGGTCGGTGCCGTTCCACCGCCACGCCGGCGGCGGCTGCGCCTACGGGCGCCCTCATCACCAGGAGAAAGAGGGCCGGTGGCTGCTCCGCCGGCCGCGGCCGCCGCACCTTCCGGGAGCCCAGTCGCCGGCGCGGTGGCCGCCACAGGCGCGGCTGCACTCCCTGCTGTGACACCCGTAGCGACCGAAGCCGCAGCCGCCGTTTCGCCCAACTGTTCCGCGTCAGCAGCATTTTCGCCTCCACCCGCCGCCTCTACTCCTGCCAGCGCACCCTCAACGTTTCTGGTCACCAGGCGGGTGCGCACCACGCGCGTGCGGATGGAGTTTATGGGCACAGGTGGGTACTCGCAGTTGAACAGCTCGCTGCAGTCGCTGACGATGAGGCCGCGGCACGGTATGAGAGTCTTCGACACCAACGGCCGCACATTCAAGACTTCTCAGCTCCAGCTGTCATACCAGCCGCTGTCGCTACCGCGGCGCTTGCGGCGGATGCCCGATGCGATCTCCTCCAGCTCAGATCGCACAAAGGTCGTGGCCATGGCGACCTGACCGGCCGTTTACTTCACGTTCTTCCTGTCTCGCTTCTGGTCGGTTCCTTGATGCGGTCTCTGACAGCCAGGAGAATGAAAATCGCCTTGAGGGCATCCACAATCCTTTCGTGGTCGGCGCATATGAAGCGAGGCCGCTCTTGGATCGCCTCGACCTCCTTTGGCGGCGGCGGGGGGCTGCCGTCGACTTGAAAGTCGTTTTTCATGTCCTCCAGCCACTCAGCTGCCACCTTCTTGTCCATAGTGCAGACGGCCGACCAGGCTGCCTCGAATCAGATAGGTCCAACTCTCTTCTTTCTGGCCTCCAGCGCGTGCGAAATTGTCCGAGTCATAGGCTGGTAGGCCCGCTTCGAAACCGGCTTCAGGGCCTTCATCTTCTTATTTCTCTTCTCAGTGGGCTCGCCTGAGCTTGTACAGGATCGCGCGCCGGTACCTGAGTCGGCGTTTGCCCTTTTCCGTTTCCCTTGCCCTTCTTTCAGCGATGCCGGGACGGGCGGAGGCGCGTCGCAGAGGCAGCGGGCGGGGAGATGACAGAAGTAAAAAGGTCGTAAGCCTTCGGGGGGTCGAGTTTGAGCTCGTCCATGGCCTCCTCCATCATCATCTCGCAGTCGCCGTCCTCGTCATGCAGGACCTTGTTGGAGATTGTCACCCCACCAATATCTCCAAAGGTGCGAGCCTTGACACGGAGGCGGATGAAAAGCATCTTGAGGGTGCCCATCTGCAGCACGGTGACCTTCTTTTTCGCGGATGAAAGCCTCCCGATTGCCTCCGAACAGACAGGGGTGCCGCCATCTTCTCTCGCACTCCCAACGATGGCCTTGAGCTCGTAAAAGGCCACGTACTCCTCATCCGAGTCGATCCGCCGAGCAGACTTTCTTGAGTCTGATTGCTTGCGCTTGCTGATGAAGATGCTCACGTCCTCCATCACCTTGCCCCGCCACTGCATTTCCTTTCGGAACTGCAGCACCTCGGATGAGTGTGTGGCCACCATCCCGGACATGGCGCTCATTAACCCCATCAATGTGTCGGACGACAATGAACGGCTGCGCGGGAGGCCTGACGTGCCTGCTTCGCGGACATCGGTGGCGCATGTGGTGCCCACGAGCAGTCTGTCTTCCTCGTCGGACGCAGGATGAGCCCGAACCACACGGCCGCTGCCCCCGTTGCCACTGGCGACGCGGCTGCCGCTTCTGCCCCCGTTGACGCCGCCCTTTCCGCTGCTGTTGCCGTTTCCGCTGCCGCCGCCGGTGCTGTTACCGCCGCTGCCAATGCCATCGTTCATGCCTCCGCGGTCTCCGTGGCCACCACCGTGTCCCCCGCTTCCGAAAGCGTGGCGACCGTCTCCGACACCGTGTCCGGCAGCGACACCGCCGTCCCTTCCGTTTCCTCCGACAAGGGCGGCGTAACCACCGCGGTGGTCATTGTTTTTGCCGCCATCTCCGAAATTGCCTACATTTTTGCCGCCGTGGTTGTCATTTCAGCCTCCGTGGCCGTCGTTTCGCCAGCAGCGGTCACTGTAGCCTCCGCGGTCACCGACATTGCCGCCGCCGCAGTTGTTGTTACCGCCGCCGTGGGCGCCGCTGCTCCCACCGAGACTACCGCGGCCATCACATCTAGCATCGCCCCCACTGCGCACAAGGGATACGCGCGCCGCCGCAGTGGCGGCGGTGCCGGACTGCAAGCCAGGTCCTTGGACACAGCCTGGAGGTGAACTAGATACGGGATTCTTCGGATGGCGCGTAACGCTCAAAGCTGGAGTAGCACCCACCACGAGTGCGACTGGGGTTTGACTAGTCCGTGGGCGATGCACAGCTCGACAAAGACCACGGCGCATTATCGCTTGTGGAGTCTTTGGTCGGCGCGTAGCAGCTGGGGTCGTTTAGGAAATTTGAGCCCGCACAACAGACCCCGAGGCCCGAGGAGCAGACGAAGTAGACGGCGGCATGGAAGCGGTTGCTACTGGCAAAGGGCCGCAAGGCGGAGCCAGTGGCGCCGGCATCGCACGCAGCGGTGCGGCCAGGACCGTCCCGGTCGCGACACCGCCCGCAAAAGACCGCGGAGAACACGACATTGTCGATGGCTCTAGGAGCACGGGACCGGACTGCCGCGGCTGTGAGCACCTGGAAACCGCGGCCAGTGGCGGCTCCAATACCGGTGGCTGACTGGGTGCGCTCGACACCGTTTCCTCCGTCGTCCTGTCCGTCGCTATCACGTCCGTGACTACTACCCTGACCCCTATCTGCTCGTCCGCCGAGTTCATCTGAACGGCCCTCCGCGTCATCGACTCGATCGGTGCCGCAGGCGCCGTGGGGCGATCGCTTAGTGCGTCGCCAACGCCCCAAAAGGATGCCGCGCAGACGCCGTTTGCCCAAATTGAGACAAAGACGCGGACGCGGCCGGAACAAACGCGAAGGCAGCCGGCGGACCCCGGTGGAGAGAGCTGTAGCCGGCCATTCCGGGAATCTTCGACATGCTCGGCAGGTTTCCGTGGGCCACAGGTGGCGGCATACCTGCGGCTGCCGCCATCGAGGGTGAGAACGGGAAGAATGACGTATCAAGCAGCGGCTGGGGCGGTGGGGAAGGAAGCGCGACCATTGGGAGCGCCAGAGCTCCCCCACTGCGTGGTTGTGGGTGCTTGTAGCCACGCCCTCCAGAAAAACGCGGAGCAGAGGGTGCACGCTGCCACGTCGGTGGCAGGTCCAGTGCTTGGATCCTCTTTGACGGAGGCACCTTCACCCCTGCCGGAGTGCAGTCGAAACCGCTCGACGCGCCACGCGGGGAGGAACCCAGGTCTTTCTTGGCTTCGCGGTAAATATCTGACTGAGCGATTCAGTTGGGGGTCCCACGAGCCGCCTTGGCGGCGGTGGCCGCGCGTCCGGACGCGCCACCGTTCAGGGGCCGCTTTCTGCCTCCGCCGCGACGGCGTCCGGCCCGTCCCGATACGGTGGTTCCTGAAACGGTAGAGTGAGGGGAGGGAGGGGGGTCAGGCAGGACAAGATGGTAGGTTGAGGACGTGTCCGTCTTGGAGTGCCGGAAGGAACAGTCGCCGGGAGTGCGGCGATCGGGGGTTCCGCGGCTGGAAAGGGCGCGGCCTCTCGGATGTGGAGAGCACACCCCGGGGCCACCCCAAAACATCCCTATCCGAGCCAGCGCAGGGAAGACTTGTCCGGATCTCAGGGAGATCGGATCTGGTGGGGGCGGTGATTTTCCCCAGTGGTTTTCCCAACCCCCCTACTACTTGTTTGAACTTTTCGCTTTGGAGGAAAGTATCTATTTGGCGAAATTGGGGCGCCTACTTTGGCTGCCGGCGTTCGGGTTGGAGAGGTGTTTATTGACAGCGGGGACGGCCGTCCCCGTCTGCGTTGGCTCGGACCAACTGTGCTTTGGACGACGATTCCCCCCTGGGCTTTGCCTTGATCCTCTCCCCCTTTGGGGAATGCTGGGCTGTGGGTTTTTTTCCGGGGCAGTTCCTTCGACAGACCGAGCTGATCAAGAGGTCAATTTGGCTGAACGACGAACCAACGTGGCGGTGCCTAGAACCGCTACAATTTCTGGTGGAGCAGCATAAGATTCGGGCCATTACCACGCCCGTACCGCGTAGTCGGTTCCCCGATCGTTCGTTGGTTTGTTGTTGAAGGCGAAGTGGATCTCCGCGTCGGTCTGTCGTCGATTACCGCGCGGCCACTACGATGAAGTTTCCACCCGGCCACCCCAAGTCGGACGCGAACGCTGCCGGTATGCCGGCGGGTACATCCGCGGTGACCCCAGCGGTCGCCGGGACAGGGAGATCCGCGGGTGGATCGGGGATTCCCATCACTCCGCCTGCGCCGTTGGTAGATCTTGTGGGCGAGACGGTACGGCGGGTTCCACCGGGGCCCAATGGCGTCCGTCCGCGACGGCATGAAGATCGGTCGGGATCGGCAGATCAAGAGCAAGATCCGGTGACGCCCCTCGAGATGGCGGGTATGGACATGGCGCTGTCGACGTTCCGCGAGCCGTTGCTGGCCGATGTTTCTTGGGTCACCGCGGAGAGCCCCGCGGGCTCTTCTCGAGATGCCCGACGCCGGGGTTCCCCCGCGGACACGCGGAAGAGCCGCAGCATGGGGCGAGCGTGGCGTCATCGCAGTCCCTCGCCGTCCTTGTCGTCAACATTTTCCTAGCCGTCGCTGGCGACAACCGATGACGATAAGGACCGCGTGGAGACCAAGGCGGGCCACGGAAAGTTGGTGGTCTTCGAGTGCCCAGACGATTGCTTCGCGGGCGTCCTCAACTACCGATCGTACAGCCTTTGCAATCGTCGTTCGACCTACGGTGCGTCGAAGGCTCGCAAGATGGGGCGGACGGCCAAGAATATGAAGTTCTCCTTCGGGGAGACCCCGATGTTCAGCGGCAAGGAACCCCTGCAGGTTTTCTCGCGGCTCTGAAAGTTCGTCAAGGCCTGCGATGACAACGAAGTGTCGGAAGGGATGGGCCTATACCTAGTGTTCAGCTTCCTCGCGGGCGACGCCGAGACGCGGTTCACTCGGAGTCTACCGGGGTCGGACGACGGAGGGGGACAGGGGGCTCTCGGAACCTTCCCTGCGTCTGTCAATTGGCTGCTGTCGAACTACGCGGTGCCGTACGCTGTGGGTCTGGCGCAGGATCAGTTCATCCGGGCGACACTCGCGAACAAAGAGGGGGTGTACGCCTTCGCCGCGCGTTTACGGAGCCTCTCCAAGCTTTGAAAAAACATGCACTCCAAGGGGACGATGAAGCAGCAGCTGATCCAAGGTTTTCCGGAGTACCTATGGACCGACGCGTTCGTCTACAACACGGCGCAGCGGAGCTACCAACTGCTGTCCACCGACGTGGCGGGGAAGTAGCGGGACGCCAAAATTGTCATGGCGCCGGCCAATCGGGGGTCCGCTGGGGGATCCTCGCGGAAGCGCCAGACGTCGACGGGACCCCCAGGCCTGTCGGCCAACCCTGTCAGGGGTGACATGGTCCCCGGCAGGAGCCGGGGACGGGTCGTGACCACTCACGTGACAACCCCGTAGGGGGGTAGCGTGGGACAACCGTCTTGGGCGGGGGTCCAGGGAGCCCGAGGGCCACACACGAAACGACCCCTCTAGAGGGGCGCGGGGTGATGAACACCCGATCGGGCCACCCTGGAGGGGCCTGACACAGCCGAGGGAGACACGCGTCTTCCAGAATCCGGGCCCTCTGGAGGGACCGGGAAGCTTGTGGAAGCTTCCGCAATCTGAGTGTAAGCCGGACCCAGATCTGATCGCGACCAGGGATAAAATCCCACCGGAATCCTATCCGGGAAAATTGAAAAGTATTGGTATTAGTCCCGAGGTACTGATTTTGGGTGAATCCTGAGATTTAGGAAGTCTTGGTGACTTTCCTGCTTCCGCCCGAGACAGGCGGGGGTCCTCTTCCAGTGGAAGAGTAGGCGAGGATGCTGGGAAGGGGCCACTAGAGGCCTGGGCCTGAGACCGTGGCCCGTTGGGCACCCGTCCCCCCATGGTGGCGCCCAGGGGTCGGGATTGTGCACGTCCTGCGTCTAGTTACTGAGGGTATATGAGTGTATGCTTTGGGGTCATCGTGCGTATTTGAATAAATCAGCGTTGCGTTTGCGTTACGTCCCTCGTTCTGGTGCGCTTCGCGCCCGGTGATCCCGCCGTTCGTGTTGTTTCTCCTGTGTTTCGCTTCGCATCCTGTGCTGGGCTTTCCGACCGGGCTATACCCCGTCGGCTTTGAGAGCAGGATCCACTGCACTCGGCTCACCCTGGGACAAGGAGGACCCAGCCACACACGAGACGGTCGCGGTGCTCCCATCGGGTACCCGGGGGTTTCGCACGGTTGGTGCATCGCCGTACCCTCAGCGGGAGGCCCCGACGGGTCCCCCGCTGTGCTGCAGGTGTTGGACACGTGGGCACCGGGTGCCTGATTGCAAGATCCTGGCCGACAAGCAGAGTGACATCGTGCGAGCCGCGAGGAACACCTTCCTACGACAGAGGAACCGGGGGGCGGACTCTGTCCGAGACCGCGTGCCCGTCGTGGCCCTGCTGTTGCACGACCTGCTGGGCGGCTTGGAGCCGACAAAGACGGATGGGGGGTATGCCCTGCCCGTGATAACTCTCTCCAAGCGGCGCCGCGGGGCGGGAAACGCCTAGGGAAGGTGGCCTCGCCTTCCCCCTAAATCCCCCCTGTGCGCCCCAACTCCCCGGTTGTCCCCCGTCGTGTCACGTTTGCCTCCCCGGGGGTAAGCGCGACGTGGCCCGTCCCAGCCCGATGCCGTTGCCGTCGTGGGCGATTCCGCCCGCGGATTAACGGGACGCTGTTGCTGTTCCGCAACGAGAATTTTAAGATTGGGGAGTCGTACCAGTTGGCGCCGTGGACAACCCCCATCCCTACGAGGGCGGTGGTCGACACGGGCGCCGGTCCCATTGTGATCCACGCGGATATGTTGCCCGAAGGGAGGAGCGATTACTCGTCGCGGGCGCCGCCCCGGACCCAAGCGAGGGACTCATCGGGGCAGCTGCTCAATGTGAACGCGGAGGTGTCCCTGACCATCTACGTCGGGGTGACAGCCATGGAGTATGACTTCCTTGTGTTCAAGTCGCTGTCGGTACCGCTCATCCTCGGGTGGGACTTCCAGAGTAACTATGTGGACACCATCTCCCCCAAGACGCAGACGATGATATGGGACGATGGCACTTCCACGGTGGCGGTGCGGAGTTGGACGGGAACTACGCGACCCGCGCCCCCACGACGTGGGAACAAGCCGAAATCCCACATTGGGGCTTTTAGGTTTATAAAAGGAGTAACCGTGGGCCCACGGTGCATACAGGCGGTCCAAGTGTGCGGCAGGGTCAAAGCGGTCCACCTAGTGCGGGAACGCCCCGTCCAAATGAGCCGACCAAAGGTGCTGTTGCACAAAGCCGTCGTGGAGTTCTCCCACAACACCCCGCGGTCCCTCTACCTCGCGAACAATGGGGACGTGCCGGTCCACCTGACAAAGAGGTATGTCGTCGGTACCGCTACGGCTTACAATGGGCCGCTCCACGTCGTCGTGGATGAGGAGGAACCGGGGGCAGTCCTAACCATGGGGGGGGACACCCGTGGTAAGCCCAAAAAGGAGGTCTGGACGGGCCCCGAAGCCGAGAAGGGGATCTACGGGGGACAACCCGCGCCTCACCCGCCGGACAGGACATATCTTAAGCCGGAGGTCCACTGGGAGGGTGCCGCAGATACGCTTCGCGGCAACGTGGACGACCTCTTCGAGGAGTACAAGGCGCTATGGCCGGGGAAACTCGGCAGGGTCGACGTCACACCACATCGGATCGAGGTTACCCCCGGGGCACGTCCGCGGCGGGCCCAAACTTATCGGGAAAGCCATGCCTCGCGGGACATCATCGCCAAGGAGGTGCAACGACAGCGGGACCTCGGGGTCATCGAACCCTCGAGCGCGGAATGGGCCTTCCCCGTGGTCCTGGTTCCAAAGCCCGACGGGACGATGCGGTTTCGCGTGGACTACCGGAAGCTCAGCGAGGTGACGGTACGGGACGTGTTTCCGTTGCCCCGCATGGACGACTGCATAGATTTCCTCGGGGACGCCAAGTGGTTCTCCACGCTCGACTGCAACTCGGGAAATTGGTACATCCCCGTGGCGGACGAGGACAGCGAAAAGACGACCTTCGTCTGTCACGAGGGGTCCTACCGCTACATTCGTCTCCCCTTCGGGCTGTAGAATGCCTCGGCGACCTTCCAACGGGCTATCGACATGATCCTCGGGGGACTCAAGTAGACGAGATGCCTTTTGTACCGCGAAGACATCATTGTCTTCTCGCAGGCGGCGGGGGAGCATGTGGAACACCTACGGGAGGTTTTCGCTGCGCTTTGTGGCGCTGGCGTCTCCCTAAAGTCTAAAAAGTGCCACTTGTGCCAAGAGGAAGTGGAGTACTTTGGCCATATCGTGGGCCGGGGGCAACTGAAGGTGCAGGACATAGTTGTCCGCGGGCTCAAGGAGGCGTCTCTCCCGCGGTGCAAGAAGGACCTACGCAGCTTCCTTGGGATGTGCAATGTCTATCGGAGGCTCTTCAAGGACTCCGCCGATGTGGCACGGCCGCTGGCCGCGATGACAAGTTCCAATAGGCCCGATCGGAGGGGGACCCTGTCGGAAGAGGCGTTGGGGGCGTTGAAGGGGCTCAAGAGGCGCCTCACGGAGGCGCCCATCCTCGCACCACCGCGGCGACACGGTGCCTACACGTTGGACAAGGACGTAAGCGCGGGACTGGTCGGCGTGGTCCAACTGCAAGAACAACCCGAACAAGCCACACAGCCCGCTGGCTATTGGAGTCACTCCCTCAACGCGGCGGAGCGGAACTACAGCACGACGGAGCGGGGGAGCCTCGCGGTCGTATGGGCATCTCTCCTCCTCCTTCCCTACATCAAGGGGACTCGTTATACGGCTCGCACGGATCACGCGGCGCTCAAGTGGATGCTGCATATGCACGGGGCCCACGGAATGCTGGCGCGGTGGCGGTTGTGCTTGGCAGAACTCAACTATGTGGTGCAGACGCGACCGGGTGAGTCACACCACGCGGCGGACACAATGTCGCGCATTTTGACACCCGCGGGGGACGACGGGCCGATACCCGACGCGGTACCCTGTTTGGCCTTACCCAAATATTCGACCGCGCGGCAGCTGCCGCCGCAGACGAAAGGAGGGGATCTGTACCCCCTGACGCTCGCGGAGTTGCTCGATGGTCAGGCGGAAAATGGCCGGTGAAAGGAGTTTCTGGAGACGATGGACGGCACTGACAAGTCTCGGTTCCGCGAGAATCCGAACGGCCTCTCGGTCCGCACTGCGCCGTTGGACAGAGCCGCGAGAGTCTACGTGCCGACGCGCATGCGCTACGGGGTGATGATGCGGGAGCACTACCCCCCTTAAGCCGGACATCTGGGGGCCAGTAAAATGTACACGTCGATGCACCGGTGGTTTTGTTGGGAGTCTATGGTGGTGGACGTCTACGCCTTAGTGGCCAACTGTGGGCAGTGCGCGCGAAACCGCGTCGGAAGACGACGTAAGACAAACTACCTCAGGACAACCCCCCCGACGGAGCCGCTGACGGATTTGTGTATGGCCCTGCTCGGTCCCCTCCTCCGAACCGAGGCGGGGACCGCCATCGAACACCTGCTGGTCATCGTAGATCGCTTCTCCAAGATGACGCGGGCCATCCCCCTTCAGCGGATCGACGCGGAATCCATTGCGGCGGCCTGTTTGGACCACTTGGTGCCGGCCTACGGATCTCCGGCGACGATGTCGTCCGAAAATGGCCCCCAGTTCCGTTTCACCTTCTTCCAGGGGGTCTGCTCACTACTCTGGATCGCCGACTGGTTTTCCACGACGTACCACCCACAGACGTACGGCCAAGTGAAGCGCTACAACCGGACCATCGTGGATTATCTTAGAAAGTACGTCTAGGATCATCAACACCGATGGGACGTCCTCGTGTCTCTTCTAACGCCGACCTATAACAGTCGGCCGCAGCAGAGCACCAAGGTGGCGCCGCTCGAGTTCGTTACACCCGACAGGTTACGGAACCTCTCCGTGGTGGGTCCCCGGCACCCAAGGAGAAAGACGGTAGCCCGTGGGGTGTCCACGAGGCCATCAGAGCGCGGCTGCATAACCTCATCCACAAGGTGCGGCGGTCCCTCTAGGTGGCACAGCGGCAGTACAAGAGGAGCTACGACCCTCGCGTGAGGCCCTTGAACAAAGAAATCCAAGCAGAGGACTGGGTGTTTGCCGATGGCCACGCGTGGACCAAGCACAAGCTCTGGACTCGCGCGGCTGGAACCCAAAAGGAGCTATCCCGCGGGGAAGGCACGTTCTCGTTGGACGTCGGCGGATACCCGGAGACGGTGAGCAGTGACCACGTGACGGCCGCACCAGACCCGCTGGGGGACCCGCAGAAGCTCATCCAGGACCTCGGCGTACCATAAGACGTTTTGGTGCCCGAGAGGCTCAAGCGCAGGGGCAAGGAGCTCGTCTGGGAGGCTTTCGTGGGTCACGAGGTCGCCGACGACGTCACGCTGCGCCTGTGGACCCGCTGGTGGGGCTACTAGCCGGATGAGGACACCCTCGAGTTGGCCAGTCTGTTCGACTCCCGCAAGGTGCACCAGTATATGCGGCGCGTGGGCCTACGAGTCGAAGAAGCGGTGGCGGACGTCGACTTTCTCGTTTAAGCGAAACCCCGCGGGGGACACGTGGTTCTCAAGTCTCGAATCGTGGCGGCTTTTCGGCCAACGACACGTGTTTCGTTGGGGGCCACGTGCCCGCGGCGGGGACCATTGCCGCCGTGCGGCGACACGGCGACCCGCCCCATTTCAACGGTGTCGGGCCAAGTCGATTGGGCATCGTGGACATGCACGGAGGGGTGTATATATGACGGCAGACCCACGTGGACTGGTGGGGCTGCGGAGTTCAGGGCGGAATCGGGTGGGGATCCGGTTAGAGGAGCAGGGGGCACTCTCGTGGGTGATACGCAAACGACCCGCGCGGGGTTTGATGGTCGCTGACATGCCAACCGGAACCGTAGATGTAACTGCACCCCCTACACTACGAACTAATACTACGGCCCCCATGGGGCGATCTCCTCCCTCCAGTCGTGGTCCGTTCCCCCGGCTCAACGCTGCCCTGACGAGGGCCCACCCCACCCGTGGACGGGGGGACCGCGCGAGCACTACACCGAGGGCTCCTCGTGGTACGCGTCGCGGTCGCGCTGGTGTTTCTGGAGACGATCCGCCCCACCGGCGGCCACACCGGTCTCGTGGAGGAGGACCGCACGGATGCCATGTCGGCCCACGAGTTGAAGAAGCTCCTCCTCTTGGCGGGGCGGGACCCCGGGGTTGTCGCGGGCCCACTGGCCAATCGGGTCGCCGTGGGACACCACGGTGTGACACAAGCCGGCCATCAAGGTACCCGTGGTGTAGCCGCGGAGCCGCCCGGGGTCGCAAGCAACAACTCGCGCCAACCCCTGGGGAACGCGATCCGAGGGCACGTGGTCCAGTTGGTCGAAAGCCGCGTCCGGGATTTCGCGGTGCTCCACGGGGTCTAACGAGACGATGTGGCTACCTAAGGAGTTGTCCAGCGAGGGCGCGGCCGACGCGGTAGGCGGCGAGGGACCCGCGGTGGACGATCCCGCGGCGGCGGTCACCACGGATGAAGTAAACGGTACGGACCCGCCCCCAGGGTAGCGTGGCCCCGGTGCAGCCGAAACGGCGGCGGCCCAGCCCCCGCGGGCATGGCCGTACCCGCGTGCCTCGAGGATGTCCGCGGTGTACGGCAAGTCCAAGGGGCGGAGATCGTCGGAGACCTTGACGCGCGTCCCACAGTCGCCCACCTCGGGGTCGACCCAAACCCATCCCTCGTGGTCACGAAGGTTAACGCTGCGGGCACGGAGGCGCTGGAGGAACGCCTCCGTATCGGGAAGCTGGTCCGTGAGGTCCAGCAACGCCTCGAGGGTGGCGGTCGTCTCCCCGTTGGGGCCCTCGGCGCTGGAGCAGATGTTTGCCGTTCCAAAGGAACGGATCGAGTCGATCAGCTGGGGCGGGAAGCGCCACAAGACCCGAAGGTTGCGGAACGTGTCAAGGAGGGCAATAGCCCCCTCGAGGGCCCACTCACTGCAAAAGTTGGTACGGGACTTCCGCCCCGGACCACCAAGCGGGAGTCGGAAAGTAGTAGCGCGACCGGGTCGCTGTCGCGCAGCTCGAGTACTCCGCCTGGTGCCAGCCAACGAGGTGGTCGGTGAGCCCACCCCTGTGGTTGAGGCCCGTCGTCAACTGGACCGTCGTGGGGCGCTCCAGGTCGGCCTCCTCGATGTAGGGCGGCGGCGTCAAGATGTATTCGAAGGTCGGCACCAACGGCGGGTCCGCGGGGGGGCCCGTCCATAATCTCGAGGTACGAATGGCGGTAACCCACCTCGCGGCGACGCCGCACTGTCGCATAAAACGCCGTGTCACCCCAGCCCACAGAAACAGATAGGGACACCTGCCCAGCTGAGGGAACCCACCCGCACACCCTTGCTCTACTCTCGCCCGGTGACACGGTCACCTAGGAAAACACCCGAAGGCGCGAAGAGGGAGGAAGAAGGTGAGAACGTAGTTATTTTTTTGTGGGGAAGCCGGGCCACGGGCGCCCCGCTGTCCCCTTAACCTAACCGAGCAAGCGGGCCCAAATGGCCCCGAATCCCACGCAGTAGCCTCCCCATGGGGAGATCTGGGGATCCCTCATCGTGGACCCCCCTACTGTAAAGCAGATGATTCAAGCAATTGACATACAAATGCAAACGACCCACAATCAATCAAGATCTGAACAAGCACCGACAGCGCCACCTGTCCGAACCGGGGCGTGACACATCATCCGCGTCGCCCGGCACGCCATCGACCTCCTTGTGGGGGAAACCCCCTGACAGGGGTGACCCGACCCCCCGGCATGGGCCGGGGACGGGGCGTGAACAGTCACGCAACACCCCCCTAGGGGGGTAGCGTGGGACAACCCCCTTGGGGGGGTGTCCAGGGAGCCCCAGGGCCACACATGAAACGACCCCTCTAGAGGGGCGTGAGGCGTGGAACACTCGATCGGGCCCCCCTGGGGGGGTCTGGCACACGCAAGGGAGGCACACGTCATCCCGAATCCGGGCCCTCTGGGGCGACCGGGAAGCTTGAGGAAGCTTCCGCAATCCGAGCGTAAGCCGGACCGAGATATGATCTCGACCAGGGATAAAATCCCACCGGAATCCTATCCGGGAAAGTAGAAAAGTCTTGGGATAAGTCCCGAGGTATTGGTTTTGGGTAAATCCTGAAATCTGGGAAGTCTTAGTGACTTTTTTTCTTCCGCCCGAGACGGGCGGGGGTCCCCTTCCAGTGGAAGGGCTGTCAGGGATGCTGGGCAGGGGCCACTAGAGGCCCGGGCCTGAGACCGTGGCCCGTTGGGTACCGGTCTCCCCATGGTGGTGCCAGGGGGTCGGGATTGTGCACGTCCTGCGTCTTGTTTCTGAGGGTATATGAGAGTATGCTTTGGGGTCATCGTGCGTGTTCGAATAAATCGTCGTTGCGTTTGCGTTGCTTCCGTCGTTTTTGTGCGCTTCGCGCCCAGTGATCCCGGCCTTCGCGTTGTGACTCTGGCGTAGCGCTCCGCATCCTGTGCTAGGTTTTCTGACGGGGTTCTACCCTGTTGGCTTTGAGGGCAGGATCCACTACATTTGGTGGATCAGCGGGGGACAGGGTCCAGCCCTTCCCGATCAGTCGGGCCATCCCTGTTTGTTTCTTACGGTGGACTTGCTCTCGTTGTCTTACCCTTGGGTGTGACTGGTTTCCTTGTTGATTGGATTCTCCCACGGGGGAGTAGAGCTTCCATAGTTATGGATAGCATGAGGGGGATGTTGTCCCGCGCAGAAGGCGCGGGCTCCTCTTCACGGGGCGTCCATGACGGAGCTAGTGAGGGCTCAGGGCCGCGAGGCCTTTTGGGGGACCCTCCTCATGTGGAGGGTCGCGCGCGCGTGTTTACGAGAGTGCGTGGCACCGCGAGCGACGGAGGTGGGGGCAGTGACGGACACCCGTTCCCCCCTTCAGTTGAGACCGCCACAAGGGGTCGAGAGAGAGTCTC